>Ga0208019_1000796_pt1 | contig 17065 bp, 22 predicted proteins | sample CB_VirMetaG_5_FD_184540 | JGI IMG/M metagenome (GOLD analysis project Ga0208019, IMG submission 184540) | Freshwater to marine saline gradient viral communities from Chesapeake Bay - CB_1508_1D Viral MetaG (SPAdes) (version 4) | ecosystem: Environmental > Aquatic > Marine > Coastal | place: USA...
AGTGCTGCTGGTGGAACATTTGGTGGAAACATAAATCTGCAAAATGCAGAGTATATTAGAAATACAACAAACGGGCGTATTGATTTTATGCCTGCCCCATCTGGCTCCACACACTATGGGTTGTATGTTGATACAACTTCTTGGGGCTATGGTGCAGTATTAGGAACAATCAGATCTTCAGATGGTGCAATAAACACTGGAGGAAATATTCTTTGGAATGTTCCTCTAATTGTTAATAGTAACGTATCATTTTCTTTAGGCAGTGATGGCCAATATCGATTAACAAGGTCATCTACTGGAAATGATACAGTACAATTTTCAGCAGACGTAACCACTGGAACAAATAGTGGAGCATTTGCAATTGTAGACCAAGCTGGTTTACTTTCGGCAAACCGTAGCCCAACAACAGTACATACAAATCCAAATCTTTATATTTATAGTGCTGGCGCAACAAGTGCAAATGATTTTATAAGATTTGAACACGACAGAACAAATGGAAGAATAGTTTCTGGTGGTACTTCTGGTATAAGTATAGAATCTGGAAGCGGTATTCTAGAATTTATAGGTGGAATGAGTGGTGGAGGTATTACACTTAGCGGCAATCTTTCAGCTGCTACAAAGTCGTTCGTAATTCCCCACCCAACCAAAGAAGGAATGTTGCTGCGTTATGGATCTTTGGAAGGACCTGAAAATGGTGTGTATGTTCGTGGACGTTTACAAAATACAAATATAATTGAACTACCAGATTATTGGACTGGTTTAGTAGACGAATCAACTATTACAGTAAATCTTACTCCTATTGGTACAAATCCAACATATTATTCTGTAGCAGGAATTAGTGGAAATTGTGTTCATGTGTGGAGCCAAGGAGGAACTGTTGATTGCTTCTTTACAGTCTTTGGAGAACGCAAAGACACAGATAAATTGATTGTGGAGAGTTAATATGGCTGTGCAATATAATCCAAGAATAGTGGACACGAATATAATTTATTTTTGTGATTTTGCAAACACTCGTTCATATCCCGGTTTTGGAACTTCTTTTAGCGATTTATCTGGAAATTTTGGTGGAGGAACATTAGATAATGGTGCGTTATATAATTCAAATTCCAATGGAAGTATAATTTTTGATGGAACAAACGACACATTAATTACTCCTATAAGAGCCGAAACATATGTTCCAGCACTATCCAGTTGGACAATGTGCTGCTGGATCAGAGTAACAAACTTTCCTACTGGTGGGGCTACTAACAGAGAAGGTATGGTATTTGGAAGTGCATATTATACAGGAACAGGTATATATTTTTCTTGTACCCCATCCGGAGATTTCAGAATAAGAGGATACATAAGAGGGCAAGACGGTTATAGAGTTACTAGTAATTACAGTCTTGTGTTGAATAAAGCGCACTATCTATCTATTGTAAACGACCGTTCAGACACAACATTCAAACTTTATATTGATGGAGAATTAAAACAATCTATAACTGGTCCATCACAAGAATACAATCCAGCACTTATTACTCCTTCAATTTTTGAAAACATAAGAATAAATCGTAATATGGTTGATGGTGGAGGAGAACAAACATACACATATTTTCAAGGATATGCATATCAAGCTCAAATTTATAACAGAGCATTAAATATTAGCGAACTCACACAAAACTATAATGCAATGAGAGGAAGGTTTGATATCTGATGGCAGTCTACTCGGGACCAAATATTGTTGAGGATGGATTGGTGCTGCATTTGGATGCTGCTAATAGCAAGAGTTATCCGGGAAGTGGTAATACATGGTCTTCTATTATTAACAACATAAATTTTAGTTTGATAAATGGAGCAACGTTTAATTCAAATAGGTTAGGGACAATTTCTTTTGATGGAACAAATGATTTTATAAGAACATACGACAGTAAATTGAATATTGGAACTGGAGATTTTACAATAGAGATATGGTTTTATTGGAACGCACAAAATTTCGAAAATGAAGTAGGAATGAAAAAAGTAATGGGAACCAAATCATCTCCCGCAGTTGGATATGAAATTTGGATTTCAGATGTTATTGATTTATTTGGAGGGCTTCCATATTATGTATCAACTGCTTTGGTTTTTAGATATGGAAATAACAGTGTTGGTGGTGATTTGTATAATGTAGATACAATAAAACCACAACAAAATGGGTGGAATCATGCTTTAATAACAAGATTGAATGGAGTTATTAGTGTTTATTTAAATGAAATTCTTGTAGGCACACCTGTAACAACTTCATTTGATATGAACAATAATGACAATGTTTATGTTATTGGTGGTAATAGTGCTGGAACTGAAAATTTTAAAGGAAATGTATCCGTTGTTAAACAATATACTAAAGGATTTTCAATACAAGAAGTTCAACAAAACTTTAACGCCCTCAGAGGAAGGTTCGGCATCTAATGGCAGTCTACGCAGGACCTTACATTGGTTAGAATTTACAAGGGAGCATTGAGTCAAAAACAAATTAACGATAACTTTGCATCAGCAAGAGGAAGGTTTAAATTATGAACTATGAAAACAGAGAATATATGATCTTTAACGTATCTGAACTTTCATCTATAGATTTCTCACAGGTTCTTGAAACATCTATAGAAACTGTAAGAAAATCTATTGATGGTACAAAAACATTTGTTAAATGGGAAGGTGAAGAACCTTCTTGTGTAACCAATTTACAGACCAAAGAAGGACCATACACACATTCAGAAATGTTACAGATTTTGTCCACAGCAGAGTGGTCAGAAGCACCTGAAGAGGAACCTGAAGTTTAAATGGGTCAGACAAACGGACCATCACCCATAGTAACAAATGGATCTATTATTTGCATAGATCCTGCCAACTCTTTTTCCATTTTGCAAAACAATGAACTTAAAGATTTAAGTAAAAGAAATAACAATTCAGTTTTTTTAAATGGAATTACTTTATCATCTAGTACACTTGTTTTAGATGGTGTTGACGACTCTCAAAAAATATCTAAAAATTCATCTTTTAGTTCTTTAGTAACTTTTACTGCTGATATTTGGTTTAAATTTGACGAGTTTAGTGGTACCCCCCCGAACACTGTTTGTCTTATGGCAAATACAAATATTGCAGGAAACGGATTTGCTATAATTGCAGCAAAAACAGCAGTCTTGCCTTATAGATTGTATCCCAGATTTGCTTTACATAATTCTAATAATACTTTTTTAAATTTTTTAGATTTAGATTTATACAATTCATTGTTTGAATACGATTACACAACTCTAATTGGAAAAAATAAATGGAAAAATTTAGTAATAACTGCAAACAATGGAACATATAATTGTTGGGTGAATGGAATAAAAAGTTCTACTACAAATACAAATGCAACTGGAGCATTTCAAAAAAATAGCACAGATTTATATTATGGTTCTAGACCAAATGGACAACAACCATTTCTCGGAAGAATGAGTCAAATAAAAATGTATAATCGCGTTTTATCTGATGACGAAATTTTACAAAACTTTAATTCTTTAAGAGCGAGGTTTGATATATAATCATTATAAATTTTTACGATTTATTATGCCCTAAATATAAATGAACAATGGCAGATTCTGACAAAAATATAATCATTACTCCAAATCGCGGCCAAACAAGCCAGCCTAGTATCGTTTTTACTGGACAAGGAAATGATCCAATTACACTTCGCATTTTAGATGGAGCTACAGGAACTGGGTTGACTGCTGGAGGTGCTTTATCTTTTGAAGGTTCGGAAGGACAATTATTCAGCGTTGTAAACCGTCTAGGTACAGGAAGCATTTTTAGTGTTAATAATATATCTGGTATTCCAAGCATTGATGTAGATGCAAATGGAACAATTTCTATGGCTTCCTTTGATGGAAATGTTGGAATTGGTTTAACACTTCCAACTGAAAAATTGCATGTTCTTGGGAATGTTCAAGCAGAAAAATATACAGAAACATCAAATCAGATCAGAGTGACAAACAACGCTAGGAGTTGGTTCTTATGAAGCGAAGAAGTTCTGGAAATAATGGATATGTTGGTTACAACCAAAGTGAAATTACCAATTCTGGTATATTAAATTTACAAAAACTTTACAACACCGAACTTAATGAATTGCCGTATTATTCATTTGGTATAACAGGGGAATCTTTAGTATCGGGCAACACATCTGGACTACCTCAAATAAATTATGAACGACCTGCTGGATGGATAGCTCTTCCGTCCGTAACTGCTGATAGTCAGCAAATTGTGGGTGCTTTTGCGGTATACGATAATGAAAGCAATGTTTGTGCATTGCAAATTCAAGGTGCATATGATGTAGACTGGGGGGATGGAACAACAGGATCATACAGCAGCAGTGCTGTAGCAGTAAAAAGATACGATCAGGCAACATATGCAGGACTTACTTCTGATGTAGTCCGAGGATATAAAACAGTATTAATAAAAATAACTCCAAATGGTAATCAAAATCTTACATATGTAGATTTAGTTGCTACGCCAACGGGAATCACTGGATGGAGAATTACTTCATCTTCTAATTGGTTAGATATAAAAATGTCTGCACCAAATCTTGTTACTCTTGTTGTATCAAGATGGTTTGTAACAAACATTTCAAATAGAATGTTGGAAACATTTGAATTTATTGGAACTGCTCCAATAACATCTTTTACTTTTATTAGTTGTTTTTCTTTGAAAAAAATAATTGATTTTCCATCAACAAGATTGGTAACAGGATCGTGGCAATCATTATTTCATAGTTGTTTTTCTTTACAAGAATTCCCTACAAAAATATTAGATGGTATTTCGAACACTACTAATGTGGCATATCTTTTTTATTATTGTTTTAATCTAAAATCAGTACCGCCTTTAGATACAAAAAATTGCACAAATTTTATAGGAATGTTTTTAGGATGTAATAATTTAAGACAAGTTCCTTACTTGAATACTTCCAAGGGTACAAATTTTTCAAATATGTTTAATGACTGTAAAATGTTGGAAGAAATACCTACAATCGATACTACACTTGGAACAAATTTTAGTTATATGTTTAATGCTTGTTCAAATTTAAAACGAATACAACCAGTATTAGCGGGAGCAAGTGGAACAAATTTTCAAAATATGTTTTCTAACTGTCCGTCTCTTACGAGTATTCCCTACATAAACACGTCAAATGGAACAAATTTTCAAAGTATGTTACAAGGAATAGCCTGTAATACAATACCAAAATATGATTATTCAAACGCAACAAATTTATCTTTTTTTCTGAGATATGCACAGGGAGTTAATTACGTGCCGGATTTTAATACCGGAGCTTCACTTACAAATTGCCAGTATATGTTTGAAACCGCAAATGGTTTACAAGTATGTCCGGGGATAACAATGACAAATGTAACAAATGTTAATAATATGTTTTCAAACATGGCTGCTTTGAGGGTAGTACCTTCTTTGAACTTAAGTAAAGTTACAACTGGAACAAATATGTTTCAAAATACAACGTATACTCTATCTTCAGTAGGATTAACAGGTGTCTCTTTTAGTATAAATCTTACAAATAATATTATGGGAGCAACAGCATTAAACAATCTTTATAATAGTTTAGCTACGGTTGGGGCTTCTGGTTCTGGTGTCAGAACTATTCAAGTATCCGGAAACTGGGGCTACGATGACAGTGATAAGACAATTGCAATAGGAAAAGGATGGGCAGTTTCATGAATACACAAGATACATCTGGTTTCTATAAAATTGATAATGGTGAATTATTTTATGGGCATAATTTTGTCTATGGTTCAGGCAATGGAGATTTATTAAGAGAAAATAAAGATAATTATGAATATCCAGTAAATGGATGGTATTGGTTTGATGATGAAAATGATGCCAGAGTATTTTTTAATCTTCCTCCTGTTCCACCAACACCACCAGTTTAATATAAATATAAAAGGATTATTATGCCAGAAACTTATAAATCGTTTGGAACAATTATTGGTAGCACTGCTGGAACATTAATTTATTCTGGCACTAGTGGATATGCTTTAGTAAATTCCATCAATATTGCAAATGGTTCTACCGGACTTGGAAATGCTGCTACCGTGGAAGTCTTAAAGGGTGGTGTTACGGCATACCTTTTAATTAATTCAGCCGTATTACCAGTTAATTCTAGTTTACAAATTTTAGATAATACACTGGTATTAGAGCAAAATGATACATTACAATTTACTGCAGGATATACTTATGGTGTTCACACTATGGTATCACTTTTAGAAATTACTTGACCTACTGCATTTCTTTAGTATAATGTGTGTATGCTAAAAGTTTATAAGATCTTTCCAGACGCTAGAATTCCAAATTACGAAACTCGCAGAGCAGCATGTTTTGATATTGCTGCACATCTACATCCATCTACAAGAATCATGACATGGGCAGGAAAGAGTCAGAGAGAATATGCCGTTCAGCACGATGGTTCCAATGGAAAAAATTATATTGCAATTGCTCCACAAGAAAGAGCACTGATTCCAACTGGTTTAATCTTTGATATTCCTGAAGGGTATTCCGTCAGACTTCACCCTAGATCCGGAATGGCTTTGAAGTATGGTCTAGTCCTTGCCAATTGCGAAGGTGTAATTGACGAAGATTATGTGCACGAAACTAAAATTATAGTTTTGAATACTTCAGATGAAATTATGAAGATTTATCACGGAGATAGAATTGCTCAGGGTGAACTGGTTCGATATGAGCAGGCAGAAATTGAAGAAATCTGGGATAAGCCAGAACAGAAATCAAACCGAGTCGGTGGGTTCGGAAGTACTGGAAGATCCTGATTTCTTAGGCCACTTTACAGATTTAAATTCTTTCCAAGCTGCCCAAAGAACTACTGCAGAAATTACCACATACCAAAAGCTCCATTCGGAGGCTTGGTTTGGTGATCCAAAAAATGGTTCTTCTAGAACACTATGAATTGGATTTCCTTGTTTATCCAAAGGAGAAACAATTTGTGGGCTTGTGCAAGAGGCTAGAAAGAGTAGTGGTAGAAGATATTTCATGATTTGTTTCCTCCTGCTGCTGTACCAAAGTAGAATCCTACAACGGCAAGTAGAACTTGACGATTTTCTTCAGCAAATAAATATCCGGGAATTTCTACAAAATATTTACGAGTTGTTTCTGGAATCAAGCCAAAGAAACTTTCAGGTTGCTTTTGAGTAAACTCCGCAAATGTTGAAATTCCAAAGAATGGAAGAACAAATGGTGCTGCAACGACTGCAAAAAGGCATGCTAGAACTATTAACTGTCTTACTCCTTTGCCTACATCAAGTGGCACTCGTTGTGCTGCTTTATCTTGGTTATCTGTTGTTTGTTTGTTGGCCTCAATAGCCATTTTAAACATGTCTTTTTGGTCTTGGGCTCTCTGTGCCCAGTAACGGAATAGGAATCCCGTGATTCCTCCACCGAGTAAAGATATTAATTCTGTAGGCATATTAGTTCCTTTGATAAGAGAGTTGAAGTTGAATTGATTCTTTAATTGTTCTAAAATGTTCCATCATAGCATGCTCTTTATCCATATTTGGTTTAAAATCTTCATGCCATTGAATTAGTATAAATCCAACATTTACCGATTTATTTTTTAATGGAAGACAGGCATAGTGGGAGATATTTTCATCTTCAAAGAAGTGCTTTGCATAACTTTCCGGCATTGCTTCAACATTATAAATTACTGCTTTATCTTCAAGAATTCTATTTAAAAGTGGAATGTATAAAGAGCAAAGAACATTTTTAAATTTTACGGCCTGAGAAATATAACCACGATGCGACGATTCATGAGTTATTGAAAATTTTCTCATAGAAATACCATCCATGAAGTATTCCCCATTGTGAAACTGAAGGATGGTAGCTCTCATGCTGGAAGCACTCAAACGAAGTTCTGTAAGCAACTCATGAATTTCTGTATGGATTGCTATAAAGTTATCTGTTTTTTGTTTGGATTTCCAAAATTTTGCAACTCCCCATCCAATTCCTAAAATTCCCATGACTGCGAGAGAAATTCCTTCTATTACTTTAAGTGGGTCTATCATGGAAAGGTACATCGTTTAAAAACTCCGTGTCTTAATATTTATATTCTTGACACTCCCCTAAAAGATGGTATATTGATTTACCATGACTAGAGACGAACTATTTCAATTACACGACAAACTGTGCCAAGAAGCCAAGGAATTGATGGAAAAAAAGAACAATGACTATGCTTCTACGGCAGATCCTTTCATGAACTTCCGCCGAGCGGAATATCTTGGTTTTTCAACCGCAGAGCTTGGGGTTCTTATCCGAATGACGGATAAAATGTCAAGAATCTCCACCTATTTAAATCGTGGAGAACTGTGTTTGAAAAATGAGAGCGTGTACGACGCAATTGTTGACATTATTAATTATAGCGTTATTCTTGCTGGATTGCTTAAGGACAAAGAAACAAAGAGATGAAATTTTATACTGCCTGTGCTTTAAAGGGCAACAAGATACTTGTCCGTGGTTATCGCAATGGTGCTCGGTTTACCGACACCATTGCTTTTAAGCCATCTTTGTTCATTAAAACGGACAAGCAAACCAAGTACCGCACTTTAAACGGGGTCAAAGTCAATCGTATGAAGTTTGACACACTATACGATTGCCGTCAATTTTTGGATCAATATAGGGAACTAGATGATTGCCCGATTTATGGAAACACTGATTTCATCACTCAATATCTTATGGAGACTTACCCGTCTGAGGTGGAATACGATCTTTCCCAGATCAAAGTAGCACACCTAGACTTGGAATGCGAAACAGAGGGAGGTTTCCCCGATTTGGATAATCCAAATGAGCGTATCAATTTGATGACAATACGCATTTCTGGGGTCACCTATGTTATTACGTCAAAGCCAGTTGATCTTCCTGACTGTAAAGTAATTCTTACAAGTTCTGAAAAAGAACTGATTAAGAAAACCTTTGAAGTTATTTCAAAGGAAGACGCAGACATTATTAGTGGTTGGAACATCAAACTTTTCGATATTCCATACATCATTGGTCGTGCAAAACTTTTCTTTGATGAGTCAGAAATACAGAGCTGGTTGCCGTTTGGTTTAATGAAGATGCGGGAAACGGATATTGGTGGTAAAAGCTACAAAATATACGAATTCCCCGGATATACGATTCTTGATTACATGGATCTATACAAGAAGTTCTCTGGTACAAGCCAAGAAAGTTATGCACTCAACCATATCGCAAAGGTAGAACTGGATGCACAAAAGCTAGATTATAGTGAATACGGTTCGTTGCGAGAATTTTATACGCAAAACTTCCAAAAGTTTGCAGAGTATAACGTCCAAGATACGTTGCTAGTTGAGCAGCTTGACAATAAACTCAAACTTATTGACTTGGCTGTATCCATTGCATACGAAGCAAAGATTACATACGATACTGTTTTCTTTGCCACCCGCATCTGGGAAACCATCTGCTGCGACTATCTTGCACAGAAAAATATTGTTCCTCCGCTGAAGCGAAGTTACGCAAAGGACGATCAGTTTGTTGGTGCTTATGTAAAGGAAGTGACTCCGGGGTTGTACAAGAACGTTGTCAGCTTCGATGCTACGAGCCTATATCCCAGCATCATTATGCAATGGAACATTTCTCCAGAAACTTGCACTCACAAGGATTCATCTTTAAACGCAGATGATTTTCTTCGAAGTAAAAGAAAAGATATTCCAGATTTTATAGAACATGCAGAAAGCATATCTTCATGTCTTGCCTGCAACGGTTCTATGTTTACACGCGAAATCAAAGGCTTTATTCCAATTCTGATCGAAAAGACTTTCAATCAGCGAAAGGAAGCAAAGAACAAAATGATTGAGTTGGAAAAGGAATATGAGAAGACAAAGAACAAGGATCTTCTTCCTCGTATTGCTGCACTCAAGATTCGCCAGTCAGTTAAAAAGATTCTTGCAAACAGCCTTTACGGTTGCCTTGGAAATCCTGCTTTCGTCTATTCATCTCCGGAACTTGCTACCGCCGTGACCGTTACTGGTCAGGTCATCATTCGCAAGGCAGAGATGGCTATGAACGACTATATTCAGCACCTTACAAAGGATGACAAGGACTATGTACTGGCAGTGGATACCGATTCGGTGTACCTCAATCTCAATGCCGTAGTTGAGAAGGTTTCTGCAAAGACTGAAATTGCAGACGTGACACAGTTCATTCATGAAGTTTGTGAGCAGAAGATTCAACCACAGTTCAAGAAAGAGATGGAATTGCTTGCATACACTCTTGGTTGTCCAGAAAACAAGATCTTTTTCAAGAGAGAAGCAATTGCTTCTGCAGGAATGTTTATTGCCAAGAAGCGTTATGCACTTCTCATGCAAGACCTTGAAGGTGTTCGGTTTGCTGATCCAAAACTTAAAATTATGGGTCTGGAAACAGCAAGAAGCAGTACTCCTGCCGTTGTTCGTTCTAAACTTAAGGACTGTATCAAGATTATTCTAACCAAGACTCCTGAGCAGCTTCGTGAATATGTTGATGAATTTTATGATGAGTTTATGGCTTTGCCAATTGAAGATATTGCATCTCCTCGCGGGGTTAAAGGTATTGAAAAATACACAGACTCTTCTGCAATTTACAAGTCTGGAACACCCATTGCAACTAAGGCAGCATTACTTCATAATGCCCATGTTAAAAAATTAAAACTTGATAAAGAAATTGTTCCAATCAAAGAAAATGACAAGATGAAGTTTGTGTTTGTCAAAGTCCCAAATCCTTATGGAATGGGAGGTCGTGATGCGGTCATTGGATTTATTGGCAAACCACCAGAAAAATTTGAATTGGAAAAATATATAGACAGAAAGAAGCAGTTTGACAAGACATTTGGTGAACCTCTTGACAATATTCTTCAGGCTATTGGGTGGTCAATAAATCAACAAGTTACACTTGAATCTTTTTTTTGTTGAGGTATAATAAGAATTACCAGTGACTTAAAATATTGGAGCAAACAATTGAATACTTTCTTAAATAAAACTAAAAAGTCTAAAATGGATTATCAATACCCGTATCACAAAAAATATAATGCTAAAGAACTTATGTTTTTTGATCCTGCAGTCGAAGAACAAAAAAGAGAAATTGATAGACAGAAAAAAATAATTGTTCAACTCAAGGAACAAATTGAAGAGTTGAAAGAAGAATTGGAATTGCTCAGAGCAGTAAATCAGGAGTGTTAATTTATGGTTAAGAAATTTAAATCTAGATATGGTGATGAAAGAATACTCACATATCTTAAAGACGGATCTTACAAAATCGAAGGTAGGTCTCTGTTTACTCGCCACGCTAATGGGCTATTTGATTTTGAAGGTGGCCCATGCTTCATGGTTGGTGATAGACTTCTTGAGGTTGATGGCAACCTAATAATTGAATCGGTAAAGTCGATAGATACAGCCCAAGAAAATTGGGCTGCTGTAATTGTAACTACTAAAAAAGGAAAATCTAATGTCAAAGTATCTAAAAAGCCTAATCACAAAGATAAATAATCCAGACGCTAAACTTGTTGCAGACGGCCTTGATGGTTCTGATGTTACTGGGTTTATTGATACTGGTTCTTATGTATTGAACGCCCTTTTGTCTGGTTCAATCTATGGAGGTCTTCCAAATAACAAGATTTCTTGTCTTGCTGGTGATCCAGCAACCGGAAAGACCTTCTATGCACTCGGAATCGCATCACAATTCCTCAGAGACAATCCAGAAGGAGTTGTCATTTATTTTGATACCGAACAAGCAGTCACCACCGACATGTTCGAATCAAGAGGAATTGATACAAACAGAATTGCAGTGGTTCCTGTGGCAACTATTGAAGAATTCAAGACTCAGGCACTCAAGATCGTTAACGATGTACTTGAGACCCCAGAAGATGAGCGCAAGCCAATGTTTATGGTTCTTGACTCTTTGGGCATGTTGTCAACAGAAAAAGAAATGAATGATTCTGCTGAAGGCAAGAATGTCAGAGACATGACTAAAGCACAGCAGACAAAAGCAACATTCCGAGTTCTTACATTAAAGCTTGGCAAAGCAAATATCCCAATGCTGCTAACCAACCACACATATCAAGTAATTGGTTCTTATGTACCAACCAAGGAACTTGGCGGTGGTATTGGTCTGAAGTATGCAGCAAGCACAATCCTCACTCTATCTAAATCAAAAGATAAGACAGATGAAGGTGTTGTAGGCAACTTTATTAAATGCACCAACTATAAGAACAGATTCGTAAAAGAAAACAAACAAGTAGAAACAAGATTAAACTATAGCAGCGGACTTAGCCGTTATTATGGTTTGACAGACCTTGCAATCAAATATGAAATCTTTAAAAAGGTTTCTACAAGAATTGAATTGCCAGATGGGTCAAAAGCATTTGAAAAAAATATTGACGAAGACCCAGAGAAGTATTATACTAAAGACATTCTAGATAAATTAGACGCAGCAATACAAAAGGACTTCAAATATGGACAACAAGATTAATTATGAATTTTTAGAATACTCTGGAACAGATCCAACCGAGACTTGCCCAATTAAAATTAAAGGCGGGGAATATGACGGTGTCGTATTTAAATATGGAAAAATTTCTTTAAATGAAGAAAATGATAATTTAAACATCAATATGGAAATTGAAATTGTTAATGCACCAGAAAATTTTAATAAAGAAGAACAAAATTTTGTAAACATTGTTGGTGATATTTTTGTTCAAATTGTTGAAAGCGGAGTAGTATCTAAAAAAGAAGATCCTGTAGATTTAGAGGATGATGTTCACCAAGATAATAGTGGACATTTAAACAAATAAGAGTATAATAAAAACATGGAATCAGTAATCTTGAAAAACCTCGTACTAAACGAGGACTACTCAAGAAAGGTTGTCCCCTTTCTTAATGAAACATACTTTCATGATAAAGCAGAAAAAACTGTATTTACTATAGTTTCCTCCTTTATTCTTAAATACAACAATATTCCCACTAAGGATGCTATTCTTGTTTCTCTAGAGTCTTGCAATACTCTAGGGGAAATTGAATTTAAAAAGTGTGTCTCTATTGCAGATGACATGTTTAAAGAGGGGGAAAAATCAGATACCTCTTGGCTAGTAGAACAAACTGAAAAATTCTGCAAAGAAAAAGCCATTTACAATGGTATCATGGAATCTATTGGTATCATTGAAGGAAAAGACAAGGAGAAAACACAAAATGCAATTCCAGAAATTATGTCAAAGGCTTTGTCCGTCTCTTTTGACACAAGAGTTGGGCATGACTTTCTTGAAGATGTGGATGACAGGTATGAATATTATCATAGAGTTGAAGAAAAAGTTCCATTCGATTTGGAAATGTTTAACACAATTACCAGAGGCGGTGTCAGGAAGAAGACGCTCAATGTAGTGATGGCTGCGTCTGGCGTAGGTAAGAGTGCTTTTCTATGCCATCACGCCGCAGCATGTTTATCGCAAAATTTAAATGTTCTGTACATTACTCTTGAGATGGCAGAAGAAGAAATTGCAAAAAGAATTGATGCAAATCTTTTAGATTCTGATATGCATGTTCTTGAGCAAATGCCATTGCAGCAATATGAAGCAAAGATTGAAAATCTCAAGAAAACATGCAGAGGAAAACTCATCATCAAGGAGTATCCTACTGCTGCAGCTAATGTTACACATTTTAGAAATTTGATGGAAGAACTTAAGATTAAAAAGAAGTTTGTTCCTGATGTTATCTTTGTAGATTATTTGAACATCTGCTCATGTGCCAGATTTAAACTGGGCAATGGAATGAATAGTTATACCTATGTAAAGGGTATTGCCGAAGAGCTGCGCGGTCTTGCCAAGCAGTTTAATGTGCCTCTTTGGACTGCCACACAGGTTAACCGTGAAGGTGCCAAGAGCAGCGATATGGAAATGACAGATACATCTGAAAGTTTTGGTCTTCCACAGACTGCAGATTTCTTTGTTGCTCTTATTGAAAATGAAGAGTTGGCCGAAGCAGGTCAGCTTATGGTAAAGCAATTAAAGAACCGTGGAAATGATACTGTTAAAAACCGTAAATTCTTAATTGGTGTAAACAAATCAAAGATGAAATTTTATGATGTGGACAATAGCAGCAATAATCTTGTTAATGCTAATAATACGGATGATGAAGGACTCGGATCAGGATATGACGGACAGGCATTCAATCCGGCGTTCGGAAAGAAAAAGAACAAAGCTGTAAATTGGACGTTTGAAAGCGCCAAATGAACATATATATTGATAAGAAGTATGTGAATCTTCTTTCTGCATCATTAGAAAAATTTAAGTGGAAGAAAGAATCACTAGCCACATGTCGTTGTTTTAAATGTGGTGACTCAAAGAAAAATAAATCCAAGACAAGGGGATATTTCTTTGAGCATAATGGAAACTATGTATACAAATGCCACAATTGCGGTTTTTCTTGCAACTTATATAATGTACTTGAGTCTGTTAGCCCGACACTATGCAAAGAATATGCGTTTGAAGTCTTTAAAGAGAAAAACCCAGAACGAATTGATGTCAAACAAGAACAACCAAGACAACAAGTTTTCACTAACCTTGGAACTCGGCTTGACCTGTTGAATGAAGATCATAAGGCTGTAAAGTATGTTAAATCCCGTGAAATTCCTAAAGAAAAATATACCAATTTTTATTATACTTCTGACTTTGGAAAGATCATGTCTTCCTTTGATCGTGAAGGCATGGAAGAAGAGCGATTGGTCATACCATTCTATGATGATTCGGGAAATCTTATCGGTGTTCAAGGCAGAGCATTTTCAGAATCGGCAATCCGCTATATTACGTTAAAACAACAAGGACAAGAACGCCTTTGGTACAATCTAGACAAAGTAGATCCACGGTCTACAGTGTATGTTACTGAAGGTCCTATTGACTCAATGTTTATTCCAAATGGAATAGCAATGCAGGGTGCTGGTTGGCTGGCAGAATTACCAGAAAAAATTTCAAAATCAAAAGTAGTTTTTATTTTTGATAATGAGCCAAGAAATCAAGAAATTGTAAGTCTTTTAGGAAAATATATTGATGCTGGAAGAAATGTAGTAATTTGGCCAGAAGAAATTATTGAAAAAGATATTAATGATATGGTGCTTTCTTATGGAAACAATCTCACTATAAAATTAATAATAAACAGTACCTATTCTGGACTTAAGGCAAAAATGAAGTATACTTATTGGAAGAAAGTTTAAAATGAATAATAAAAATGATGATGATGATGATATGTCTGAAGAAGACATTCTCAAAGCAAGCGAAGCTTATATAACTTTTGTTCAAAGATTTGGTGAATATGTAAAAGAAATGAATCCAGAACTTTGGGCAAGAGCAAGAGAATACGCTGCAGATTTTACTAAAATTCCCGGTGTAAAAGTTGAATTAGTAGACAATCATGAGGATGAAAATGACAGAGACACAGAACACAAAAATGGCGCAGACTAAGTATCCCGTCTTAGATCACGGACATGTCGATCTAATAGATTACATGGGATCAGATCTTAGCGTTGTAAATTCTGCAAGAGTTTCCTTTAACAAGGAAAGCGATTGGGACAGCGATCCAAACTGGACTGGCTATCGTGAAAAAAAGTTGTCTGAGCGTGATACAAAACTTATTAAGTATCTTGCACAGCACAATCACTTCACTCCTTTCTGTCATCCGCAGATTAGTCTTAGAATTAAGTGCCCAATCTTTGTTCGTGCACAGCTCGGCAAACACCAAGTTGGCCTTGTCATGAATGAAGTTAGTCGCAGATATGTTACATTTGAACCAGAGGTTTATACTCCACTGTGGCGTTCTGCTCCGACCAACGGAGCAAAGCAGGGAAGCGATGGTGCAATTGAAGATCTGGATATCTGTATTAAGATGCGTCAGGAATATGAAGGTGTTGTAAAGGAATGTCTTGATCTCTATAACAGACTTTTGGCCGATGGTGTTGCACCAGAGCAGGCAAGATCAATTCTTCCGCAAGGCACTTACACAGAATTTGTGTGGACAGGTTCTTTATATGCATTTGCTAGGGTTTATAACCTAAGAATTGATGCACACAGTCAATGGGAAATTCAGAAATATGCTGAAGCAATTGATAAAATTGTTGCTCCATTATTTCCGGTTTCTTGGAAAAATTTAACAACTAAATAAAGAACAATTACAAAAAGAGGAAAAACATGGCAGATATTTTATCACCGTTTCAGTCGTTTATTTTCATTTCCCGTTATTCAAGATGGATTCCGTCACTTAATCGACGTGAAACTTGGGATGAGTGTGTAGATCGTTGGTGGAATTATTTTACGGATAAAGTTCCACAGTTGGCAGAGCGTCCCGATGTGAAGCAAGCAATTTTAAATCTTGAGGTTCTTCCTTCAATGAGAAGCCTCATGACCGCTGGACCAGCATTGGATCATGACAACACTTGCTTGTACAATTGTTCATATCTTCCAATCGACAGTCTTGATTCGTTTGCAGAACTGTTCGTGGTTTTGATGAACGGAACTGGTGTTGGTTATTCTGTTGAACACCAATACACAGACAAGCTTCCACAAGTTGCAAACAAGATTGAAAAAGTATTCAACATCACTTACGTTGTTGAAGACTCAAAGGAAGGTTGGGGCAATGCAGTCAAGTTCATTATGGATCACCTCTATGCGGGTCGCCATGTTAAATGGGATCTCAGCAAGATTCGTCCAGCAGGTGCAAGACTAAAAACCTTTGGTGGTCGTGCAAGTGGTCCTGCTCCTCTTGACAATTTGTTTAAGTTTATTGTTAAGGTTTTCTACAACGCACAAGGCCGTAGACTCACTGCTCTTGAGTGCCATGACATTTGCTGTGCCATTGCAAACGCAGTCATTGTTGGTGGCGTTCGTCGCTCGGCTATGATTTCTCTCAGCGATCTTTCTGATCGTGAGATGGCTCTTTGCAAGAGTGGTGCATGGTGGGAGCAAGCTGGTTTCCGTTCATACGCCAACAACTCTGCTGTTTATCGTGGCCGTCCTCCAATGGGTCAGTTCCTTGAG
>Ga0208019_1000798_pt1 | contig 17022 bp, 23 predicted proteins | sample CB_VirMetaG_5_FD_184540 | JGI IMG/M metagenome (GOLD analysis project Ga0208019, IMG submission 184540) | Freshwater to marine saline gradient viral communities from Chesapeake Bay - CB_1508_1D Viral MetaG (SPAdes) (version 4) | ecosystem: Environmental > Aquatic > Marine > Coastal | place: USA...
CGAGGCTTCTCAAAGTATTTCCTTACAATGAAGTCTATTGTCGATGTAGCAACCGATATGATGCTCACAGGTCCGGGTCGTGGCTCTGCCGCAGGTTCTCTGGTAGCATACGCACTTAACATCACGCAAGTTGATCCTATCAAGAATGGTCTTCTGTTCTCTCGCTTCTTGCGGTCTGATGCAACAGACTATCCAGATATTGACTATGATGTGTCCGATAGTATGACCTTGAAGGAAAAGTTGGTTGAGATGTGGGGTGAGGACTGTGTTGCTCCGATCTCAAACTGGAACACTCTTCAATTGAAGTCTTTGATCAAGGACATCTCTAAATTGTACGATATTCCTTTCACAGAAGTGAATACCGTCACGTCTATTATGATGCGCGAGGCTACACCGCTTGCAAAGCAAAAGCACGGTATCAAGGCTGGTGTGTATGCGCCGACTTGGGAAGAGGTGATGGAGTTCTCTCCAACGCTGCAAAAGTATCTTGCAGCACACCCAGCAGTCAAGACACACGTTGAAGGTCTTGTTGGTCAGGTTCGGTCGTGCTCTCGTCACGCTGGTGGTGTGGTTATCGCGGAGAACTTGGACAAGAATATGCCCCTAATCAACTCTGGCGGCGTCCGTCAGGCTCCGTGGGCAGAAGGTCAGAACGTCCGACATCTTGAGCCGATGGGTTTCATTAAGTTCGATCTGTTGGGTCTTTCTACCTTGAAGATGATGGAAGGTGCGATCTACCACATTCTCAAGCGTCATCACAATATCCAAAACCCAACGTTCGCACAGATCCGAGACTACTACGAAAAGAACTTGCATCCAGATGTTATCGATCTAAATGACCAACAAGTCTATGAGAATATCTTCCACGCAGGTAAGTGGGCAGGCGTCTTCCAGTTCACAGAGTCCGGCGCTCAAAAGTTCTGTGAGAGAGCAAAGCCACGTAATATTATTGATGTGTCCGCTATCACATCTATCTATCGTCCCGGTCCTTTGGCTGCAAACGTCCACGATGAGTATGTTGAGGCAAAGGAGAACCCGCACTACATCAAGTATCTTAACGATGATGCACATGACATCACACAAGAGACTTTCGGGTTCCTTATCTTCCAAGAGCAGATCGCACTGCTTGCTCACAAGTTGGGTGGCTTGACGCTCGATGAAGGCAATATGCTCCGCAAGGTGCTGACGAAGAAGGGAACAGGCAAAGGCTCCGTGAAGGACATTCTGCACACGAAGTTTATCAATGGTTGTGTTGCAAACAAGATCAATAGAGACGAAGCACAAGCACTCTGGGATAAGTTTGAATACTTCTCAGGCTACGGCTTCAACAAGTCACACGCTGTGTCTTACTCTATTATCTCCTTCCAGTGTGCGTGGCTGTGGAACTACTATCCTGCCGAATGGATGGCTGCATTCTTGGACAAGGAGCCAGAAGCACGCAAAGAGCACGCCATCAACATCGCAAAGCAGTATGGCTTCTCTATCGCACCGCTAGACATCAACAAGTCAGGTATGGTGTGGGAGATCTCCGAAGACGGCAATACACTTATTCAACCGCTCTCATCGATCAAAGGTCTTGGCGAGTCAGCAATTGAACAAGTGCTTACCAACCGTCCGTTTATTAACGCAGAAGACCTTTTGTTCCGAGAAGGAGTATCATACAGCAAGTTGAATAAGAAGGCTCTTGACGCTCTGTGCAGGGGCGGCGCTTTGGATAAGATCGTGGATGACCGCTTCACAGGACGTAAGCACTTCTGGTCAACGTGTGTTGTGGATCGACCAAAGAACTTGAAGAAGTTCCAAGAGAACTTAGACCTTTATCGACCAGAAGGCGACTTCTCCGAGGAAGAGATAATTCAGTTCAAGACCGATCTCACAGGTGTCTTCCCGATCAACTTGGTTATCACACCACAGACGATCCAAAACCTTCAAGATCGGTTTATTCCACCCATCTCAGAGTTTGACCCGGATCTGCAAGTGTGCTGGTTTATTCCTCGCAAAGTCAACGAGAAGAAAACAAAGAAAGGCAAACTTTATTGGATCCTTGAAGTCATTGACTCCAACAATGAACTAACTAGAATTAGGTGCTGGGGCATTAATCCTGAAAAGGATCGAGTGCAACTTAACCGACCCTACATGGCGAAACTTGATTATGATGAAAACTGGGGGTTTTCTACGTTTGCGATGTGGCGGAACTTCAAACTTCTAGGATAATATCATGAACGTACTTAAAACATTTAGCCCACTTCTCAAAGAGCCGGCATTCATAGATGGTCTTCCGATCGTCGCAAGAGTCAATAAATTTGACGAAGCAACAGCGAGAGCATTCGCCGCTGCGGTTGCGAAAGCGCAAACCACAGGACAGCCAGTACTTCCTGTTGTTATTGATAGTTATGGTGGACAAGTGTATAGTTTAATGTCCATGATCTCAAACATCAAACACAGTCGCATTCCTGTCGCTACTATCGTCGAAGGTAAAGCGATGTCTTGTGGAGCAATATTATTCTCATTCGGCGCAGAAGGTATGCGATATGTGGATCCTGACGCTACTATTATGATTCACGAAGTGAGTGCTATGGCTTGGGACAAGATCGAAGAAATGAAAGCTTCAACAGCAGAAGCAGATCGCCTCAACAAGAAGATCTTTGAGATGATGGCTGAAAACTGTGGACATCATAAGGACTATTTCTTAGATATCGTTCACGAAAAAGGTCACGCCGACTGGTTTCTTGATGCCGACGAGTGCAAAAAGCACAACTTAGCCAACCACTTACACGTCCCAGAGTTTAAAATAGAGGCAAGAGTCAAGTTTGACTTTAAGTAGTTTAACATAGCCCTATTTATAGTGAGGGTTTTTCAATGTCTGCTACATTAAAATTAAGATGGCAAAGGTTGGTCAATAAGGTAACTTATCTTCACGAAGAGAACGAGTATCTGCAAGATATAATTGAAAAGTCTTCCGCAGAGTTCAACGACCACTACGATCAGTTCTGTAAGAAATTAGAAATTGATATACAGGAACTCAATGCACAGAACGAAGAAAGAATAAGAAGAATGTACGGCATCGATGATCGACCACAAGGTGTGCAGCAAACAACTCAGTTGCTCCAAGACATTCAGCAAATGATACGATATACTCAGCCTCCTGTATATACGACAGCAGAAGACGACGAAAACGACGAGAGCAACGAGGGAGAGTCACCGAACGAATATCAAATGACTCAAGACGATAAAGAGATGCACGAGTCATTTAATAAACTCTTCAGGAGACTGGCGATGGAACTACACCCCGATAAGTTGTCCAAGATAAAGTCAGACGAAGAAAGAAGAGACAAAGTTGAGAAGTTTAACTCTGCTAAACAAGCCCTCGACAAGAAACAATACCACGTTTTGCTTGAAATAGCGAATGAGTTGAATGTTACGACACCTAGAAACTACAAACAGCAAATAAGATGGATGAAAGCACAAATAGTAACCTTGGAAAACTCAGTACACGCAGCAAAGCAAACTTATAATTATCTTTTCTCAGAATGCGAAACAGAAGAAGAAAAAGACGATCTGGTCGCAAGGTTTATGAGACAACTTTTCGGAATAAACATACAAAAAACTGTTGACGAGTAAGAAGCTACCAGTTATACTTTATATGTTACTAAAAGGAGGGTCAATGTCTGACCAAAAGAAGCAATATGTTAAGGAGTATATTCGCAGCCTTAATGCGATTGAAGAGGCAATGGAGCCTTACAAGGAACAACGCCGCGAATTGCGCACGGAGTTCCGAAGCAACGGATACCTCACGACAGAGGAAATTCGAGCAGCGGTGAAGGCATACCGTTTGTTCAAGGGCAAGTTCGACATCGAAGAGGTGTACGATAACTTTAAGTTGTTTGATGGAAGTGGTGACCAATGATCATTGAATATGCTAAAGTTCGTTCGACTGCACACGAACCAGACCGTGCTAACCCATCGGATGCTGGACTTGATGTGTTTTATAGTCCAGAGGAACCAACTACGGTTGCTTTGCATCCCGGTGATAGCAAGATTCTTGGAACGGGATTGAAGTTTGGAGTACCGCATGGATATATGCTGGAAGTCAAAAATCGAAGCAGTGTGGCGGCAAAGAAATCGCTTCTTGTTGGTGCATGCGTGATTGACTCAGGCTATGATGGAGAAGTGTTCATCAATCTTCACAACGTGGGCAATAAGCTTCAGTGTGTTTCACCGGGTGATAAGATCGCACAATTGGTGCTAACCCCGGTGGTTCACTTTCGTCCAACGCTAGCAGAAGAGTCTGAACTATATGCGCACCCAATGACAATCAGCAATAGGGGTGATGGAGCCCTTGGAAGCACAGATGGGTAGATTTATTCTAGGCGACAGTCGCAGTTCACTAAACACATTACAGGATAATTCAGTAGATTGCGTCTATATGGATCCTCCTTTCAATTCAGACGCAAAGTATAGACTCAATCCAGACAGTAATATTGGATTTGATGATGTATTCAGTAGTAATTTGGAATATGTTGAATTGGTGGAGCCTATCGTCTTAGAATGTAAGAGACTTCTTAAAGAAAATGGTTCATTCTTCTTCCATATTTCTGCTGATCAAATGATGATACCGCTGGTGATCTGCGAAAAACACTTCAAAAAAGTACAGCCCATATTTTGGAAGCGTTCGCGATCAAAGAACAACGTCAAAACAAAGCTGGGCTCGACCGTTGATGTGATTTTGTGGTGTTCCAATTCTAAAAAGCCAAAGTTTAACATGGTCTATCAGCCGTTGGATGAGTATTACGCTGCAAACTCATATAAAAACAAAGACGCTAGAGGAAACTATGCGCTTGGGCACATTGTATACACGACTACTCAAAAAACCAAAAATGAGAACAGGCTATATTCTATAACTCACAACGGCAAGACCTATGCTCCAAAAAATGGTTGGCGCCTGTCTAAAGAAGATTTGTTGTCCTTAATCGAGCAAGACAGAATTCATTTTCCAAGTAAAGCCGGCGCTAATCCATATAAGAAGATTTATAAGCACGAATCTAGTGGAAAACCGTGTACCGATTTGTGGGATGATATACATTCTTTGGCTCAAGGTTCCGAAACAAGAGTGTACCCAACACAAAAGCCTGTTTCTCTTTTAAAAAGAATTATCGAGTTGACTACTGTGGAAGGTGATGTTATACTAGATCCAGTAGCGGGTTCCGGAACTACTGGTGTCGCTGCTTCTAAGTTGAATAGAGATTTTATTCTCGTTGATTTAAACCCCGATGCAATAGAGATTTGCAAAAAAAGAGTGAAGGAAGAAGGATAATGGCTTTTAGGACAGACGGCTCAGTACACTACGAAGGAATCGCCAACGAAGATAATCTAAAGATTAGATTAGAAACCTACCTTGCGAGACTACTTTGGCCAAACTTGGAAGATGACTTTACTGTAAATCACCGCGGTGGTACTAAATTTAAACAAGATGTTGAGGTACAAGATCAGAACAGCGTCAGATTAATTTCTGCTAAGCGTAAAAAAAGCATTGCTTCTGGATCATTTGATTACATTAACACAAGTCGACCCATTAATGAAGAAACAATCTTTGAACCAATCAGAGAACTTTCAAGGAGTTTGAGAAACGAAGATACCAGTGTCTCTCGCGCAAGACGCTTGTTTAATGAGACTGCCCATGGTGTTATGAGAGAAATGAGCGGCGAGACACTAAAGAGACTTTTAAAAGAGTACGTCGCGGATAAAAACGAAAACATTATGGTTATTATAACAGACTCAACTACTAATACGGATTATGCGTTTAATTTTAAAGACACTCCTCTGTATAACGCAATCTGCAACTACACGCCTCAGTTTAGGTGGGGTCGAGGCAAAACATCGGCAAAAATTGTGTTCCGTGACTCTCAAGGCGATGAACATGATTTTGGCTTAAGAGGTCGTTTGGTTTTGAACAATGGAGTAAGAGCGCTTCTCGGTTTAAGTTCAGCCAACAAGTCGTCTCAGGCAGTTTTTAAGGTCCAGCAAGACAAAGTAGCAAAAATGCTATCACAAATCCCCACACTACAAACTTTTAAGGAAAATCAATGAATAAAGAAACACAACAAACCATGTTCAGTTCCAAGACCGGAAACTGGGCAACCCCACAAGAGTTTTTTGATAAACTCAACTGGCGCTTTGGTCCGTTTGATTTGGATCCCTGTGCGTCTATCCACAACACAAAGTGTGCGAACTTCTACACAGAAGCGGAAGATGGACTATCAAAGGATTGGACAGGACACACAGTGTTCGTTAATCCACCATACGGTCGAGGCATCGAAGACTGGATCGAGAAGTCCAGGCTCTCTGCTCAACAAGAGAACACAAAGGTGGTAATGCTCATTCCAGCACGAACAGACACAAAGTATTGGCATGACCACGTTATGAAGGCATCAGAGATTCATTTTGTAAAGGGACGACTTAAGTTTGGAGATAGCAACAACAGCGCACCATTCCCCTCGGCTGTTGTGGTTTTTGACGGAGGGGAAGAACTTTGGCGTGTAGAAACTATTAATCGATAAGGAGAATAACAATGACCGAAGAAATTTTAAATGCAGCCATCACAAGGCTTAAATCAAAGGCTCTTGAGCAATACGGACTTCTTAAGCAGGCATACCAGAGCCCTGCTGATGAAAACACGGTGGATACAATTTGTCGCCATGCTCTCGCTCTCGTTGAATACGAAGGCGCAATGCTGACGCTACAGCAGTATGCTCCTGCGCTCAAGCCACAACCGGCACCACCTGTACAACAAGCAGCACAACCACAAGAGGCCCCGCAAGAAGAGCAAGAACCAGAGCCAGAGCCCACACCGCTCCGTGGCGAAGAGCTAGAAAAGAGATCATCGACGTACAGAAAGAGCGTCAGAGGAAAGAAGAGTGAACCGAAAACTAAGAAGAAGTCTGAGTAAGCAGACAGGCAGCGACAGCGCAGAAAAGATGAGCCAACAAGTGGCTTTGTTCAGCAAACTACCAGAACAATGTAGTGCGTGTGCAGAGCCATTTGATAAGAAAAACAAAGAGATGGTTAATGAATGGAATGTTGTCGTGCGTCAAGAAGTAGTGAGGCTGTTTTGTCCTCACTGCATCGCCAAAGCAAGGGAGGCAATAGAAAATGAGCGTGGATAGACTGTCGGTAGATGCACTAAACAAGATATTAGCGGGACAAGTAAAGGAAGACTCAACGTGTATAGTTAAGTTTTACTCGAATAACTGTCACTTGTGTCACGCACTACAAGACTATTATGTTGATATTTCAAATGACGAGAAGTATTCTGATCTGCATTTTTTCGCATTCAACATTGACGACAATCAAATAATAGAAAAGAAGTTGAAGTTCAACGGAGTTCCGACAATATCAGTGATCAAGACTTTCGCATCAGATCACAAGCCAAGGGTTAGAGTACTTGATGACCCGCCAGAGCCACAAGAAAAGACGTGGTACACTTCCAAGTACATCAGAGACTTTATAGAGAGAGAAAGATAATGAATGAATACTTGTCGTATGATGACGTGCTTTTAAGACCGCGTTACTCGGACATTCGCAGCAGGTCAGAGGTTTCGATCTCTACCGATCTAGGAAAGGCAGTTAGGCTTGACTTTCCTGTGATAGCATCTCCAATGGATACTGTTTCAGAAGCAGCAATGGCTTCCGCAATTGGAACCCACGGCGGAACAGCAGTTGTTCATCGGTATAACTCACCAGAGGTCGAAGCACGCTATGTGTCTATGGCGCGAGATCTGTCGTGGGCAAGAGATAAGCAACAAATTGTTGTTGGCGCTGCAATAGGAGTGACTGGCGACTTTATGGACAGAGCAGTGAAGGCACTGTCCGCAGGTGCTACATATCTTTGTGTGGATGTTGCTCACGGGCACCACATTATGATGAAAGAAGCACTGCAAAAGTTGAGGCAAGAGTTCGGTCAGGATCTTCACATTATGGCTGGGAACGTCGCAACTTTGGAAGGCATCAATGACTTGGCTGACTGGGGCGCTGACTCGGTGCGATGCAACATCGGAGGTGGGTCTATCTGCTCTACTCGTGTTCAGACTGGACACGGAGTGCCGGGACTGCATACGATCCTTGAATGCGCCAAAACAGACAGAGACGTGAAGATCATTGCTGATGGCGGTATCAGAAACTCTGGCGATATTGTAAAAGCATTCGCCGCAGGTGCTGACGCTGTGATGGTAGGTTCTTTGTTGTCTGGAACAGATGAAACCCCCGGAAAGGTGCTTGAAGAGTCAGACGGCACTCGCTGGAAAATGTATCGTGGTATGGCGTCGAAGGAAGCACAGATCGGCTGGCGTGGAGAATACTCATCAAACGAAGGTGTTAGCGCAAGAGTTCCTTATCGTGGATCTGTATCAAAGATCTTCGAGGACTTAAAGAACGGCATCAGGTCAGGACTATCTTACAGTGGTGCTCGCTCTATTTCCGAGTTTGCTGCGGTAGCAGAGTTTATGCGTCAAACAAACTCTGGCTTATCCGAGAGCGGAACTCACATCAGGAGCCGCTCGTGGTAGAAGACATCGGAGAAATAGAATACGGCAAACTTACAAAGAAAGTTGTATTCACAGAGACTGACCATCGCCACGCACAACTTATCATAAGGTTAAAGCACGACGATATAAAACAGTCAGACTTTCTGAGAGCAATGATAACTGGATACTTAAAACAAGATGAAAGAATATTAAGTTTTGTTGATGATCTAAAAACCCAGTCTGTTAAGAAGCGAACAAAGTCAAAGAAGTTGATACAAAAAGGAAAAGAAATAATGGAAGATGCTGGGTTTTCAGAAGACCAACTTGAAGACTTGTTTGACTTAATAGCAGAGGAGCATCCAGATCTATGAATAGCGATGGGTTAAAGGCGTGCTCGCGAGTGTGCTTGGAATTAAATGAAAGTTGTCCGAATGATGATTGCAGAATGTGGATAGACTACGAAGACGAAATGAACTGTTCACTGATATCTATCTATCAGAACGGACCAATGACTTTAAGGCAAGTTGGAGAGCGTTTGGGAATTTCATTTGCAAGAGTGAAGCAAATTGAAGAAAGCGCACTAATTAAGCTGAAACGCAGAACAGACTATGAGTAAAATTCATAGACTTTGCAAAATAACAAACTATTTATTATTGACTCATTTTCAAGGAGAATAGAAAAGATGGCTCAAAAACCCCTGTTAACCGAATCAGAGATCCGCAGCTTTATGAAACTGGCTGAGTTGCGTCCCATCGGTGATGAAAGAATTGCAGAAATGTATGGACAAATGCCCGGTGCTCGTGATGAAGAGGAAGGCGAGGAAGAAGAAGCCGGAATGGAACTCGATATGGGTGCCGAAGAAGAAGAGGCTCCTGAGATGGACGCCGAGATGGACATGGACATGGATATGGGCGACGAGCCTGCTATGGACATGGGAGCCGACTCAAAGATGGTTTCTATCGAAGACTTCATGAGCGCACTTGAGTCCGCATTAGAGGACATTACAGGTGAGCCAGTCTCTACCGAGATGGATGGAGAAGAAATGGACATGGGTGCCGAGGAAGAGGAAGAAGCCGAGCTTCCAGCACCAGAGATGGACATGGAGATGGGTGCCGAAGAGGAAGAGGAGCCCATGATGGAGCAAGAAGATCTCGTTAACGAGGTTGCTCGTCGTGTCGCTGCTAGACTTCAAGCACAAGACAACAAAGACAAGATGGTCGATGATCTCGCAGAGAGAATCATGAAGCGTCTTGCAAAATAGTTCTTGACATTCTCTTTACAAACCATTAAATTAACCACTGGGAGACCGGTGGTTATTTTTTAGGGGACTTATGGATATTTGGTGGCTACACGCACTTGTTTTTATTTTTGGTTACGTAACCTGCAAGACGTTTTACTTTTTGAACACAACTCGCATATCATTAAAATTGATAAAATCAAGTCGTATCATCTATTTATTGATGGCTGTTAGGGCAGTTGAAAATTACCTTATGTCCCAAGAGATAATGAAGAAATATTTAAAAGAAAGCGAGCAAGACGATAAGACTTTAAAGTTGTTTGAAGACAAGTGTGAAACAGAACTTCAACACTTTAAAAAGCAAGTTGTGGATCAATTGCTGCTTCAAACACCAGACGCATTCAAACCCGGCTTGGAGTTTGGCGACTGGACTTCTGCGATGGCGCATCTTCAAAGACATAAGACAGAAGCTCTTGAATTTTGGAGGATGAGTTAATGTTAGACAAACTTAAAGATTTGATTGGTATCAAAGAAGCAGATGAAGGTCAAGTGGCTGACCAGAAGAGAGCCCAACAAATGGCGGAACTTGAAAAAGAAATTGCTCAGGCGCTTATGATGGAAATGGCTCCCCAGCGCAAAGAGCCAGATCTGCGCAGCATTGGCTTGTTTGCTGATGTTTCAGAGGAGCGAGTCGCTGAACTTATCCACGCAATGATTTACTTAAACGAAGTAAACCAAGTAAACAAAACCAAGACTCCGATAACTTTTTATCTCTCCACGTATGGTGGCTCTGCGGATGATATGTTCGGCATGTACGATATTATGCGAACAGTCCGCGAGAACACCGAGATCCATACTGTTGGTCTTGGTAAGGTTATGTCGGCAGGCGTCATTCTTCTTGCTGCCGGTACAAAAGGCAAGCGCAAGATCGGTGCAAACTGCCGCGTTATGATTCACTCTGTTATTTCAGGAAACCACGGACCACTCCACAACCTCATTAACGAGATGGAGGCAGTGGAACAAATTCAACAAATGTATATTGACTGTTTGGTTGCCGAGACTAAGTTAACCAAGAAGCAATTAAAGAAACTGCTGGAACGCAAGGTCAACGTTTATTTAACGGCAGAGGAAGCCGTAGAGTACGGCATCGCAGATATTATTATATAGGGAAGTTAAAATGGCGAATTATCAAAAAGACATGTTCATTGAAGTGAGAGAGAAAAAACAAGCATCACCAGTACTCACAGAGTTAGAGGAAATTATTAACGCCGTCACTAAGGTGGTCTATGATAAATCTGTTGTAGTAGAAAGAGAAAGTAAGAAACCACAGAAACTTACCATCGACCTCATCCCCACGTTGCCAATCACGGAGATTGGTTGGGGTTCTTTAGCCACCCCCGATGGTGAAGGCAAGGAAGTCAGAACTGCTGCCGGCCAAGATTTGGCGCAGTTTCTCAATAACATTGCTCCTGGTGGAGATTTACGAGCTAAGATTGAGGCTCTGGACGAATATTACCAAAACCCAGACCCAGCCGAGCAAGGCGATACTCCGGGCCAACAAATCAGTGCAGTAATTTCTAATCTGGTTTTCTATAAAACGCTAACAAACATTATTACAAACTTTAACGCATCCTCTGCTGGTTTCTCGTTTGAGTCGTTTTTGGCTGTTCTTTTGGATGCAGAAACTGGACGCCAGATTCCAGCTTCAGCCGCCGCCACCATCGCTGATATTGTGGTTGAAAAAGGTGGACGCCCTATCTCTTTAAAACTATACAAAGAAGGAGCACTAAAGGTTGGCGGCTCTTATAAGCAGTTGGTTGAAGATCTCACCGGTCAATATCCGACCATGGAATATGTTGTTGTTACGAAAGACCTCAAAGGCTCAGGGCTTGAACAAACAGGTAAGTTAAATTTTTATGGTTTCAACTTTACTAAGGATAACTTCTTGGATATACTTGCGCTCAAACCAAAAGAACTAGATCTAGTTAAGATACCTTCTGTTTTTGCCGAACCAATCGAGCAACTTGAGCAGAGATTACAAGAATCGGGAGATTTAAAAGATTTCTTATCAGTCCCAGCACAGACATATGTAAACTTAGAGCCCATTATCTCTGGCTTTGTTGATCAGGTAAACGAACTTGCACAAGCAGCCGGGATTGATCCTGCTAATATTAATATAGAAGCAGAGCTAGCTAATATTATAGACATGAAGACTGGCGAGTTAGAAGCCAATCCAAAATATCGCTTTGGATACTTCCAAGGCGATCGAATCCCTAGAGGCATCCTCAAGCAGATGATTGATCAGATGAATTTAGAAGGAAAAGAACCAGAAGCCGTTGTGAAAATTATAGACGCAGCTTACGGCAAAGCAGTTGCAGCACGCAGGACTGCTGGTGGAAAAGGTACAGCGCGCAAAGAAAAGTTCAAAGAATTAGCATTTATGCCCAAGGGAAAATCTTTCAAGAGACTCAAAGAGATTCAACAGCAAGGTTCTCCAGAGTTGTTTGAAATGGCTATGAAATCTACAGAAGGTTATCTTAGAAACAAACAGTTTGAATTGTCTAAAGGCGATCTCGCTAAGTTGGGCACTATTCCCAATCAAGACGACCTTTTCCCTTATGGCCAATTTGGTATTGGTGTTATTAATATTGGCGCGCAAGGACTACAAGACATGTTAGACGCATCCATTGGGGCAGTCAATGACTCGATTTTCACTATTTTTAGCGACTTAAAAGATCTTTCTTCCAACTTGAACGCTTATGTTGCTGGCGGGCTTCAAGATGATAAGCTAGCTGTAGATGCTAAGGACGATGCGGAGTCTATTGCAGCCGGCACTGAAGAAGTCAGAGATACTGATAAATAGTATTTGACATTTCATACAAAATTGATTATAATAAACACAACTTTGAGGTACTAATGGGTCGAAAATACGACGATAATCAATCATTACAACAAAAAATCATGAACGGCGCAAACAAGTTAGCAGACAATGTTGCGTCAACGCTTGGACCGAGAGGTCGCAATGTTCTGCTACAAGAAAAGGGCAAGAACCCCTTCATCACGAAGGATGGCGTAACCGTAGCACATTTTGTGTCTTTGGACGATCCATTTGAGAATGCAGGCGCAAGCATCATCAAGCAAGCAGCCATTGAAACAAACAGCACTGCTGGCGATGGAACAACCACGTCTACGGTCTTAGCGAGAGCAATACTCAGAGAGTCACAAAAGTATCTTGCAAGCGGACTGTCCCCAACAGAGATGCAACGAGGCATCCAACTGACCGTCAAGGAAGTCACAAAGAACTTGCGAGAGATGGCGAAGCCAGTAACCAGTATATCAGACATCGAGCACGTTGCGACTATCTCGGCAAACAACGACAGAAGCATCGGAAAGTTAATTGCGATGGCTTTTGATCGTGTTGGACAAGACGGCTCTATCACTATTGAAGAGTCGCGTTCAACAGAGACTTCCTTGGATGTTACAGAAGGCTTCTCGTTCCACGCTGGCTTCACTGCTGGCGCTTTCATTACAGACGAGCGCAGAGCAGTCATGAACCACGAGAACCCGCTTGTGTTGGTCACAGACTACAAGATAAGCACCGTAGAGCAGATCCTTCCAGTGTTGGAGATGGTAGCGAGAGAAGGCAGACCGCTTGTTATTGTCGCTGACGACATTGATGGACAAGCACACGCCGCTCTCATTATGAACGCTATGCGAGGCACAATGAAAGTCGCAGCGATCAAGGCTCCATACTATGGAGAAGAGCGAAGACAAACACTAGCAGACCTTGCTATCTCTGTCGGTGCTAACTTTATCTCTCGCGAGTCAGGAAGAAAGTTGCAAGAAGTGCAAATGGTTGACTTTGGAACCTCTAACTTTGTCGAGAGCACAAAGAACTCAACTATCTTTGTTGGCGGCAGTGCTGATGTAGAGCAAGTAGAAGAAAGAATAAACACCTTGAAAGCAGAGATAGAAACCACAGAGAGTTTAGAAGAGTGTGATGCTATCCAAAAGAGGATCGTCAGGCTTGCATCTGGTGTTGCGGTCATTCGTGTAGGCGGAGCAACAGAAGTAGAAATGATCGAGAAGAAGCACCGTATTGAAGATGCTTTGGAAGCAGTGAAAGCAGCGCAGGACTCTGGTATCGTGCCGGGTGGTGGTTCTACTTTGCTGAGAGCATGCCAGAAGTTGTGCATTACAACCGATAACGAAAATGAGATCGATGCTACCAACCTTGCAGCAGGAATGGCTGTCGTAAAGGCTGCATGTTTTGAGCCTGTTAGGCAAATGGCTAGGAATGCCGGCAGTTCGCCAGATTTAGTGGTGGAGCAAATTCTAAATGCAGACCAAGGTTTCGGTTGGGATTTTAGAGCAGATAAGTTGACAAACCTTATGGAAGATGGTATTATTGATCCAGTTAAGGTCACACTTTCTGCCCTTACTAATGCCGCAAGTTGTGCGGGCACGCTGATTACAACTAACTACGGCATCATACAAACGGAGAACGAATAATGCAGCAGGGAGATTTAGTATACATTCCATCAGAAGTATACCTTTTTGATAAGAATAATTTCATAGCAAACAAAACAGAGAAACCAATTATCGGCGTCTTTCTGGGAGAATCCAATAGGCCGTCAGCGCGCCTGATAAAGATCTTTGCGAGAGGACAGGACGCAATGGTAGAAAAGAAATACGTTTACCCAATGCCGGAGTGGTCATGGCGCTAGTCAAACTTACAGAGATATGTCAAAGCAACACTTTGACAAGCAACAGAGAATATTCTTTACGAGAAGTATTCGTAAATCCAGAACACGTTGTTATGATTCGTGAAGAGTCAAGGATGCAGCAACTAAACGAACAAGGTGTGCTTCCAAGCGACTTGTCCAAGTCGCACCAGTTCACAAAGTTGACGATCAACAGAGGACAAAGCGGAACAGAAATTATTGTTATCGGCTCACCAGAGATGGTCGAGAGCACATTAAACCAAAAAAAGACACTTATTAGAGGATAAAATGAGTAACCAAACACCAAGACGAGTAAATATTCAGTTTTCAATAGAGTTAGACGAACTTCCAGCAGAGGTTTCTCGTCTATTGCAAAAGTCAAGCGACCATCTGAGCGAAGCCTCAAAGACCTACAGCAACATCGGTCGCAACGACAACAACCTTACATCAGAGACTTGGGGTGAAATTGATAACATCCGTGTGTCTTTGGCGAAGGCTGATCAGGTGTTGGATGATCTACAAAACATCATCGCAGGATACGTCAAGATGAAGAGCGATCTTGTGCAACCACAAACATCTGCGCCGGTTCAACAAGAAGAACAAGAAATGCAATCGCCATTCTTGCAAAACCACCCAGATGCAAGGCAGGCAAACAGCAGGGCTCCATTTAGTAATCCAATGGCTGCCGGCATGCCACAGGGAATGGACATGAATAAGATGCAAAACGATGTAATGAGTATGATGGCGAACATGCAGCAAACATTTGAAGACTCTCCCGAGATGTCCGAAGAAGAACAACAAGCAGCGGAAGTATTAAAGAATAGAATATCTAGGTTCATGAACAAGCAAAATGAAAACGCCAATAAAACTACCTGATAGAGAGTTTAAGGCACTATCATCAATAAAGAAGTTGTTCCCCGAGGGTTCCTATATACATTCTTTTTTATTGTATAATGCCGGACTTGAAATACCGTTGTCTGCCGATGGGCGATATGTTATCGCTCATACTAACAGATATTCTATATATGAGTTTTGGACTTGCTTAAATTTGAACGCAGAGCAAGTCCAGAGAGTGGTACAGCATTTCGACAACATACAGGACAAAAACATATTTCACTTATTGCAAGAGAATTTGCCAACATACCCTGATCCGTATTTGAGGGCTGGGATGTTTTTTTTACTGAATAAATATTCGAAGAGCGGGTACGTTTCGAGAGGAGAATTTGAACCAGACAGCCACAATCCTCTAGCTTTGGCTAATTTGCGAAGAGTTTCTTTCGACAATTTTATGGTAATGTATAACAAAGAGCAAGATCTTGTAGAAAACATGAAGAATATAAAAAATAGATGTGATTATGTCTTTGTACCAGTGGGAGACTTTTCTTTAAACTATCTTAAAAACAAAGAAGAAGGCTTTAACAGTTTAGCATACGATCAAACATTTGTAGATACGAAGGCTTTAAAAGAGTTTATAACTCAAACCGACAAGAAGACAGCATACCTGTACCACTATAACAAAAGCGTAGACAAGTTTTTCGACGGACAAGAGAAGTATTTAATCGATCAATGGGGTAGGCCCACAAACGACAAGTCACGAGCAAAGGAGATTATCGTTGCCAACTTTTAATATATTATTCGCGTGTTTCTTATTTGCGCTCGGACAGACGCTTGGCTGGTTCCAACTGAACTCACAGTTTGTGTGGGACTGGTGGAAAGATAAGCCACTACTATCAGCGATGTTGTTTTCCATACCGACAGGCGTGTGTTTTTGGTATGGTATCAAGTTGTGCTACCAAGAATGGGGAGAAGTATGGGGACCAAGGTTTTTAATCTTTACAATGTCCTATCTTACTTTCCCGCTGTTAACTTGGTGGTTTTTAAATGAGAGTATGTTCACTGCAAAAACCATGCTGTGTGTGATATTATCATTTATAATTGTCGCTATTCAATTATTCTGGAGATAAAATGAGAAGAGTAGAAAAGCCTTGGGGCTATGAGATTATTTGGGCTGAGACTGATAACTATGTCGGCAAGATGCTCCACATCAACGCTGGTCACCGACTATCAAAGCAATACCACGAAGTAAAAGAAGAAACCGTATATGTGATCAGTGGTGTCCTTTACAACTACGACGAGAACGATGCTATCCAAAAGTTCACACCCGGACAGTCCTTTCACGTTAATGTTGGACAAGTCCATCGTTTTGGTGCTAACGAGACAGCAGTAGAGATTGTAGAAGTTAGCACGCCACATCTAAACGACGTTGTAAGATTGGAAGATGATTATAAAAGATAGCAACTATTTATAGTGTTGGAGAAAATAAATGGACATTTCTACTAGTAATTGGTTTGGCTATCTTCGTGAAGAAGTATTAACAGAAGGCTTGCGAGACATCGGACTACCCGAGTTTGTTATTGACTACTTGGAAGATGCAATGGACAATGCTTCCGAGAAGGCAAAGATGTATATCGCCAATAACTGGAAGAAGTCCTATGGACGAATGTCTGGCGCTTATACTCCAGATAACCTTAAATACGAAGTG
>Ga0208019_1000799_pt1 | contig 17018 bp, 23 predicted proteins | sample CB_VirMetaG_5_FD_184540 | JGI IMG/M metagenome (GOLD analysis project Ga0208019, IMG submission 184540) | Freshwater to marine saline gradient viral communities from Chesapeake Bay - CB_1508_1D Viral MetaG (SPAdes) (version 4) | ecosystem: Environmental > Aquatic > Marine > Coastal | place: USA...
AGCTCATGCGTGACCGTACAGGTCACTGTCACCTGTCCGCCAGCCTGATCAGTCCGCCAGCTGGCTGTCAGCCCGTGATCCGACATTGCCGCGCTGATCGTGGCCGTGACATTGGCAAGCGTGGCGTGTTTGTAGTTCGTATTGCCGTACTTTACCTCGCGATCCTTCCGCACCGTCGGCGGATGCGCCTTGAAGGCGGCCATAGCTGCATGATATGCCTTGCGGGCTTCGTTGGCCTCCCACTTCAACTGCATATCCATCAGGGCCGACATAGCCTCGACAGACCCACCCTGCTCAACAGCCAGCTTCAGCAGGTCGGCTGGTGTCGGGGCCGCTTGCGGCAGCCCCCCTTGTGTGATTGTGATCTCGTTACTCATCGTCGCTGTCTCCGATTTGCCAGTCATCATCATCATAATAATCGTCATCGTCCGGCTGATCCGGCATGAATGGCGGCAGCAGCGCAGCAGCATCAGCAGCTTCGATCATGGCCTGAATCAGCGGGCTGGGCTTCCGGTCGGCTGGAAGGTGGTAGTGGATCGTCTGTGTCATGTTTCACGCCTCCTTTTTGACCCTCACCGACCACTCATGGCCGTCCTCTGTCGTGCCCCAATAGGTCGTGATCATGCTGCCGTCCCAGTCAAGCTCCTCTGAGCTATCATCACTCTCGAAGCGGACATCACTCTCGCACGAGACAGACGCGAGGGCCGTGATATCCCTATGGATGCTCTCCGCGATCGCGCTTTCCGCTGTGGTGTGGATTGTCTGTGTCATCTGTCTGGTCTCCTTGTTTGTTCTGGTCATAATATATGACGAAAAAAAGGGGAAGTCAAGAAAAATTTTGATTATTTTTGCAGGCAGCTTGCAGCTTGGCGAGCCACTCGGCAGGGACATCGCGGTCAGCACCATATAGACGCCGATCGAAAGCGGCCAGCGAGACACCCAGCAGCCTGGCAGCGTCCTCACGCCGCAGGCTGTATAGGGTCATCAGGACGCGGATTTTGATTTTGTCTGTCACGGTGCTTTCTCTCCTTGTTTATGGTCATAAAATATGACAGAAAAAGGTAGGAGTCAAGGGAAAAATGAAAAAAAAGCAAAGCCCCTCCGAAGAGGGGCCAAGCCAGCAAGGAAACAGGAGACAGAATGAAGGTCGCGAGCGGGGGGAAAGCTTGCGACCCGCACTCAGTAGAGGCCGATCCAGCCCTCTCCAAACGAATCAACGTGAATGTAGGTTTTGGCGATCGAAAAAGAAACAAGCCCAGCCACCATCAGCGCCTGCAAAATCGTGAACCTGTCGCGGCTGCTCACGGCGTGGATGTCCACAGCTTGACCGAGCGGGTGCCGAGATCGCCCCGCGCCGCCGACCTTCCGGTTGTGCTTTTCGCATCGGTAGCCGGAATTGATCCTGAACGGAATCCCCGCGAACTCCCGCGCTACATTCAGCTGGTGGACGAAGCCCTCGTCCATGTCACACGCCCCGCAGCACGGGCACGCAAGCTCTTCTCGTGTGAAGTATTCGCGCTCAGGTTTCATCTGCTTGCCCCTTGAAGCCAACCTCGCCAGCCACACTGGCCGGCACCAGCTCGATCTCGTAGACCTGCGCATCCTGCCCGGCTGTCATGTACGCATACCCGCCGGACGCGTCGACTTGGATGCCGAGTACCTGGTCGATCTGATCAGGCGCGACACGGTAGCCGACCAGCTCTCCGATTGAAAAGGCTGGCGTGATCATTGTTCCGTCGTCAAGTAGAATCTGCACAAGCCCCCCTGAATCGCTTTAAAGGCCCCTGAGAGCCGTTTTAAGCCACTTTCACAGAAAAGACGCATCAGCGCAAGGTAAACACTATGCGGCCCTTAGAAGCGTCCAAAATCAGCCAAGTCAAATAGGTGCCGGCCATGTGGTAGATGATGTCAGAATGGCTGAAGCCGTCAGCGGTCAGCACATCATCACGCCAATCGTGATAGATCGGGCCGGCCGGCTTGAAAGCATCACCGATCTCCCAGGCTGTCGCAATTGCCAGCGAATACCCGAACGGGTGCGCTGTGTTTCGCGTCAGCAGGTAGCTGGCTGATCCGCCCAGCACATGGTACTTGCTCCAGTCGTCGGCCACGAACTCAGGCTGAACTCGGAAGTCCGCAAGGGCGACAGCGCTTCCGAGTAGCAGCGCTGTAAGGAAAACACCCGCCTTTTTCTTACACATGGCGCTGTGCCAGATCGTAAAGCCGAAGGGGCGAGACATTATCCGGGTCGAGCGGAAGCGCCCAGTCAATGCCGGCCTCTTGCAGGACGCGCACAGCAGCCTCAGAGCAGAAAATCCGATCGTCTGAGCGGTCGGTGTTCCCCTTCCGCCAGACCTTCAGGACGTTCACCCACTCTTCATACGGCGTGCCCTCCAGCCGCTTAATGGCAGCTCGCACGCCTTCCCTGTGCCCGTGGATGGCAATCGGCACCACCCGGTAGTGTTTTCCTTCCTTCAGGCCGGCGAGCCGGAAGTAGTGCGGCCGGCGCACGAAGCCAGCGACAGCATCAGCCCCGTACAGGTAGTCGATGCCGTCCTCAACCAGCGCAATCTCGACGTGGTGCGGAATCCAGTCTGGCACAGGCTCGCGCCTGATCGTCGCGCCCAGCCAGCTACCAAAGCGGATCAGCCCCGGGATGATGCCACGCTTCCGAAAGAATACCAGATCGCCCGTGTTCATTTTCCCCTCCCTGCAATATGCTCGGCTGCGTTCCCGCCCACCAGCGCCAGCAGCCCGCCAAGCACGCCCTGCATCAGCGTGTCAGACAGGAAGCCAAGCCAGCCTGCAAGCATCAGGGCCGCGACAGCAGCCAGGAACGCCGCGAGCTTGCGCTTCCCGATCATTCGGATGCCTCGTGCCTAATCAGGGTCTTGATGTCGCCCCTGATTTCGCGCAGCATCTCCGCTGCCTGCTCCTGCTGGGCCTCGACCACAGAGACGCGAGTCTCGACCTGCGCCATCCGTTCCGGCAGGCTGTCGATCCGTATTTCATTAGCACTGACCCGCTCCCGCAGGCCGTACCACGCGACAGCCCCACCGATCAGCAGCGGGATCACTTGGAACAGCCAATGATAGGTCTGCTTTCTGCGGTCTTGATTTCTTGTCATATTCATGCGCCCCCCGCGCTTAGAACTCTTCTTCTATTCTACGGTTAAGTGTCACAACGCCAAAGGCCACCTCTTCCTGCTGGTAGTCATCGTCCGCAAATCGCGCGAAGGCGTAATCGCCGACCGTCGTACTGGTAGAGTCGGGCGCGAAAATGAACGGAAGGGCAGGGCCTGCTGTCATCGCGTAAACGTTCGTGAATGTAGTCGGATTCACCACGCCTGTCGACAGGTCTGCCTGATTCACGGCTGTATCGGCAAGATAGGAAAGTGTGAACTCCCAGTATCGCCTGCCGGGATGGATCGCGGCCTCGATGTAGTTCGAGCTGGAGATATTGTTTGTCTTGAACGGAGGCCCGAAAGGCAAGCTCTGGCCGTCTGAGCCTGTCGTCCATCCGCTCATGTGATGCCTTGCCCCGCCATAGGACTCCAGCAGCTTCCCGCCGTTGTGCAGGATGCCGGTCGTCATGCCGATGTCCGGCCCGTGTGGTGCGGTGCAGTGCTTGCCCAGCATGATGTCGCCTATCTCAAGGTCTGTGGCAGACCAGCCGCCTGTGTCACCATAAAACACCAACCAAATATAGCGGTGCGAAACATCGACCAGGCTACCTGAGGATGTAGAAAGTGAAAGGATGTGCGAGCCGTTCGTATCGAATGTCGCCGTTGCGCCTGTTCCATCTGCTGGCGTGCTCCCAACGATCTCCCCGATGTATCTATATGTTGGCGGGAAGCTGTCAGTGTCTGAACTGCCAACAGTCAACACGCCGTTGGCTGTTTTCAGGTTATGGTTAAGGATAGCCACATAATTGAAATTGAACGCACTGTGCTTAAGGTCGATCTTAATAACAATCTTTGTGGCGGCTGATTCGCTCGCGCTGCTGATCACGCAGCGGACACCCGGCTGAGCATCAAACGCCCGCAGTATGTGCGACCCGCTGTCAACGCCGAAATCAGAATTTCCAGCATCCACGCTCACCACACCAGTCTCGCCTCTGTGCATCAGGTGCTGGATCAGGCATGGATAAATGCGCGGCTTCAGTCTGCGTCCGTATGCCATTATCCGACCTCCCGCGCTTTAATCGAAAACCGTGCCTGCTGCCTGGTCGCATCTGTAATCATGTAATAGGCCGCGTCATTTTCAAGCTGCACGATGTCGCCGATCTCGAGCGTGAACAGCTCAGGCCGGTACAGCTGGCAGCTGATCAGCCGCTTTGGCCTGCCGAAAACAAGGTCTGTAATCGTGGCGTGGCTGGATACGCTGTCCACCAGATAGTCCAGCTCGATCTGCTCGATGTTCTCGAGCGAGTCAAAATTATACTTGCTTCGGTCGCTGTTTGTCTTCGTGTATGAGGACAGATAGCGTGAATCATCCGCAGGATGCCGTTCATATTTCAGCTCCTGCTTGCTCACAATGTCCGAGAACGGTGTCAGGCTGTATTGGATCGCGCTTGTATCACGGCCCGGCGTGATGGTTGCCGCTACATCGCCGCTCGAGTAGCTGGATTTCACAAAAATATACTTCGGGTCGCCATCTGCGGCCCAAGCGAACACAAACTGCCCCTCATATTGCAGCTGCTCCAGCACCTCGCGCAGCTCTTCCGGCTCGTGCAGCCAAAGCCGGCCAGACCATCCGCTCCGTGCCGTGTCGAGCGCTGCGTATCCATCCGGTGTGCTGGTGGACAGGCCGGCAAAGCGGATCAGCATATCACGATGTATCTCTTGAATTGTGTCACACGCGCCGGAAGACCAGCTTTTTGCGAAGCCGTCCGCGCCGCAGTAGAGCATATCGACACCCTCAACAGCCCGCGCCTGTGCTGTGGCGTCGCCTGATGTGTCGATCTCGCATTGGGCCGTAATCACGACATCATAAATCCGCACCGTGATGTTTGAGTTTCCAGGAGTGTAAAACGCGCCGACAGCGCGCACCTTCAGCCATTCCGGAGGCGCATCACCGACCGTCCCGCCCGTGAAAGTGTGCGTCTGCACACCGCTGCCAACATTCCAGCTCGTGGATCCTGTTATGCTCGAATCGCTTGCGCTGATCTGGATGTTCCCACTTGGCGTTCCAAAGCTGGCTGTCGCCGACCATGTGACCGTGACCTCGTATGTGCCGGACAGCTTTAGCGCGACGCGCGGGAAGTTCAGCGGGAGATAACCGCTGTCACCAAGAGAAGGTGTGACGGAGATAACATCATATGCGTAGGTGTTGCTGGTGTCCGCTTCCCGCTTGTAGTCTGTCGCTTTGTACGCATTCGTGAAATCGTTCGTTTCTGAGCCTTCGTACTGCTCTGCCTTAAACTTCCAAGCGTGACGGAACAGCGTTGGCGCTGGCATCGCATAGCCGCCCCGATAGCTTGCGCTTGCGGCTGTTGTCGCGTCGCTGGAATCGGTCACGGGAACGAGGCTGTCAGTCGATTCCTCGTATATGTGCAGTTCGCCGCCAGATGCAATGCTCTGGTGGACGAGGCCGAACGCCTCGCCACCTGTGCGCGTGTCGATCTCGACGGGCCAGAGCGCAAGCGAAGTGCATAGCGCCTCCGAGCCTGGCGTGCTTGCGTTGGCCGTGTAATCGCCGTACACGACCGGAAAATAGCGCCCGCTGTCTGCCTGCGTGTTCGGGATGCTCAGGAAATCCCACGGCTGGTTCGGCTCAATGTCAAGCTGTACCTCGGCAGCCGTCCAGCTGATCCCGCGCAAGCGTCCTGTGTAGACGGTTTGAAGGTGTGTGAAATTGCCGTTCAAATAGCTGCGAACCATCACATCATGGTTAACGAACACGCCCGCAGCCGTGTCGGTTTCCGACAGCAGCTCGCTCGCCAGCATTCCATCAATCTTGATGTTGGCCAGCGTGACCGACAGGTTGCTGGTCTTGCTCGTGCATTTTGCCAGGTCGAGGCTCTCGCGGATCGAGCCGATGTCGGTGATGAGCGGCAGCGCGTTTGAGCTTAACGTGGACATGGCTGTATCACAGAACTCAAGATAATCTGAGCCTGTGCCGTAATACAGCCTGACCAACCAGTTTTCTTGCACATTGCCCATGCGGGCATTATCGCGGATCGTCCTCATGCGTACCTCGCCGCCCGCTTGACTTCCGGAACGATCACATCGCGCACAAAGTCGCGATCTGTCACCGGCCCTGAGAAGTTGACCGTCACGCCACCACCCCGCGGTCCTTCCAGATTCGGACTGCTGGTCGGCGTGATCTGCACACGCTCGCGACCGCCGGGATTGTCACCAACCATGATCATCTGCGGCCCGCTCGTCACGAAGTCGCCACCGCGCGCGAATTTTTGAGCCTCGATCTGGGCAACATTCGCGAGGCCCATCGTGACGGTAGCAAGCATCGCCGGGATCGTCCACGGCGGGCCGGGCGGGTTGTTCAGTGCCTTGTTTGCGGCGCTGTATGTGTTGATGATCGCCTCGCCCTGGGCCAGCCGCTTTGTGAGCGCTGCGTTTCCGGATGCAACTTGGTTCAGCTGGGCGAAGCTCCCCATAAGGGACGCCACCCCTTGGACTGTCGCGGCCCTCGCCGCGTTTTGATTCTCAAGCGCTTTCGTGACAAGCCCGAGAGCTTCAGCTTGCTCGGGATACATGACGATGAATGCGTCGAGCAGTTCCTTTTCTCGCTCCATCTGCTCGAGCTTCACCAATTGCGCCTCGTTGTATTCTTCCATCGCTGTCGGCGTTACCTGGATCGCCTCAATGTTCTCCCTCTCGGCGGCGGCAAGGTCTTGAAGGGATGCCACCTGGAGGCGGATGATCTCAAGGCTCGGCTCTCGTATGCTCTTGATCGCCTCCTCTTGTGCTTTCTGCTCAGTTATCGCTTCGTTCTGCTCTCTAAGCGCGACAGCGAGCGCTCCAGCAGCGTTTGCTGCATCGTAAAGCCCCGCCGCACGCCAGCCCTTAGCCCATGCGGTCAGCCTTTCGACATCAGTTTCGCCAGCCAAAAGGCCGACAGCATCCCTGAGCTGGTCAGATTGAAGCATCGCAAGCTGAAGGTCATTTCTGAGCGTCTCAATCGGAGTCTTGCTCGGCGCTGGCTCTGCCATGACTGTGATCAGCTCGCCCCAGAACTCGGCGGCCTGCTTGACAAGCCCTGAAAGCTCAACCATCACAGGGGATAAGGCAGAGCCGACAGCCTCGGCAGCATCGCCAAGTGCATTGTTCATCTGCTCGATGCGTCCGGCCATCGTGTCGGTCGCAGCCGCCGCCTGCCCGCCATACATTCGAGCCATGTTCTCTGTCATGCTCGTCAGGCGCTCAGTGCTGCCTGCCGCGCCTGTGACCTCTACACCGTACCGGCTCAGTGCATTGGTCGAGCTGCCGAAAGATTTAGCCACCAGCTGGGCCGCTGAAACCAGATCGACACCCTGCGCGGCTGCGTAGTCCTGCGTTACCGTCAGCAGCTGCTTGATCTGCGTCTCGTTCTTTGTGAATTGCGCGAACTGGGCAGCGGCGCGAAGTGTCACCTCATCGCCAAAGGTCGTGACCTTCTGCTGGGCGGCTGCGTACGCTTTCAGCCCTGTGATACTTTTGCCGAGTGCCTTTTCCAGCTGGCGCTCTGCCTGTTCCTGCTCGCCCGCCAGCTTGATCGAAGCCTTCAAGCCATTGATAATGCCAGCCGCGCTGAAGTACGCTGCACCCGCAACCGCCGCCTGCTTGGCAAGCGAGCCGAGTCCGCGTGACACGCCGCCGAGCTTCTGAGCAGCCTGATCCGCGCCGGTTACGCCGACCTGAATCTGGTATTTACTTGTGGTTGCCATGCTTGCCTCTCATGTGATTCATCGCTGCCGCTTCCTCATTCTCGATCAGTATCACGGCCTCGGCGAATGCGTTACTCATCTCGTCCAGCGCGTGCGCCGCTGGCGTATGCGTCGCCCTGATCAGCCGAAGGTCTTTCATCCAGCGCAGCGCGTCAGGATGGAGGAACCAATGGGCAGACGCGAAAAAGGGAAGCTGCGTGAACAGCGCGTGCCCCAGCGGCCAGCCATTCGACGCAGCTTCCGATTCAATCCGCCCGACCTCTGCCCACACTTCGCGTTCATCGTATTCGATCACCTTTCCGAGTGTCGGGCTTTGGGCGTTCCATCTGCCTGCCACTGGCCATTCGGTATCGGGCACCCCGCACACGCCACACCATACCGACAGCAGCAGACAGATCCTCAGTTTCCCGGGATTCCTCCGATGTATACATGAGCCAGATGCTCAAGCAGGAAGCTCTGCTGTATCACGGGAAGTGCCAGGAAGACCTCATCACCGCCAAGCCCGCTGATCTCCTCAACGAACTCCTGCACCTTCACCAGCACATCGTCATCATACTCGCCGCCGCGATACAGGCAGCGCACCAGCGCAGTCAGCCGCATCACCTCTTTGCGCGTGGCTTCGCGCACCTCAAACGAGCCGTCAAAGTTCTCAATCTTCGGCTTGAACTCCATGTGTCACCCCTTATGCGTTCGTGCCGACAACTACCGTAATCGCGTCAGTTGTGGACTCATACACACACTTGAAGGGAAGATCACGGAACACGCCAGCGTCCTGCCCGAAGTTGTAGTTCGCCGAGTCAAGTACGCAGTTTGCCGTGAAGCTCACCTCGTTCGTCGCGTCCCCACTGTTGAAGGTGAGCGCAAGGATAATGTCAGCCGAGCCTGCTGTCGGATTCGCAAGCGCTTTGTCGATCAGGTCTTCCGTGTTCGTGTCGTATTTCGCGCTGATTGAGCCGCTCGCAACATATCCCTTTCCACCAGCGGCACCGACCGTGCATCCTTCAGCGTATCCGCTCGAGTCTACACCCCAGAAAGTCGCACCGTTGTCGAGAGAAAAGCTGAAATTGTTGGTGACGATGTCTGCTGAATTAAGCTGCTTTGAGTCAAGCCCGCTGGTCGTGAAGTAGGCCGTGCCGGGCGAAGTCCAGCTGCCTGGCGTGAAGGTGCTGGTCGTGCCGAGCGCCAGCCCGCTGATGAAGGTCGCGCTGAAGCTGGCGCGGCCACCGTTTGAGCCTGCATCCCATGTGATCTCGAGCGTCTTCAGGAACGCGCTGGTCAGCTGCTTTCCTTCGCCGCTGATCGGGTCGTGCAGAGCCAGCGTGAAAAAGGTCTGGCTGGCAGGGTCGCCGATCACGCTGGTGGACGAATCCCAGGCGTATGTGTCCTCCAGACTGCTGGTGGCCTTGTTCTGGAACACGCCCTCAAGCAGCAGCTCAAGCACCGGCGTGGTCAGGATGCCGGACACCGTGACGGTCGTGATCGCGCCAGCCTGCGTCTTGTAGATGTCGCCAACTCCCATGACTGCGCTGCCATCGATGCGCGGAGTCTCGTCCGTGACGACAGCCGTGGCCGTGTCCAGCGTCGGAGGCTCGGTGATGTGCAGTTCCTGAAAACTGGCCTGAGTCGTGATCGCCGTGCCGAATGTGGTTTCTTGGGCGATCGCAAAGCGGAATGCGGTCTTGCTGTAGACAGCAGTTGAGATTGCCATGACTGGCCTCCTAATCGATGATGTGTGTCACGGCGCAGCTCCACTCGAAGGCCACTCGCGCCAGCCCGTTCTCATTGTCCTCATCGGTCTCGGCGCTGTAATCGGTCGCGCCGATCTGCCCATCGTGCCAGCGGTATCCCTTAGCTGGCGTGTAGTCTTTGTTTTGCCGAAGCAGCTCAAACAGCCGCTCTATGAAGTTCGCCCGCTCGGTCAGGGCTTTCTTGCCGCTGGCTGCGCCGACCTTCACCACATAGGCAAGGTCGATCGTGTACCTGCGCGTCGTCGCGCCTGCGGCCTCTTCCACCAGCTCCTCACGGAATCCAGACAGCTGGAGCCAGCTTGCGCCCTTCGGCGGATCCGCGTCAAATAGCCTTAGTGTCGTGTGACCGCGAAACTCAGCCGACAGGATGTCCGTCAGCGGGTCGATCACATGAGTGCTCGCGATATTCGAGAAGGTGATCGCCATCAGATGCGCCTCAAGCTAATCGTTCGCCTGCCGGTTCCGGCTTCCGGCTTCCCGCCCCTGACCTCTACTTCCCATTCATCGTCGGCGACATAAACGCCAGCGGTGAACCTGGCATACATCCCCTGCCCGATGGTCTGATATTGGCAGTTGATCACTTCAGAATCAACCACCTGCGAAGTCTTCAGGCCGTCTGATCCAGCCACATAAGCCGAGTAAGTAACAGTCGAAGTGCTGCCCTGCGTGATCGTGCCGCCTGTCTCGATCACAACCTTGATCGCATCAAAGGACACCATAGGCGTGCCTTCCACGTCCGCAATCGTGCCTGTCGTGGTAGCGTCCAGGCTGACAGCGTTCACAATGCCCTTGCCTGCTGCTGTGCTGGTCTCGTTCCACAAGGGCACCCGCCCATCGCGCACCATATCAAGCAGGCCAGGCTCGTTCGGGTTGCCGGGATTGTAGACCATGCCGCGCAGCTGGGCACCGCGCTCCATGTCGTGCGGCTGGATCAGGTAGGAGCAGGCGAGCGTGGCCGTGGCGCGGATGATACTATCGTCGTAGTCACGCAGGCTCTCGGACTGTGCGCCTGTGCCTGTGCGCTTGATGATCGGCTTTGAGACATACGCCCGAACAAAGTCGCTTGCATGAGCCACAGCCTCGGTCTTGACATCCGACCACTTGCGCCCAGCCTCCAGCCTGTGCGTGGTTGCCGGGTCACTGGTCGAGTACAGGTACGCCACATCCGCGTCTGAGTCGTAATACCAGTCCCCATCGCCGCCGTTCTGCACATCCGTCTGGCTGGCCTCAGCATCGCCCAGATCCTCGCCGTCACGGTATAGCTTCGTGATGTGCCCGCAGTCGAAGCAGGCATAGACCTTCGCCACAGCCGTGACAGCCCAGCCGCCCAGCTCGCGCTTCACATCATAGGAGTCGATCACAGGCTCGACGGCCTGAAGGTCGGTCGTGATGTTGCAGTAGCTCTCAAAATATGAACTCATCGGAGACTCCAGAAAATGAAGTTGCCAGCGAATGACCCGACGATTCCAGCTGTCAGCCCTGCGAACAGGTAGACGATCACACCCACCGACCAGTCCCCCGTCAGGATCTTACGCAGGCTCTCGACCTCGCCCTTGAGCGAGACCAGCTCGCGCCTGAGCCGCCGGTTCTGCTCGTGTAGGTGTTCGAGTGTCATCTCGCCCTCACGACCTTGAGCGTGTCCTGCGCCTGCGCTTCCCATGTGCCGCTGCCATTCGGATGCGTTCCATTCAGCCAGATGTCAAGGTTCATCGCGTCGGCGCGGTCACGCAGCACCACCCAGTCAAGCTCGATCCCTGTAAGACCAACCTTCCGTATTAACTCCAGCGCCTCAATCGGCGTTTGCATCGCTACCTGATTGAGGCTGATCACAGGGTCATTTTTTTGCGCCGTCTGCACACCAATCGGGTAGAATCCCTGCGTTGTTGGCGTGATTCCAGTCAGCGGGCCATATCCACCCCAATTATCTGCCCATTTGAACTCATCCGCAGTCGAATAGTTGGAGCCTCCCGTGAACAGGTCGCACGTCGTCAGGGAATCGGTAGCCGTCAGGTCCGCATAGAGGTAGCCGTCCGCGACATAGTTCCCCTTGAAGTTTCCATCAGAATAATCTACAAAGACGCCATATACCTCTTCAGGTGTTTTATCATTTGACGAAAACACGAGACATTTGTCAAGGCTGCTCCCAAGATTCATATTGTAAATAACACAGGTACTGTCTGCATTACTCGGATAATGGGTCGGGGCATCGTTTGGGCTATCTGTGATGACGACACCCTTCCAGTCACTCGCATCGAACGTGCAATTGTATAGAGAGAATGATTTCGTCCCCTTAATTATTAAAAGGGTTGCATCTGGAGTGGCCGATTTAAGCGTATAATCACGATAATCATACGCATGGGAATTGCGAACCGTAACTCCCTTCATCTTGGGGACAATCCAATAAATCCCATCAAGGGAAGTGGTGTCTCCGTAAAAGCTGTTACGAAGTTCGCAGCCCGACACGAGGCTCGTTGAGACGAGCGCACTATCCTGCCCAGTGTCCAAGCCGAACTCAAGGCCATGCCAACTCCCCGTCCCGATCAGATCCTGCCAAATGCAGTCCGTGACCGTGTTCGTTAACAGGCGCGAATAAAGGAGCCGCCCACCCATCGCGATTGCGTCGCATTCGTCGAGCGTGATTTCACCCGTCCCGCTCGCTACTGTTGCCGCGTGCACACCCGTCCCGATACCAGTAAATGTGCAGCTCGTGGCGACAACTGACCCGCTGTTCCCGGACAGAAAGAATCCGTAGGACGTCGTCCCTTTGGTAATATCCGTAGAGAACGTGCACGAAGTCGCAGTGATCGTCCCATCAAACGAACTCGAAGTATTTACACCGTACTTAGTATCTGGAATGGTGAAATCGCAGCTCGTAAGAGACACAGCCCCTGTGCTAAATGTGGTGAGTCTGAGTCCGTAAGCGCAGTCTGTGAAGGTACACCCGCTCAGGGTCGCACCATCTGCTGCCTTTATGTTGAGTCCCGTGGTTGCTGTGCTTACTCCTGTGAATGTGCAGTTGGTCAGAACCGGGTCTGTGATGGCAACCCCGCTCTCACCCATGCTCACGCAGGAGCTTGAGGTATTCGTACTCGTCTGGACGAAGTCGCAATCCGTGAAAACGATATCCGACGATGCGACCGACCATGCGGCGGCCACAAGGGTCGCGTTGATGCTTGTCCCGCCAGATTGAGTGATGTCCACATTGTCGAAGGTAAAGTCACTCTTCTCGATGCGGAAGATTGGCAAGGTGTTCGTCGATGTCGTGATCGTCATGTCATGGTATTCCGTCCCATCAGTAGACCCATGAGCATAGATCCACGCGACGGAAGAGCTAACACCCGTGGTGATGGCGATGCCGTTCCCAAGAACTACGTGCTGAAACGTAATATCAACGGACTCAGTTCCGGCAGCGTAGCTCGCGACGGAGCACGACAGCGTATCTCCTGCGGACCCGTTCGCGTCGAAAGCCGTGAACGTGTCGATCTTTTTTTCAGCAAAAGAGGTATCCGCCGATGCGACGAGGTACCAGGTTGCCCCCTGCGCCGTGCTGAAGGCCAGCAAGCAATAGATCAGAATGGTTTTCAGCATGGTGGCCTCCTAAAATACTTTTCCGAGCCTGAGCGTGTCCTGCGCCTGGCTGTCGTATGTCCCGCTGCCGTTTGGGTGCGTGGCGTTCAGCCACAGCTTCAGACTGAGCGGGTCTGCATCGCTGGTGGCCGACCAATCCAGCGTGATCGGCAAGGTCGCGTTATATGCCGCCGTGTCTGCTGCCAGTGTGGTGCTGTCGCGGATCGAGGCCAGCGCGTTGATCGGCGTCTCGTAGCCTGTCTCGTTCACATTGATAACAAGGGCCTGCGCCGTGATACAAAGCAGCGAGCAGGCTGTCAGGATGATTCTCAGCATGGCGCAGGTTCCTTTTTGACGTGATACAAAGCAGCAAGGGGGGCCGAAGCCCCCCGCTTAATCAGGCAGATTAGGGATTGTTGAAGTTGACGATGCCACTATCAATGGCTTTCGTTGCGCCAAAGATAATGTGCGGAGTCAAGGCGTAGCCAACATTCAGTGCATCCGGCACAGGGCCAACCACGCGCACATCGTGCGAGGCATAAGCCACCGAGTTCGGGTGCCAGATCGTGGCAGTCTCGTCGCCCGTGCCACCGTCGCCGTCCCAGTCATCGGAGACATAGATCGGCATTCCAAGCAAGACACCCTCAGCACCGCTCGCCACAAAGCTCTGGTTGCCCATCTCAGCGGCACTCGTGTACTTCGTGCCCCAGCTGGCCACGGAAAGCTCGAAGGCTTCCGGACTCATGCCGAAGGCGCACTGCTTGATGTCAACACCGGCGATCTTCAGCTTGCGATAGGCGATCAGCACATCCGTCCAGAGCACCGTGTTGTCGGTCGCGAGCGTCACATCGTTTGTGGTGGCGCTCTGCACGATTCCGGCAAGGTAGGTCTCAAGCGCGGAGGCTAAAGCATAGCCAGCCTGGCGCGAATAAATGCTGATCAGGTCTTCCTGTGTGCTAACCTGCGCCATATCCTCAACGAGAAACGGCCATCCAAACTGCTGATTGAGCGTCACGGTGCAGGCGACCTCATCAGCGTTTGTGTAGTTCGTGAACGCCGTTCCTGCCGTCTTAGATGTAGCGGCGGTATTGGCGACCTGGGGGAAGCTGACAGCCACGGCTCCAGGTGTCAAGCGGCTGCTGACATCCATGCAGTAGCTTGCGATCTTCTTTTCGCTGCGAAAATAGGCATCAGCAGCAGGTGCCCAAACTGTCGCCAACCAAGTGTCGATGGAAGACGAGCCAGTGTTAATCGTTCCAGCCATTGTTCAAACTCCTATCTGATTCCGGGCATTCCCGGTATCCTGTGGGCGTTTTCACTTCGCCACTTCGGATCATGGTAGTTCTTCCTGATCTCTTCAGGAGTCGCTATTTCCGATGGTGAAGAGTTGCCCGGCTTCGCAGCGACCACCGCCGGAGCCTTTTGATCCGCGAGCCTTGCGACCAGCTGCTCCAGCTTGGCAAGGCTCAATCCATCAGCCAGACCTTTGTCGTCATCATTCAGCTTCGATAGTAACGCCTCGCGGCGATCGGTCTGGTAAGCATCCCACTGGCCAGCTTTGTCTTTGGCTTCCTTCAGCTCGAGCTTGTACTTCTCCAGCACACTCTCGAACTCGCCACGCTTGGCAGCTTCGGCTTCCTCGCGCGCCTGCTTTTCAGCAAGCAAACTCTGTAGCTCAGCCTCGGCAGCCTTCCGGCGTTCGTTCACCTCGTCAAAGCGTCCCTTCGGGATCATGATGCTCTCAGCAGCGGCATCAGGCTGGGTCGTCGCAGGTGCGCCCTGCGGGGCGGTGGTCTCGTCCATTGTCAACCTTCGGAGTTAGGTTCTATTTTCCGATTCGCACGGTCTTGTCAAACCGTGCTTCCTTTAGTGCCTTCTCAATGCCCTCATGAAAACGATTCTTGACCTTTTCCGCAACAGGCTGGGCGAGCGGATTTTCCTTTGTGCTGATCGCCCTACCTTGCGCGGCGTTCTCTTCGACCTTCCCGCCGTGTGCAGGCCAGCCGATCGTCACACCGTGGTTTGAGTATCCGATCTGCTGCAGGTCGTTCATCATTTCGCCAGTTAGGCGAAGGTTCGGCTTGGCGCTGTAATCGGATTGCCGTGGGATTCTCGGCTCGCCTGTCGTCTTGTGCCTTCGGTAGGCCCGCGAGTATTCCTTGAACCTGCCACCAACGCCCTCGCCTGAACTCGTCAGCTGGCGTATCTCGCGGATCACGAACGATCCAAGCTCGCGCCACCATGCAGCGCCCAGCGTGACCGTGTCTTCCAGACGCTTACTCATTCAGCAAAGCCCTCGCGCCTTCCTGATCCACCTCAGTCGCTTCGGTCGTCCGCATCCATTGGTGTCGGCAGTTATAGCCGCCCCCGTCGATGAAGACGTTCCCGAACCTGTCCTCGATCTCATCCTTTGTCAGCTCGCCCGCTGCCATCATCTCAAGGCACTCGTCACGCGTCCGGTCATCAGCTGGGCCGCTGTACACATAGAGCGTCTCGGGCGGCTCGTTCTCAGCAAGGACAGCGCGGACGCTCCGGCTGTAAGTGTTCAGCGTGGTATTGACCAGCGCCTCGACCCTATCCGCTCGCATCGTCTGCTGGATCGCTTCGCGGATCAGGTCCGCCGGACGGCCAGCGAGTACATTGCGCGTCAATTCGGCCATCACGTCGGCGAAATACTTATCGCTGGCGGCCAGAAACGACCGCTGTGATGTGACCACCAGCCCTTGCAGGCTCCCAGTAGACACAGCGCCCGCGGCTGACAGGTTGCCCAGCACATCGCGCCCGAAGGAACCGAGCACGCCGTCGACAGCGCCAGACCACCCGCTCTCCAGCTTCAGCCGCTTGAGCACAGTCGGGTCTGCCAGCTGCTCAATGATCGCGGCCTTGCTCGCGCCCCGCTCAACCATCGCCGTAATCAGCCTCACCAGCTTGAGAGCAGCCTTCTCGCTCTCGCGTGAAAAGGACGCAGCTCTCGCGTCGATCATGTCGGTGAGCTTGCTCACGCAGTCCCGCCGAGCAGGTCAGCCAGGCTCAGTTCGCCGCGCTGCTGGATGGTCGGCTCTTCCGCACGCTCGCGGGCGATCGTTTCCAGCCTGTCGCGTAGCATATCGTCCGAGGCATCTGGGTCAAGCTCGCGTAGATAGTCCAGCTTGCTTGCCAGCCCGTTGCCGTATTCCCACTCCCAGCGTTCGCGTTTCTCTGCATCGCTCATCGGGATATGCGGCTCGACGAAGTTCACGCCGTACTCTGGCGGAACCGTCAGGCCGATGGACTGGAGAATGATCGAGTCGATCTCAAAGCGCGTGCGCTCGAACAGCCGCCAGCGCGCAAAGTCGCTCATGATCGCCTCGGTCAGTTCGACCTCCAGCAGCCGCTGATGCTCGCCGCTGGTGGCCCTGCCCTCACCTGCCCACTTCAAGCTCAAGTGATGCGCGAAGGCAACCGACTCCAGCTCGGCTCGCTGTGTTTCGATCAGCTGCCCCAAGTTCGCTCCAGCCGTCGCGAAGCTGAAGGTTTCGCCGGGCTCAAGCGAGAGAATCTCCCACGGGTTCAGCAGCTGTGTGCCGTCGAGCCTTGCGTCTGTCCACGGCTGACCAGCACCCTGAAGCATGAACGCTTGGCGGAGGTAAGTGCCGAGCACATTGAAAGCCGTCTGCGCGTCGAGCACATCCTGCGCCATCGGGCGCCACCAGCTGGAGCCTGCCGCGCCACGGTGAGCGAACACGACAGGAAGCACGCCGTATGGGTTCACCAGGTCGGTGTTGTCTTCCGTCGGGGCCGTGATCAGGCCGCTCGAGCTGACACGAAAATGAAGCTGAT
>Ga0208019_1000800_pt1 | contig 17016 bp, 23 predicted proteins | sample CB_VirMetaG_5_FD_184540 | JGI IMG/M metagenome (GOLD analysis project Ga0208019, IMG submission 184540) | Freshwater to marine saline gradient viral communities from Chesapeake Bay - CB_1508_1D Viral MetaG (SPAdes) (version 4) | ecosystem: Environmental > Aquatic > Marine > Coastal | place: USA...
GCCCGGCAATGTCCGGGCTTGTTTGGGGGAGTGGAGCTGCTGCTAGAGTAGCAGCAGGATTAGAATGGCGACCAATGCTAGTCTCATCGCACTATTCTACCAGTGTGTGGGAGTCATACCCCCACAGATGTAAACCCTCCCAAGCATCAACCCAGATTGATACAGGGTAACCAGCGTCCAGCTCACGCCTAGCGTGAGCTGGTACCCAATTGGGAGCCTCCCATAGAGTCGTCCATGTTGATCCGTCTGATTCTATGCCAAACTGTGCCAAGTGGGTGATCAGCCGTTTAGTGAGCGCCTTATTACGGATCGAGTAGATGTACCCCTCGATATGATCTGATTCGATATCTACTAATATGTTTTTCATGATTTGATTACCTGAAATTAGTGCGATTGAATGACAATCGAGCGGGCGCTAGTACCTGCAGCGCCCCGGCACTGGCGACATACTGCGCACGTAGTCGGGCCGGTCGATGCTGGGCAGACCCGTTCGCCCGCGCCAACTGTCGGGGTACCCTCGCTGACGCGAAAGTAGCGCCATCCTGTTGCAGCGACCGCTTGCGCCTGCTGCTGATTGTCAACCGATGCCATCGACCATTGCCGCAGATCGTCGCGCCAGTAGTGCCGCGTATAGGACAACACGCGCCCCCGATAGCCATCGAGGAGCCAAGCCCACACGTCAGGGGCGACAGCCCCGGGGTCGCCATAGGCGCCAACCCGTATTGTTGGATGGCGTGAGGGAGGGCAGATATCGGCCAGTTTGCCGACTGGTTGCAGCGATTGCCCTTGCACTTGGCGCCATATCGTGAGCGGCGCCTTATACGGTACCACGTAGCAGGGCTCCAGACCATTGGCGCGAGCGACCGACCACCGCCGCGGGCAATCCCCGCAGACTGCCCGATCGTGTCCTGTTTTGACCGCGCGGTTTGGCTCTATGTCAGCCGGCAGGATCCATATCTGTGGAATCGGGCCGGTTTTGCGGTTGCACGACATCATGCCGGTGTGACCGCTGACGGCGACCAAGATCGGGTCACCTGTAATAGTGCTGATGGTGCGTGCAAGTAGTTGTGACATTAGATCAGCCCCTTTTCAGTCAGTGAAACATGACAATCAAGGCCGATCACTACATGATCGAGTACCCTAATTGATACAGTATCGAGGGCCGATTTGATCTCGCTAGTGATCGCAATATCGGCACTGGATGGCGAGGGATCGCCACTCGGGTGGTTGTGGGAGAGGATGACCGCAGCAGCATTGGCGGCGAGCGCTGCGCGCGCTACCTCTCGAGGGTATACGCTGGCACCGTCGATAGTGCCGATCGACAACAACTTGCTGCCAGTCGGGCGGTGACGGTTATCGAGGAAAACCACCACAAACCCTTCGCGCCCGTCTGTGATTTGCTGGGCAAGCGCAAGCCGACAATAATCGGCTGCAACATCGGGTTGCGTTATAGAGTCGGCACCGTCGCCGCTATGGGTGCGGGCGCGCCGGTGCAGGATCGACAGTGCGCGCTTTATTATCTGGTCATCTGACATGGTGCGCGGTTTGGGTGCGGGTGCGGGTGCGGGTGCGGGTGCAGTCTTGTAGACTGCGGCAGATTCGGAGTTGATCATAATTTGATGCCTCTATTGCCATGTTTTGCGACGATAGTTGACGCCGATCGGCGTCAAACTCAACCGCCCCCGGTAACGATACCGGGGGCTGTTTGACTAGTAGTCGAGCGCCTGGACGACCGAACCCCAGAGCTCGGTAGCTCCAAGGGGGGTCGGCGCCTGATCGGCGCCAAACTCAACAGCCCACTTGGCGGCGATCAGGACATTTGCTCGGCGGTTGGGATTGCTGATTGAGATGAGCGCTTCAATGTCCGTCTCAATCCCTTCGAGCCAATCGAAACGCTTGGCGCTGTCTGCGATGGTGCCTGCGACGCTGTTAGCAGCGGCGCGGATGGTATCGGAGTATGTGTTCATGATTTGGTTACCTCAAGTTGGTTCGCCCTAGTGGCCTGTCCGCTAGGGCATGTTGCAACCGTAGACCATGCCGCTATACTTGACCAATTAAACTTTTTTATGCGCCGATAAAATCGGCTTATATCTAATCAGTTCAGGGGGTTAGAGTTATGCCTGGTGGACGTCCAGCCAAATATCCCACCGCTGCTGCCCTGGCAGCAGCTTGTCAAGCATACCGTGTTCACGTTGAGAGCACAGAGGGCGAGGTGCCGAGCACTGCCGGGTTGAGGCTACACCTCGGGCTCGCTGGTCAGTCTGCATTGGGTGATCAGATCAACAGAGGGCCGGAGTTTTCGTCAATCATCAAAGGGATGAAAGACTGGATCGAACATTGGTGGGCGCGTCGGCTTGCTGGTTCTAGCGGATCCGCAGCGGCCGGAAGCATTTTTGCGCTCAAAAATCTAGCAGGCTGGACAGATAAACAGGAAATAAATCAGACAGTTAGTGTGTCTGGTGACCTGGAATCGAGATTGTCGACAGCTTTACTAGATCGACACGGCAAATCGTCCATAACCGAGACCGATGATCCGCTAACTCATTGAAATGATGTAGCTTTCTTCATTCTATTTTACATAATGTAAGATTATGCGAAGTCGAGCCGTTGATCTGTAACTCATTGATTCGGTTGGCGTTTTCAAAAATGGGCCCCCCTTTTCGTCGGTACCATCGGCGTCGATCATCGAGAGGCAGCAGATCGATCGGCAGAGTGGATCGTTCCATCTGCGTACCCCCATATACACACCCCAAACGAGACGTGAGGCTGCTGCAAAGGCAGCGAGACGTGCTGTTTGGGTGTGTTGCTCCAAAGGCAGCGAGACGTGGCGTTGGGGTGTGCCGGGCACCCCGCTGCTCGCTGCATGGCATCCCAAAAATTTCCCGCAAAAACAAAAGGGGTTTAGGTGGACGTAAAGAGGCTTAACGAACAACTTGCCAAGATCTGCGAGATTGGTGCGCTCGACCCGTTGACGTGGGTGCGTACTATTTTCCCTTGGGGTGAGGAGGGGACGGTGCTGGCTGACAGGGACGGGCCTGACACGTGGCAGGTTGATGTGCTGGAAGCGCTGCGGGATGGGAGTCTTAACGCTACGAGTTCTGTTCGCATTGCCATTGCGTCTGGTCACGGTGTAGGCAAGACCGCTCTGACTGCGTGGATTATTCTGTGGTTCATGTCCACGCGCCCTCATCCGTCGATCACTGTCACCGCGAACACCATGAATCAGCTGTCTGGAACGACGTGGCGTGAGTTGGCCAAGTGGCACAAGCTCGCGGCCAACAGTCATTGGTTTGAGTGGACGGCGACCAAGTTTTACATGAAAAGTTCCCCTGAGACGTGGTTCGCGGGCGCGGTGCCGTGGAGCGAGAACAACTCGGAGGCGTTTGCTGGTAAGCACGAGGATCACGTGCTGTACCTGTTTGACGAGGCGAGTGGTATTGCGGACGTAATTTGGAACGTGTCTGAGGGCGCGATGACAACCAAGGGGAGTTTTTGGTTGGCGTTTGGCAACCCGACCAAGAACTCCGGCAGGTTCCGGGAGTGCTTCAACGGGGGCAAGTTTGCTCATCGTTGGAAGACGATGCACGTTGACTCCAGGACGGCGAAGATGACCAACAAGGAGGAGATTCAGGCGTGGTTGGAGGATCACGGGGAGGATAGTGACTTCTTCAGGGTGCGCGTGAGGGGCATGTTCCCCAGGTACGGCAGTCAGCAGTTTATCTCTGGGGAGGCGGTGCGTGAGGCTGCCAAGCGGAAGGTTGAGGTGCCGAGGGGTGCGAGCCGGATCATGGGGGTAGACGTTGCTCGGTTTGGGGATGACCAGAGTGTGATCGCCCGGCGACACGGGCGGAAGCTGGAGCCGCTGATCAAGTTCAGGGAGATGGACACGATGCAGCTTGCGCACGAGGTGGCGAAGGTGATTAACACGTACCAGCCGGATGTTACGTTCGTGGACGAGGTGGGCGTTGGCGCTGGGGTTGTTGATCGCCTGCGGCAGCTTGGTTATCAGGTGATTGGGGTCAACGGCGGGAGCAAGCCTGAGAAGCAGAACGAGAGCGTGTACGTGAACAAGCGTGCGGAGATGTGGGGAAGGATGAAGGAGTGGCTTGACAGTGCCGAGATTCCGGCTGATATCGAGCTTATGGAGGAGCTGGTTGGGCCTGAGTATGGTTACGATAACAAGATGCGGATCATGCTTGAGCGTAAGGAGGAGATGAAGAAGCGGGGACTGACATCTCCTGACAACGGTGACGCCGTTGCGCTAACCTTCTCTTACGAGGTGATTCCGGTTAAGGATGAGGGGCTTAGTTGGGAGCCAGACCCTGTTGCAGATTACTGATCTTTGGTTTAAGGTATAGGGATATTCACCAACTTGGAGCAGAGATGAAAGTAGCGTATGTTGTAACCCTCGATGATGGCACCAAGATCGAGGTCGAATCGAAGAAAGACATTAAGGCGGTAGCGCGTACTCGCGAGATCGCCAACAAACTGGTTGCAGCAGCCCTTGAGAGCGACCCTTCGCTTGAGGATAGCAGCGAGGCGGTGTTGGTTATCTGCGAGGCGCTGGCCAAGAACCGTAAGGCTGTCACGTCTGCCTATATCATCCCGCGCCCTGGGAGGTCTAAGGGGTGAACCCGACCGAGGTTAGGGTGTTGAAGGTGTTGAAGGAGCGCGGGCGGGTTACTGCTGCCGAGATGTGTACCGAGTTCTACGTGCCGTATCACATGGTTCCGCAGGTCATGGTGCGCATGGGCAGGATTGACGGGGTGACGTATACTGAAGGGGCATTGGTTTGGGACGACTCTTCGTCTTGATCACGGTAATTGCCGAGTTCCACATCATCGGGAACTTTTGGCTTGCGCACGGCTGGAGGTGGGGTGTGATGCCACCACCTCCTCCGCCCCATTTGGAGAAGCACGATGAGCGATCAAACAGTAACTACGTCCGAGATCGACTGGGAACTGCTTGTGCGACTGCACATGACGCCAGAGGAAGAGGAGGACAACCGCTCGCCGGTTGTCTACAGGTTCCTGAACGGGCGAGAGTTCAAGCGACCGGAGAATCCGTATGAGCCTTGAGGTGTCATCTGATAACGTTGACCTGTTGATCAAGTCGCGAGCGTCGGCTGAGATACTGGCGAAGAACGTAGGCGAGCACCTGCACAGGCACTATCCGGGGCACTTGTGGGCGGTCAACGTTGGGGGTGGGGTGGTGACGGTACAGAACCTGAGCCTGAGCGGGAAGTGGGGGTTCAGGATCTTTGAGAACGAGATTGACCCTGACTACAAGTGTGTGATGCGGGCCGGGGGCGAGTTGCTTGAGCGGTTTAATCTGCGGCGCGGTGCTGCGAGGGACGAGGTTAGCCTGCTGCGCAGGAACCTGAGAGGGGAGGCGGTTGATGTCGACACCAGCACTTGAGGTTGATATAGCCGAGCTGATCTACCGAGGCTACGTGCAAGGTAACAACGTTTACGCAGCGGGCAACGGGGGGTCATGTGATCAGGCTAACCACCTGTGTGCTGAGTTGATGGGCAAGTTCCACGACTTTCGCCCTCCAGTGTGCGCTCACTCGCTGTGTTCCAACCCGTCGACCATCACGGCCATTGCCAACGACTACGGGTTTGATGAGGTGTTCAGCCGTCAGGTACACAGCATGGCTCCGGGTGATATACTGTTTCTGTTGTCTACATCCGGTGACTCTGCGAATTTGGTCAGTGCTGCCGAGGTTGCACTCGACCGGGACGTGACTACGATACACATCGGAGGCGGAGGGCTGCTTGGGAAGCTGTGCGAGTACGGGTTCCTGTTTACAGGGTCTACCGCGCAGATTCAGGAGCGGACTCTAGGCACGATTCATACTATATGCCGAGCAGTCGACGAGGTGTTTGAGAATGAGCGATGAACTGGACGATTGGCTGTCCCTGGCCACAGACGCCTACAACGAGTCGACCGACTGGTACAAGTCGAATCTGGCTGACCAGTTGCAGCGCAACCTTGCTAACTTCCAAGGCAAGCACCCTAGCGGGTCGAAGTACAACACCTCGGCCTACGCACACCGCTCGCGCCTGTTCCGTCCCAAGACCCGCGCAGCGATCAGAAAGCATGAGGCAGCGGCTGCTGCGGCGTTCTTCGGTACTGCTGACTTGGTCAAGATCAGCCCGGAGGACGAGAACAACGAGATGCAGCGAATCTCTGCTGCGATTCACACCGAGATCATGAACTATCGTCTGAGCAAGACGATACCTTGGTTTCGCATTCTTGTCGGTGCGTACCAGTCGACCTTGGTGAACAAGATCGTCTGCTCCTGGCAGTATTGGGAGTATGAGGAAGAGGTCGACAAGGAGCCGCTGCTCGATATCTACGGGCAGCCCATGCTTGATCAGGACGGTGATGAGATGAGCCGGGACGTTGTGACGGTCGTGCTTGATCGTCCGGTCATCGAGCTGATCCCTATCGAGAACGTGCGGATCAGCCCGCACTCTGACTGGCTCGACCCGGTAGGTAGTTCCCCCTACCTGATTCGTAGAATCCCGATGTTCGCGGTTGACGTGATGAGCCGTATGGAGCGTGAGGACAGCAAGACCGGTGCACCTGCGTGGAAGAAGATGCCGCTTGAGAAGATCGTCGCGGCATCTGAGGAGTACAGCGAGGATCGTGTGCGTCAGCAGCGCAGACACAACCGCTACGACGAGGAGACATCGACGGTCAGTGAATACACGCTGGTGTGGATTCACGAAAATATCATGAAGCGTGAGGGCATCGACTGGGTGTACTACACCTTGGGTACTGAGGCGATGCTGACCGATCCGGTGCCGATAGAGGATGTCTACCTGCATGGCATTCGACCTTGCGTCATTGGTACTGCGGTTCTTGAGGCTCACAACCCGTTCCCGTCGTCTGTCGTTGAGCTTGGACAGCAGTTACAGGCGCAGGCCAACGACCTTGCGAACCAGAGGTTCGACAACATCCAGCTGGCGCTGAACCGGCGCAAGTACGTCCGTAGAGGCTCCCAGGTCGACCGTGGGGCGCTGATGAAGTCGGTGCCGGGCGGTGTGGTCATGGTAGGGGATCCGCAGCATGACGTGCGCGAGGAGGTTGTGCCTGACGTGACCGGCTCCAGCTACCATGAGCAGGACAGGCTCAACATGGACTTTGATGAAGTGATGGGTAACTTCTCGCAGGGGTCTGTTGCGACCAACCGGCGGTTGAGCGAGACCGTTGGCGGGATGGAGATGATTTCATCAGATGCGAACCAGATGACCGAGTACACCTTGCGCCTGTTCACCGAGACGTGGGTTGAGCCGGTGCTGAGGCAGCTTATGCAGCTTGAGGTTGCCTACGAGACTGATCAGGTCGTTCTCGGTATGGCTGCTGACCGCAGTGGGATGCTGATGCGCTACGGCATTGATACTGTCACCGACGAGATGTTGAGACAGGATCTTGCTCTGAACGTTAACGTGGGGATCAGCGCGACCAATCCCAAGATGCAGCTGCAGAGCTTCGCTGAGGCGATGATGGCCGCTGCCCAGATGACCCAAGTTCCGGGTGTGAACCGGGGTGAGGTGATCGCTGAGATATTCGGCAAGCTGGGTTACAAGGACGGGAGCAGGTTCTTCAAGGCTGACGAGGAGATGGAGCAGCAACAGCAGGCGATGATGCAGGCGCAGAATCAGCCGAACCCTGCTGACATGCAGCGCATACAGGCCGAGATGCAGTGGCGTCAGCAGGAACTGCAGTTCAAGCAGTGGGCGAAGCAGTATGAGATTGAGGCGAACAAGGAGCTGCAGATGATGCGGATGGCCCTTGAGCGCGACCTGACCATCACCCAGCTGCAGGCCAAGCTGCAGATTGAAGGTGCCAAGCGGCAAGAGAACATGATGCGCGAGCAGGCGAAGCTGCAGAAGGGCGAGCTTGATCGCAACGCGAACATCGCGGTCGCCGGTGAGAAAGAGGCGACCAAGCGACTTGAGATGAACTTCAAGGCCAAGATGGGGAGTGGTATTTGATGACCGAGATCGAAGAAGAGTACTTTAAGCTGGCGAAGATCGGACAGGACGCAAAGACGTTCCTATCCTCGCCGTTGGGGCAGAGACTGCGCCAGAAGGCGGCTGCCGAGCTTGAGTATGCGCGTGATGAGCTTGAGGTCGAGCGTGACCCTGAGCGGGTACGTGAGCTACAGGCGCAGGCCGGTGTAGCGAGAAGGTTCATCGACTGGATCGTTGAGGCCATCGAAGTCGGCGCAGAAGCCGAAGATTTAATTCGTGATGTTTGACAAGGGGCAACCTATGACTGAGACTGTTGATAACGTAGACGCTGAGGAGAACTCTACCGAGCAGGTGCTTGAGCGAGGGCGTTCGCAGCGTGACGAGATGATGCGAGCCATCGTCGAGCGTCGTCAGGCGGAGATCCGCGACAGCGGGGAATCGGAGCCGGTGACGCGAGAGCAGGGTGGCTCGCTGCCGCTACGTCGAGACGGTGATCAGTGGTTCACCAAGGTCAAGGTGAACGGAGAAGAACATGAGGTGCCGTTTGATGATGTCGTCAAACGGTACCAGAAAGATTCTGCGGCTGACCGGCGGCTTGCGCAAGCAGCTGAGCGTCAGAAGCAGCTTGATGCTTACGCTGCCCGATTGGAGCAGCGAGAGCGAGACTTGATGCAGAAGGCGAGACCGCCTGTACCGAAGCCCGGCCAGGCACGTCCTTCTGCTAGAACAACCGCCGCGCCATCCAATGACTTGGACGCAAAGGCACTGACGGAGGCTTTGTACTCCGGTGATGAGGACGCCGCTACGAAGGCTTTTGCCAAACTGTTGGCCAGAACACAGCAGGCAGCCCCTGCTGCAACACCAGCGGTGAATGAGAGCGTGATAGCGGAGCGTGTACAGAAAAGGATTGAGGAGGAGGCCCAGCGTCGTAAAGCGATGCAGTTCGAGCGGGATAGGGTAGATGCCTTGGAACGATTCAATGAAGAGTACAAGGACATCATCGACGACCCATACCTGCGAGACATGGCAGACAGCGAGACGGTACGCATTATGAACGAGCAGGGCGCAACTGATCCGTGGGAGATCATGAAAGCGTCAGGCGACAAGGTTCGTGAATGGTTAGCCTCCCGATCAGGAGGTACGGTAAATCGCAGCTCCCGGAAGCGGACTGCAACAGCCGTTACAGGAGCTGCTAGGGCTAGGGCATCACTGGTGCCGGAAGATAACGCCCCTAAGACAGCTTCGGATATTATCGCAGATATTAAACGAGCAAGGGGGCAGATTTAATTAGGAGATATTGTTATGGCAGGTCAACTTTGGGTTACTGATAGCCTTGGCGGCTACATGTACTCGGATCAGCTTAGTGCGGAACTCCGCACTGCTGTTCAGCCACTGTGTCGCTTCCGTCAGTTCGCTGACGTTAAAGATGCAGCCCATCAGGGTATGGGTAAGGGTGATACATTTCACTGGAATGTATACTCTGATGTTGCAACTCAGGGTACAACCCTACTTGAGACTGATACCGTACCTGAGACTAATTTCACAATTAGTCAGGGAACTCTTACTATTACAGAAGCCGCGAATAGTGTGCCGTACACTGGCAAGTTAGATGATCTTAGTGAACATCCTGTTAAGGAAGTGATTCACAAAGTTCTGAAAAATGATGCTAGAAAGGCTTTTGATAGTCTAGCGCAGGCTCAGTTTGCAGCTACCCCGTTGCGTGTCACACCGGCTGCTGCTTCAGGTACAGTTGGTACTGACACCTCTGCTATTGTGCTGTCAACCACTGGCACCTCTACGATGATCAACAACGTAGCTCTTGGTAAGGAGCACATTAAGACGATCGTTGACACTATGAAAGAGCGTAACATCCCCGCTTACCAGGGTGATGACTACTTTGCTCTAGCACGTCCTTCTACCTACCGGACGCTCAAGAATAACCTTGAGACTATCCACCAGTATGTAGATCGCGGCTTTGGAATGATCCTTAGCGGTGAGATTGGACGTTACGAGGGAGTCCGCTTTGTTGAGCAGACTAACATTGGAGTTGGTGTAGGTTCGACCGCAGGTGCGGGCACTTGGGGTAACGCTAAGTCCGACACTTGTCTGTTTTTCGGTGAGGATACAGTAGCTGAGGCTATTGCGATTCCGGAAGAGATTAGGGGCCGCATCCCTAGTGATTACGGTCGGTCTAAAGGCATAGCGTGGTATTATCTGGGTTCTGATTCAAAGTAGCCCCTATACTTAGTAATAAGTATAGCACACCCTGTGAATTGCTGGGAAGCTAAGGGCTTAAGCCTATGCCAATCAGCAGCCAAGCCCCGAAAGGGGAAGGTTCAACGACTAGATCGAGAGATCGTAGGGTTCAAGTGAACTCGAAGCGCAGGGCACCCCTTGGGGTGATGATATAGTCTGGTCTTGCGGGAAACCGTAAGCAGCCGAAAGGCGGTCAGGGCGTAACGACCCCTGATGAACAAACGGGATTCGGACTCGTCCACACCGTAGCCGCGCAGGCTCGGATCGTGATGTGGGACTCTAAGGCAGGCACGAGCTGATTTTAAGTCACCGGCAGGGACGCCTTATAGTTTACTGTTACTATTACTGGAGATATTAAGATGGCTTATGATGACGCTAATGCCAATGTTCGGCGAGAGCATTGTGTAGGTGAAGTTGGAGGCGGGGCTACTACCGTTTACGGTAAGTTCCACCACTTCCAGAAGATGAAGCTCAACGCAGTTCACGTTCGCGTGACTACTGCAGGTACTGCGACGACTCACAAGTTCGATGTTTACATCGGTACTGCTTCGGTTGCCAGTGCTGCTCTGTCCACTTCGACTGCTGGTGTAACCACTTCGGTTACGGTCGGCAGCTCGGTTACTGCTCTGCAGGCTGTTGAGGTCAAGAGCGGTGCGGACGCGACCGGTAAGGCGGTGGTGTCCTACGAGTACGAAGTTGATCCTGATGCCGTTCGCACCTGATAGGAGGTACTGATCATGGCTACTATTGACGACAAGGGTTTGATGGAGCGCGGCTCTATCAAGGACGCCTGCAAGGGCAACACTGATCTGGCTATCGAGAAGAAGCCACCGGCTCCTGAATCGCTGAAGGCGAAGAAGGGGAAGAAGTGATGGGTTGCGGTAAGAAGAAAAAGGGGCGGTAGCTCCTAAGAGTGCGGGGGCTTCGGCCCCCGTATTTTTACGAATGCGGAGGGTAAGACGATGGGCAACGTAAATAGTCCTGAGCCGAAAGAGCGCAAGATGAAGGAGACGAACAAGGCCAAGAGTGCTCCTGACATGGAGAACTCAATGAAGGGTTTTGACAAGGCTGCGCTTGAGAGCGGTGTGAGTAAAGACGAGATGATGCCTTCGATGATGAAGGTCGGTCTCGGTTGGATCGGAGGGTGATATGATCGATTGGGATAGACCCTACGGTGAAGTGATCGGCATGATGAACGGCTGTCGCTACGAGCAGGACGGCAAGTACTACCGTGGCGATGGCAGCCCGATGGAGCCGGAGAAGCCCGCGACCACAGGTGGCTTGAAGGTCGAGAAGGTTATCATCGATGCTGAAGCGCCTGACGTTGACAACATGACCAAGCTGGATCTGATCAACTTCGCTTACAACAAGTTCGACCGCAAGCTCGATCACCGCAGTTCGCTGGCTTCCCTGCGAACCCAAGTAAAGAACCTGATGGAGTAACTGACACGATGTGGAGTCCCACCTTATCCCAAGGGTTTGAGACAGACAAGATCAAATATCTGACCGTACCTTACACCCAAGGGGTAGGGCTCGACATAGGTTGCGGGCCAAAACGGATTTGGCCCCAAACGATAGGGATCGACCGATACATAAGCCCAGACGGTGCTTCGGTCTCGATGGACGTTATGAAGCTGCCGATCTTTGCAGACCGCAGCTTCGACTACGTGTACAGTTCGCACGTTGTCGAGGACTTCGAGGCGTCTGACTCTGTAAAGCTGCTGTCCGAGTGGTGGAGGGTTTTGAAGGTAGGCGGCCACCTTGTGCTCTACCTGCCTCACGATGAGCTGTACCCGAAGGTCGGGGAGCCGGGAGCGAACCCGGCCCACAAGCAGAACCTGAATCCAGAGACCGTCATTGGTTACATGAAGCAGGTCGGCGGCTGGATGCTTGTCGAGAACGAAGTGCGTGGCAGCGGGAACGAGTACAGCTTTTTCATGGTGTTCACCAAGAGGAGCGACCGACAGCATCTCACTCGGCTGCGCACTACTCCCAAGAATTCTGCCCTTGTGATCCGCTACGGTGGCTTCGGCGACATGTTGCAGGCCAGCAGTGTGATTGCGACATTGGCTGACCAAGGTTACGAGGTGTTCGTCAACACGACACCGAAGGGTAAGGAGGTGTTGAGGTTCGACCCGAACATCAGCGGCTGGTGGATGCAGGAGCAGGATCAGGTGCCGAACAACCAGTTGACCGACTACTGGCGGGCACTGGGCGAGAGGTTTGACAAGGTTGTGAACCTGAGCGAGTCGGTAGAGGGTCAGTTCCTTGTGATACCAGGTCGGCCTGAGAGCAACTTCCCTGCTGAGGTTCTGCGCGAGAAGAACGGTGGAAACTACATGGACTACGCTCACGACTTGGCCGGAATCCCAAGGGGCTCTCGCCTCAAGTTCTACCCGTCAGGCGAGGAGCGCAAGTGGGCTGAGAAGCAGAAGCGCAAGATCGGCGGTAAGGTTGTGCTGTGGAGTCTGTCGGGCTCCAGTGTTCACAAGGCGTACCCTTGGACGGACAACGTGATTGCGACGCTGCTGGTCGAAGATCCTGACGTTCAGATCGTGATGGTAGGTGACACCCTCTGTCAGATCCTTGAGGACGGCTGGCGTGACGAGAAGCGGGTACACAGGCGCTCTGGCGTGTGGTCGATACGGGAGACCCTGGCGTTCGCTCAGGTAGCAGATGTCGTAGTCGGCCCTGAGACGGGGGTGCTGAACGCAGTCTCGATGGAGAAGAACCACAAGGTTCTGATGCTCAGTCACTCGACCGTTGAGAACCTGAGCCGCGACTGGGTGAACACGACGAACATCGTACCTGAAGTTGACTGTTACCCGTGTCACAGGCTACACTATAGTTTCGAGTATTGCAGGAAAGACGAGGAGACCCACGGCGCTGCCTGTGCAACCTCTATCCGCCCTGAATACGTGGCCGACTGCGTACTACGTGTTCTTGGTGAGAGGGTTGCTGCATGAGCACCTACCTACAGCTGTGTCAGAGGGTGAGGCGAGACTGCGGCATTGCTGCCAGCGGCCCGACGGCTGTTACCGGTCAGACCGGTATTATGCAGAAGGTCTGCGACTGGGTAGCTGACGCTGCTGAGGAGATCGAGGGTCTGCACTCCGACTGGCACTTCCTGCATGCGGAACACACAGACACTTGCGTTGCAGGTACTGCTGACTACTCGGCTCCTGCCGACTGGGGGCAGTGGGATCGAGAGGGGGTCTATCTCGACCGCACTCTCGGTACCTATCGCCAGTTGAAGTTCATCGACTACCGCACATGGAGGGGCAAGTTCCGCAATGGAACCAAGACCAACGGCAGGCCCTCCTACTTCACGATCAAGCCAGACGGCACCCTCACCCTTGAGTCGCCTCCTGACGACACCTACTCGATCTACGCCGACTACTGGAAGAAGCCGACTCGGCTTGCTGCTGACGCCGACACCAGCCTGATCCCGAGCCGTTGGGAGAAGGTGATTGTCGCTCGCGCCAAGCTGTTCTTTGCTGAGTACGACGCTGCGCAGGAGATCCTGCAGAGCAGTACGCAGGAGTTCGCACGTCTTGTCGCCCTGCTTGAAGCTGACCAGCTACCAGACCGTCACATTGACACAATGGCTCACGCTGACGTTGAGATGCGTGTGGTGCCCTACTGATGGCTTACCAGAAGTCGCCCTACATCCAGATGCGCGGGGGCTTGAACCTGCGGGCGTCTGTCATGCAGATGAATCCTGGCCAGCTTCTGGGTGCGAAGAACGTCGAGTGCAAGACGCCGACTGGTTACCGTCGGGTTGACGGGTACACGCTTTGGGATGCTAACGAGATCACTGGTGAGGGGGCGACCCTCGGTGGCTTCATCTACGGCAACACGGTCTATGCGTTCCGTAACGTAGTCGGCTCGGCTAGTGCGAAGATGTGGAAGTCGACTGGCGGAGGTTGGACAGAGGTCGACCTTGGCAAGACGATCGACTTCACATCGGGCAGTACCGAGATCGAGGTGGGATCGACGATTGTAGGTGCTACCAGTGGAGCGACAGCTGTCGTTGCTCACGTCTACCGATCAAGCGGTAGTTGGCAGGCAGGAGACGCAGCAGGGACTCTCACGATCTACACTCAAGTCGGTACGTTCCAGTCAGAGGATCTGAACATCAGCGGGGGAGCGAGTAATGTCGCCAGTGTGGGAGGGGATTCCACTGCGGTGACGTTATTACCTGGCGGCACCTACCGCTTTGACAAGTACAACTTCAACGGCGTGTCGAAGATATACGGTGTCAGCGGCACCAACAAGGCGTTCGAGTTCGACGGCACCTACTATATCCAGATCCGCACCGGCATGGCTGACGACACGCCAGATCATGTGATCGGCTACAAGAGTCACCTGTTCCTGTCGTTCGGTACATCGCTTCAGTTCTCCCCCATTGGTGAACCGACTGCTGTATGGACTGCGGTGACCGGGGCTGGCGAGCTGCTGACAGAAAGCACAGTCACGGGTCTCACTCAGGTCTCTACAGGTGCGCTTGCCATTGCAACCCGCACTGGGTGGATGTTCCTCCAAGGCTCATCGTCCGCTGACTTTGTCAGTACCAATATGCGCGAATACGGCAACGAGGTCGGCTGTTACGCCGACACGTTGCAGCAGCTAGGTAGCCGGGTAGTGTTCTTTGATGACCGGGGGGTTATGGAGATCCGCGCCTCACAGAACTACGGTGACTTCCAAGACGCCACGTTGAGCCAGCACATTCAAGACCTGATCGACGTTCGCATAGGCGATGTCGTTTGCTCATGCGTGGTCAAGGAGAAGAACCAATATCGTTTGTTCTTTGATGGCGGTAAGGGGCTGACTCTTGGTTATTACCAAGATCGAGTGCTTGGCTTCACCGAGTTCGAGTACCCGGTGAGTGTGAAGTGGGTGGCAACAGGTGAGTCCGATGCGGGACGAGAACTTGCTGTGTTCGGCACGACTACTGGATACGTCTACCGCATGGACAGCGGCAACAGCTTCGCGGGCACTGCGATCACGACCTTCTTGCAAACTGCCTATCACTCGCTCGGATCGCCCCGAGATGTCAAGCGTTGGCGCAGTGCCACTCTCGATTTGTTGTCGAGTGCGAACACAAGCCTGTCGGTCAAGCCGGACTTTCGCAATGTTAGCGAAGGCGTACCGCCCTACAGTTACACCGATATCAATCTGTACGGAGCAGGGAGCCCTCTCGGTAGCTTTGTTCTGGGCAGCAGTGTTCTTGGTGGCTCGATCATAAACGAAGGTTGGGTCGAGCTTGAGGGTCGGGGCGACTTCTGCTCTCTTATTTTACGAAGCTCATCGACAACCGATGACGCTTGGGAACTCGACGGGATCATTTACGAAGTATTACCCGGTCGCAGGAGATACTGATATGGCGGGCACATTCTACAATAACACCAAAGTAGACGGTGAGTTTTGGACTGAGACGGATGTCGAACTGGTCGAGGACGGCTTTGATCGCCTTGAAGCGATGATGCCGACCAACATTGTCAACGAGACCGCAGGCGCGGTGTTCATCTCGACGACCGACACCCAGACCTTGACCAACAAGACGCTGACGAGTCCGACAATCACTGGTACGGTTGGAGGTTCTGTCGAATTCGCTAACCCTGTCACAGCGGATGGTATTCCGATTGGGACTGGAGGGGCAGGTGGCATAGCCATCGGCACAGACGCTTTGTCGAGCGCAGGAGCGTTGGCCTACAGTAATATTGCCATAGGGACAAACAGTTTGGATAGCCTTACAACCGGGGATGAAAATGTTGTAATTGGGGTAAATGCCGCAGCAGTTATGACCTACTCCGGAGGCTGCGTTGCGGTCGGGCATAATGCGATGCAACACGCCACCGTACCTAACGGGGATGTCGCAATTGGATATCGGTGTTTGAGGTCATCGGACGGAGACCATAACACAGCTGTCGGCTACATATCACTGCTCGCCAACACCACTGGAACATATAATACCGCCATCGGTGCAAATGCCGGTAGTGACATCACCGCCGGCTCCAAAAACACCATCCTCGGTTGCTTCACAGGAAACGTTGTTGGTGTCTTGGACATTCGCACGTCAGATAACTACATTGTACTGTCTGACGGTGACGGCAACCCAGAGATGTATTGGGACGGTAGCGCGTGGACTGCCAAGGGGGCGCTTACTGTTGAGGGTAATTTGACATCCACCGGCACTGGGACGTTTAGTGGTGGGCTACAGCTAGGCGGAGCCACTGCTGCGAACAACCTTGATGACTATGAGGATGGGACTTGGACTCCGGTGATTAACGGTAGTTCGTCGAACCCTACTTTTAGTACGGCAATCGCTAGCTATACAAAGGTCGGGCGGCAGGTGACATGCGATATCCAGATGATTTTTAGTACAGCGGGGAGCGGAACCTATTTGCTGCTCAATTCGTCACTACCGTTCACGCCATCGTTGTTGGGGGCGGTGATAGGAACTGCGGGTGTGTTTGATGATGGCACAGCTTGGTATGCAGCAAGCACATACAACGATGCAACGCAGCAGCTAATAGTCATTGGAAGTGCGGGTACGACTTTTTCTTCGACATCCCCATTTACTGTCGTCAGCGGTGATGCACTTCATATGTCATTTACCTATTTCGTATAAGGAGACAAACAATGTTAACCAAACAAACCGTATTAGACAAGATTGAAGTGCTGCCTCGCACTGGACATATCCAAGTGAGGGAGGCCCTCGAGATTGTGGAGGATGGGGAAGTTATCTCATCCAAGTATCATCGACGTGTTG
>Ga0208019_1000802_pt1 | contig 17003 bp, 23 predicted proteins | sample CB_VirMetaG_5_FD_184540 | JGI IMG/M metagenome (GOLD analysis project Ga0208019, IMG submission 184540) | Freshwater to marine saline gradient viral communities from Chesapeake Bay - CB_1508_1D Viral MetaG (SPAdes) (version 4) | ecosystem: Environmental > Aquatic > Marine > Coastal | place: USA...
TTGTGTTTGTACCAGAAACTGCACTAGTCCCCAGACCTAAGCGGCCACTGGAGTCCAGGCGCATCCGCTCGTTATTTGCTGTACCGAACACCAAGAAATCAGCACCAGCGGCTGTACCAAAACCTTCCGAGAGAAGGCTAATGCCGCCTGTTGCTGTGACAGATAAATTTACCCTCGCCAAACTTGTGTTGGCGACATTATTTGCTCCTGCACGCAAAAGCTGTACAGAAGCATCGGAAGTGCGGAATACGTCAAGTGCAACACTAGGACTTCCGCCAACCCCAACATTCCCATTCGCATCAACAAACAACCGCCCCTGCCCATTAGTCGAGATGGCTACTTGGTTTGTTCCAGGGGAATATAAACCGTTATTGGTAGTGCCAATAGAAACAGACGGTGCTGCTGCAGTGCCAGAAGCAAAGACACCAGAAGTTAAAATAACGGTTGATCCACTGATACTTGTAAATACACCGCTAACTGCGTTCACCGTTCCTGCATTTACTGTGGTGCCAGTGATTGTCGTAAACTGCCCGTCTCCACCAGTAATCGTTGCCCCAGAAACGGTTTGACCTTGGATCAGGTCACCGGAAATTGTGCCAGTAACAGTAAGATTGCCTGTGATTGTCGGGTTCTGCGTTAAACCAGACACCGACACGCTCTTGTCTACTCCACCATCTGTAAAAGTGATGGTGTCAACTTTTATAGTGCCGTACGACATTTCTTCTGATACTTTTTCCTTATTTTAACCGAAGGAATTAAGGAAGGATGATTAGTGGACCTTGAATAACAAAACCTTCCGTACTACCCGATACCACGCCAGAGCAAACGATGGCTGGGGTAGAGCCAGAGGGGGTGGTGATTGCAAGAGTTACGCCAGTGATATCTGTGAATTCAGCAGTGTTACCTGTGACCGTAGTTCCCGTGATCGTAGTGAAACCAGCGGTGCTGCCAGTCAGTGTTATGAATTGGCCCAGGTTTCCCGTAACTGTCGCTCCGGAAACTTGAGTGGTGCCAACAATGTTGACGCCCGTAATGTTAGTAGCTTGAACCGAGGTACCAGTAATTGTTGCGCCTGTGACTGAAGTAAAGCCTGCAGTTCCACCTGTTAATGTTGTGAATTGAGCTGCATCACCAGTAATGGTGGCGCCTGAAATAGATGTGGTACCAACCAGTGCTGTTCCTGTGATGTTGGTTGCCTGAACAGTGCTACCCGTAATAGTTGTTCCGCTTAAGGTGCCGGTGATTTGAACGCCTGAGCTGAAGAATCCAGAACCTTCGACACTTAAGTCGCCAGAAACCAACAGATTGCCTGTAACTGTATGAGAAGCTGCGACCAGGGTTTGGAATACACCTGTGGTGAAGTTTGCAGTTGTACCGGTAACTGTTTCCCCTGAAAGCTGGGTGGTAAAAACGCCGCTAACAAAGTTGGCCGTCGTGCCAGTAATTGTTGTTCCGGTCAGCGTGGTAAAACCTGCAGTTCCGCCAGTAACCGTGGTGAACTGAGCAGTGTCGCCTGTGATATTCGTAAACTCACCACTGGTTCCAGTAATGGTCTGGCCACTGATGGTACCAGTGATGCTGATACCGGAACTAAAGAAACCTGAACCGCTTACAAAGAGGTCACCGTTAACAAGGGCGTCGCCAGTAACCGTAATATTTTCCCTGACAATGCCAGTGGTAAACGTTGCGGTAATGGCATTAAGGGTTGTGAAGTTACCAATGTTTCCAGTAACTGTTGCTCCAGAAATCTCGGTAGTAAAGACGCCACTTACACCTGTGATATTACTGCCTTGGATCGTGTCACCAGTGATGGTGGCTCCGCTTAATTGTGCAGTAAAGACACCACTGGTTCCGGTGAGGGTTGTGGTTTGAACAGTATCACCTGTAATAGTTGCACCGGAAAGGGCGGTGAAATAGCCAGAGATAGCCGTAAGATCGCCAAAACTTCCAACATCTCCACTGATAACGGCACCCGAAACTTCAGAGGTAAATACTCCACTTACACCGGTGATGTTCGTCCCCTGGATCGTATTACCAGTAATGGTTGTGCCAGAGATTTGAGACGTGAAGACTCCGCTAACACCAGTGATGTTGGAGACTTTGACGATGTCTCCTGTAATGGTGGCACCAGAGAGCTGGCTTGTGTAGACGCCGCTGACACCGGTGATGACGGTTGCCTGAACCGAGGTGCCGGTAATAGTCTGGCCACTAACAGTTCCGGTAACACTGATACCAGACGCAAAGAAACCTGAACCACTGACTAGCAGGTTTCCTGAAACCGTGTGGTCACCCGTGGTGGTATGGCTACCAGCCGTTAGGTGTTGGAACGTACCGCTTGTGAAATTAGCATTGCCACCTGTAACCGTGGCACCGGAAAGCTGAGTTGTGAATACGCCTGAGATAGCGGTTAGATTGCTGAACTGTCCAGTATTACCAGTGACGGTTGCTCCAGAGAGCTGGTCAGTAAAGACACCTGAGACGCCACTGATGACGGAGCCACTGATAACACCAGTTGCTTCTAAGTTATTTTGAACAACAACACCACTAAACGTCGCCAGTCCAGACGTTTGAAGCGTGTAGAGACTTGTATTGCTATAAACCTCAAAGTCACCGGTAACCGTTAAGTTACCGAGAACAACGTCACCACTTAAATTGAGGTAGTACTGGTCCAGGTAATTCCTGAACTCAGAAAAGGTAATTTTTTTGTTGCGCAGAACAGGGTCCACTTCAAAGACGTGGACAAGCGTGAGCAAGTCCGATTCGTCAATATTGGTCCCATTAATGGCAGGGAACTCTGAGATTCTCCTATTTGCCACTACTTCTTTTGCGCTAGCCTATAAAATGAATTATAGTCGCAGTGTGTCTAGCTACCTTGCTTTGATTTCAATGCGAGGCAGTGTATTAGATACAAAGTTCCAGCCTGCTTGAACGCCTGTAACTAGGCCACAAGCAAGGAGGAGAACCAAACCTAGTTCGGCAACAGTCAGGTTGCGACGGACGTAAATAAATTGAGGCTGAGCCTGTGGAACCTGAATCGGCTGACTGGGGGGAACCTCTGCTTGAGCAATGGGGAGATCCTCTGCTTCCTGTTGTTGGGCCTGCTTCTGAAGCATGGTCATACGAATTGCTTCCTCTCGAGCGCGTGCTTTCAACGCCTCCAGAACTTCAGGGGTCAGGCCACCAGGAATTGTTTGACTCGGCTGAGGGGGAACACTGGAAGGAATTTGATCTTCCATGGTGAAGACAGAACGTTTTCCCACAGACTAGCATCTAAACAAAGCGTTTGATTATGGCGTACGGAATCCGCAAAGGCCTAGAGGATGTCGCCTTTGAACTTAAAGGTATAAAGGCGGTTCTTTCCTCTCTGTGGCACAGCAAGTACTACGACGAAGAGAACGATCTCTTGAATCCAGAGGCGTTTGCTGATGAGTACATCTCTACTGAGGAGTGTGCCAGACGCCTTGGTATTTCCGACCAAACCATCCGTAACTGGATTTCGGTTGGCAAGAAAAACAAAGACAAGGGTTGGAAGGAAGGGATCCATTACGTCAACATTTCGCCCGATACCGGCAAAAGAGTTGTCATTCGGATTCCCTGGAACTCTTTAGTCCATTCTTTTGCTCGTAATAAGGTGGTGGAGTTAAAAGACTTCACGCACCCCAGCAAGTACAAGTCAACCCAGGAGAAGCTGGAATGACTTCCAACCGTTTTCGTTCGCTAGACATCCATGCGATAACCGTAGAAAACGCAGAGGAGACTCTGCCGGAATCCCTATACAGACAGGTAGAAGAGTTCTTTCCTCCTGGAGGGTCTTTCGATACGGGATGCCTCAGGCGTTATTTAGAGAACATTAAAAACTACGAAGAAGAGGATGCTAATTCCAACATGACCTTGGCTAATCGTCTGCGACTGGCTTTCAAGGACATGACCCCAGACACGATCTGCGGTAAGTTTCCGCAAGCAGAATTACCCCTCAAACGCAGGCTGCGTTGCGTTGCGGAATATCTTATCCGATCAGGCGAATTTGACAAATTACGTGATGAAGACGGAAAACTTGTCAAAAAACGTGGAAATTTAGGTAAGCTTGTCGTAATTTATAAACCGCTTCCTAAACTGTTGGAAGCATTGTCCCGTCAAGGATTGTTGGAAGGATGGACCGCCGAGAAAAACTAATCCATTCCGCCTTGAATGGAGACATTAACGATACCAGCGCCAAGATGCTGGATCAGACTGTCCGTTTCATCCTTGGTGACATGGGCTCCATGTACCTGAAGTTCTGGGATGCGGAAGGTCCGGGTGTGATCTGCTTCCAACCAGAGCAGGAACGCAGCATCCTTTATATGACACTAGAAGAATTGCATAGTGCCCAGGAAGCTTGTGAGTCTGAAAACAAGGGTGACTTGGCTGAAACCTTCCGGCGGATCCTAGAGGCTGCTCAAAAGATTGACCCACAAGAAAAAGCTGGATACATCGTTAACGATAAGGATGGAATGCGATATCTTGAAATTGATTACAACCGTGTCGTCGATAGCAAATGAGTGTACGCCGCGTAACAGGACGCAAGGAAGATCTCGAGTTAATCACACCACCAGATCTTGTGGAATCAGCGCACACGCTGATGGGTGGTATTGATTTAGATCCTGCTAGTTCCAGGGCTGCCCAAGAGTTTGTTCAGGCTGATCAGTTCTTTACTCCACAGGATGATGGACTCAATTGCCAGCAGTGGCACGGAAAGGTTTACCTTTTCCCTCCCAGTGGTTCCTACTTCTTTGATAAGAAAAATGATCGGTGGAAGATGACCAGGGCTTCGTCTGGAACCTTGGTTTCCTCTCATGCGGTTTGGTTTCGCAAATTGTATCGAGCTTGGCTTGCCAACGAGATCGAACAGGGACTTTATTTCACCAACTGTCCGGACATGATCCGGTACGAACAAAAAATCTTTGATTTCCCAATGTGCATTTTGCGTACTGTCCCTACGCTCATGAAAAATTCTAGTGAGGGACTAAGTACACACCGCACCTGTACTTCGTTTCTGGTCTATCTCCAACCACAAACCAACTCTGCGGCTGCCACACAGAAATTTATTGACATATACGAGGAAAAAGGGCGCGTAATCTACTGAACCCGGTATAGTTAAAGACGATTAATGGGATCTATGGGAATCCTCTGCGACGCCGAGATTAAAAAATTTGCTATCGAGCAAGGGATGATCGAACCCCTCACCGATCATCTGGTGAATGAAGAGAATGGTCGCCGTATTTTGAGCTATGGACTTAGCTCTTACGGTTACGACATCCGACTTTCACCGAAGCAATGCTTGATTTTTGGTCGCATCCAAGAAGGTGTGTCTGATCCCAAGGACTTTAATCCTAAGATTTTGAGTGAAGCTGAGCTATTGGAAGATGAGAAAGGCCAATACTTCCTTCTTCCTCCCTACGGTTATTGCTTAGCAGTTGCAGAAGAACGTCTCAAATTGCCCCAGGATGTCACAGTGATTGCCATGGGCAAGAGCAGTTACGCCCGCTCTGGCATCATTGCCAACATTACCCCTGCCGAGGCTGGTTGGGAGGGCTACCTGACGCTTGAGATCAGCAATGCGACGGGGCAGTTCAATCGCATCTACGCCAACGAGGGCATCATTCAGCTCTTGTTCCTCCGTGGCACTCCCTGTGAAGTCTCGTACCAGGACCGCAAGGGCAAGTACCAGAACCAGGCACAAGAAGTCGTCTATTCGAAGGCTTGATTATGCAGCTTCATGACCTCGAGCAACGGTTTCAGATCCTAGAACTCCTGGAAAAACAGGTTGTTTTCCTTGAAAATCAGGAGCTGTCCTCCGCATTTTCAAAGTTCCGCTCTGAAAATAGCCAGTGGGTCCTTACTGAGATTCAAAACTTACTAGAAGAACTCCAGAATGTTTTGGAACTAGAGGACCTTAATACCAACTGGTATTAGTAACCGTAGAAGGTGCCAAAACTTCCCCTAGGCTTGCGAGCATAGTTCGTGCTTCCTGCTTGGGGGAACGTATCGCCTTTGCTTGGAACTTCTGATCCAGCAATACTGGCCGGGTTTTGGGGTGTCTCACCACGAATTGTTGGCTCTGCAATAGAAGCTTGCTGTTTGTATTTGCCAGCGGTCTTAGCTGCCTTGATGAAACGACCAACCCTCTCTTGCTTGTCATTAATAGCTTCTACATCACCACGTTCAGACTCTTCAATACGACGTAAATCCGTGTCGTAAGCACGTTCTGGGTGTAGATCCGAAACCTCTGACCCTGAGCTACCAGAGTCCTGCCGAGGATCGTATACCGGGTCGAAAATTCTTGCCATGATACTATTGTAGAAGGAATAATTCAAGACTTATATCCCATGTACCACGGTGATTCGGCCGGTTTCTTGGATAGCTTCGTTCAAGACGAAGTCAAGAAACGCTGTTTGTCTATTGAAGACTTTGGTCAGCCGCTCGCAAACGAAGAAAATGATGTACCCTTATATGACATGTACAACCGTGGTCTAGTTGCATGCGAGCAGGGGCTAGAAAGGAATCCGTTGAATCTCGAGGGAGCACGTCCTGGAATGACGGGGTACATTCCGTCGATGGAGGAGGGCTTGGCAATGGGAGCAGCACCTCAACCCAAGACTCTGGTTCTGGAACTGGAAGAACCCTCGGAGGAGATGAAGGAGGAATCTCTCAAGCGACGTGGTTTGCGCCGGTAGACGAGATTAGTGAGTGCCCAGGTGGCGTCTGTCCTGTGCCCTGGGCGGTAAAAGAGGAGCCTCCTGTGATCCAGGTTGATGAGGTCAATCATCCGCCTCATTACACCGATGGTGGTATCGAGTGCATTGAAGGGATTGAAGCTCAGCAAACCCTTGAAGAATTCCGTGGTTACCTCAAGGGCAATGTTGTTAAATACCTTTGGCGGGAACGTCACAAAGGTGGGCTTCAGTCATTAAAAAAGGCCCAGTGGTACCTGGACCGTCTTATTCAGTTCGTAGAAGCTCAGAACGGCTGACACTCTTCCTCATCGTCGTCGTCTTCGTAACCTGCGCAGGCGGCGGCGAGTTCTTCTAATTCCAGGTCAGTGGGAACATCGAAGTTGAGTTCAATGTTTTCATCTGCCAATATTTCTTTGACTGCATGCCATTCCATCAGTCGCTGGTGGTAGAGGTTGAGCAGCGCGTAATACAGCTCATCCCAAGTCATTTCTTGGGCGGCCATTTCAGCCTTACGCATGGAGAACTGGAGTTCCAAGGGCAATTCGAATTGCCTGGGTTCAACTTGCCTCTCCATCTCGTCCTAGCGACTTTGATAGGAATATTCTAATCCTAATTAGCAAACAAGGAATCTAGCTCTTCAGAACAAAGCGGAATCCAGGGACTTTCCGAGATCCGAAAGTTGTTTGCAAACTCTGCTAGCACATACGGATTGACGTTTTCTTCCAGCATCCGGATAGCCCTGACTTGATGTGGTGCAGCGGAGTAATTGCGAAATGCTGTCATCAATACCTCTGTTGAGGCCCAGGGATTGCCGTCAATTTCTCGGAGAAATAAAGAGACTTCTTCTCGGCGTCGATCCAAGAGACCGCCAATTACCTCATGATTCTCGTCAAAAATCCAGCTCATCATCTCCTCTGCTGCTTCAGGGAGATCATCGCGTTCAATGGCGTCGACAATACTGCTGTACAGGAAAGGAGTCCAGCCAATGGAGTGAACAAACGAAATCAATGCCTGCTCCATGGAGTGATCAAGGTTTAGATTCAGATCATCCAGGAGTGAACAGATTGTCTTTACCTCCTGGAACAGATACTCCAGAGCTTTCTCTTTTGTACACCACTGCCCTTGCTTAACGGGCGTACCGTCTGGGTAGTACTGAGTACCATAGCCGACAGTATATCTACCATCGTCCCCAGACGGATATGCTTTTTCGCTAAAACCTTCGTACTTACGAATAAGTTCTACAGCTTCCCGAAATTCGCCCATGGGAATACAACAAGTACTCCCATATTACACAAATAAAAAGACAATCAGCCTTGTCCGCGTTTCTTTTTGCGGCCATGATTTGCTTTTGAATGGAGGCCTTGACCCTGACGAGTCTTTTTAGGCTTGCCAGCTGTGAAGCCACCGCCTTTCTTCATTTTCTTCATGGGGAAGGAACCTCGCTAATCTACCATTTAACGCGATGCGACCAATATCGGGCAGACATCTTGTCGGGATTCGGATCTTGGGCATTGTGCCGGGCGTAGTAAGACCTCTTACGGGCCTTGTCCTTTTCTGTGGTTGGGTTTTTGCCTGCGCCTTCTACACCTTGTTGGCCAAACCGTACGATCTTTTCCTCGCCTCCTTCACAAGCTTTAACAACGTGTGATTTAGTGGCGTGGCCAGGAGTACGACGAGGCTTGTTGCACTCCATGTCATCCTTGGCAAGCTTGGCTGCCTTAGCTGCCTTTTTACGTTTATCTGACATTAGAGACCTTTGAACATGGAAGTGAACTCACCGAGGAATTTCTGACCTGCATCAGACATGTAGTCTTCTTCCTCTTCGTCGTCTATACCAATTTTAAAGTAGCTTGTGAATTTTTCAGCAGGTGATTCTTCTTTTGCTTCTTTTTCTGCTTCTGCCTGGTAATCCGGGAAAAAGCTTTCAATCGTACCAAGAGAGGCAAACGGATCAGAAAGATCAAGACCATAAGCTTCTAGTGCTTCATCTTTGCCTGCTTTTGTCAATGTTGCCATTTCACTGCGATCTAAGTCAGGAAAAAAGTTCTCATAAAACTCATCTTCTGTACCTTGGTAACCCGCCTGTTGAAACGTTGCATATAATTGTGTTGTTGGCTTCGCCATTTCATCTTTATAATCTTCTGGTCTTTCGATATATGTAACGCCAAGAATTTCTTGTGTTGGTCTTTGACGTTTTTCATTCAAGTATTTAATCTCTTCACGGATCTCTTGTGCGGAGCCAGTTCGCAAGGTCTCGATAATATATTCCTTCAATTCTTCGATGTTCCCAGCAAAATCTTGGAGCCCATAGCGCTGCAAGACCTCTTTCCATTCATCAGGAGTTTCTGCAGGATCCAGGCCTCTTAACATTTCATCCGCAAATTCTTCTGGTGTAATGAATTGACCGAATACCGGATCACCCTTAAGTGCTTCTTCTTCCATGACAGGAAGAACTGTGTCATAAATAAAGTCTTTAACTTTGCCAGCGTTTACGATGTCTTCTGCCGGATCGAAACCTAAGCCTTGTCCCTTCACCTCAAAGTGCATGCGGGCAAACGCAGCTTGATTATTAATGTCAATGCCAAATCGATAGGCTTGTGCCTGCCAGTATGGATCACCAGCTTTTGCTTTCTCCCAGTCTTCCGCAACAGTGTTTCTTTGTTTTTCATACGTCGCTTGGTTGTAACTGTCTGTGATGGGATTGAAGTAGAAATTGGGGTCAAATGCCCTGGGGCCTTCTAGCTTGATGTCATCTAAATACTTTTGTGTGTACTGTTGACCTAGTAGTTTCAGGGCATCGTAAGAGTCTTGAGTTTGGAAGGGGTTCTTTTCTTCTTGACGAACATCAAGGTATTCAACAAACTCATCCATAGAACGAGCTGTGTTGAAACGTGGCATCAAATACTCATCAATGTAGTCACGAGCAAATTGAGCCTCAATGTTCATGGCTTGGGTTTTATCTCCAGCCGTGTATGACAAAGCCAGGGCTCTATCTTTCTGTTCATCCAGAGTCCTAATATCAGCCTCAAGGCGTGAACGAATTGGTACAAGCGTCGTTTTGGCTCCATCTCCTGGATCCCCTTTGATCACATCAAGGATTGTTTGGCCTTCTGTTCCTTGTTTTTGCAGAAAATCAACCAATGCCTGTGAGTTGGTAAAACCAGCCCTAGTTAAAAACTCTTCGCTGAACTCGCCTTTAGCTATGTCATAGACTTTTCCCTTGGTTAATTCACTGGTAAAAGCGTCAATAATATCTTTTTTTTCTTCCAGAGGCTCAAAAAGTGTGTAGTCAATTCCGTATTTCTCTTTAATAGCCTGATCAAACCACTGCTGCCAGTTGTAACCAACATTGTTACGCATTCCCGTTACGTTACCAAGGGCACCAAGCAGATCTTCTTCTGCTTTACCGGCTGAGGTGAATGAAAGAATTCCTCCTACACCTGTATCTCCCAGGATGGAGTTGGCAAGTGTTTCGTTGATGTTGAAGATCTCGTTAAAACCCTGGAAACCCTTGTAAAAGCTCAGCATTTCTTGCTCAGCTTTTACCTTTTTCATTTGATCAATTGTTTCTTTAAGTATGCTTTGGTTCAGTGCTGCAAACTTTTTGATATCGACTTCAGCTTTAGCGCCGATTGCATCATTGATTGCTTGTTCCAGTTCTGTAATACCACTACCGGCGTTGATGTTGTAGTTAAGAGCAATTTGCTTGTCTTGCTCACGGTCTGATAAACGGAACAAAACAGCAAACTCGTCTGCGTTCTCAACGTCTAGATACTTCTCTTTCGCCAGAGCTGTCCAGTATGGATCTCCTTGACGTGCCTTGGTCCATTCGTTATTGACCTCTGTGATGTTCAGAAGACGTTGAGTGATGGTGTCCTGGTCCACACCAAGCTGCAAGTCACGTATCTGCTGGATCTCAGCATCGGTTGGTCCTTCTTCTATGTAGGAGTTTGCCTGCGCAGTGGCTTCCTCTGGGTTACCGCGTAGACCTTGTGCTTTACCAATGTTGGTGTAGTGCTGCCAGTAGAAGTTGTTTTCGCCATATCGCTCGATGATGTCAAGGTCATCATTAGCAACAGCTTCTGCATAGGCTTTTGCAAGCTCTGGATTCTGCTCTTTGTAGTATTTAGGATCAAACGTTCCAGTAACAGCGTCTGGCTTAACACCAGCTTGGTTAATTAGATAGTCTGCATAAGGAGGCTGCACACCTAATTTGGTATCCCATACCTCCAGCTTTTCTGTCTTGTAGAAATCTTTATACTGAGCCTTGATGTAATCAACTAACTCTTTTGCTTCATCTGGTTTGACACCAGCGTTGATGAGGTCTTGTTCGTTGAGTTTATCTCTTTGACTTACGTAGTCTCCTCCGTTAGTTGAATTAACAATCTGAAGGGTTTTGTTGTAGTAGTTATTGCGAGCAGTGTTGCTGGTATTTAAGTAGGTATGTTCTTGATTAAGAAGTGTGTTCTTTTCATTAAGATCTATAGCCTCTTTGTTTAGTTTGTCATTCCCTACGTTTAATTCATTATTTGCCTGATTTTTGGCAATATTTTTCTGGTTTAAAAGGTAATTGGTTTCATTAAGCTTTTGGTTGGCTGCGTTGGTGTTCGCATTTGCAATGTTGGCGTTGTAGTTGTCATTGTTTAATTTTGCATTGGCATCGTTCGTCGTTTTGTTTGCAGCGTTTGTTGCGGCATTGGCTGCATTTTTTTCTGCATTCTCGTTGTTCTTATCTCGTATGTTTCTTACGCCTCCGATGTGGTCATTTGCATAGCTGTTTAGCCGATGCTTGGGAACACCTGCATTCTGAAGAGCCCTGTACAGAGTTGCCTTGACGCCAGTAACTTCGTAATCGTCACTGCTTTCCCCGTCTCTTATGGTGTAAACATGCCTGTCTCCAACAACTGGAACAAATTCAATCTTTACTGTTCTGCCATTTGGTAAATCAATCTTCGCGCTATATGTCTTGTTTGTATTGAGATTGGTTTCGAGATTAGTCGGCAGATTTGTTGGATGATCAAACTTTAAATTTGTAGGAAGATTCGTTGCATAGTTTGTAAGGTAATCGGTTTTGTAATTCGTCTTATAGTTGGTAGGACGATCAGTTTGGTAGTTGGTTTGATAGTCGGTTTTATAGTCCGTTTTTTCCTGGGTAACAACCCACGACAAGGTTCTGGGATCGTATGCAATACCCATATCAGTTTTTTATTCGATCATATTATCTTATCAAGCTTAGACCGCAAATCTTGGTTGGGCTCCAGGGCTGGTGTAGGCGTGTAGATCGATGATCTCCTGGGACATCCAGTTCTTGATGCGTTGCAGTTTAATCTCACAAAAAAAGTCTTGTTCTCGGTACCATTCCTCCATACAGCTGCTGGCCTTGTTAGCGTTGCACCTACGGCAGGCAGGTACTAGGTTATTGCGATTGCTGGAACCAGACTTAAACCTGGGAACAATGTGATCAAGGGAGGTGGCGGGCTCATCGCAATAGCCACACTTGCAGTCCCAAGCGTCGTAGATAGATTGTCTGAAACGTCGTTTTGCTAACTTCGGAGTTAATTCAATGAGCAGGGCGAGGGGATCCTGTTCACAGTTGAACATACTCTTTAGTTGCCGTTAATTTATTCTAATTTCCCCATACATGTAGCCGACCAAACTAAAGAGATAAAACTTTGCTTAAGCCTGTTGACAGGTGCTTGACTCTTGATACGGTATACGAGTACGCGTTTCAACGCCACATCATGACTAAGGCACGGGGATGGGTCTCTGCTCAACGGGCAGAAGAACTCCTGGGCATCGATCGCAAAACCCTATTTCAGTACCGTGATAACGGTACCCTGAAGCTGGGTCCTCACTTCGCAGCCTTTCCTGGTTGCATGTCACGCGACAGCTATCGCTGGAACGTGGAAGCCGTCAGGAAGCAACTGCGTAAGCAGGGACTGATGCCTGTTGCTGCTTGAGTTGTCGGTAATAGCTCTTGCGCAGACGGTGCGCGAGTAGCAGATCGGTGATGTTGAAGCTTACCTGCTGATGCGCCATCGCTCTGTAAAGGGATGCAGAGAGTGGGTTCCAGCAGCCTTGCAGCTTGTGAGGCTGCTTTTCTTTGAGCTGAAACAAGAACACCCACTGTGGATGCAGCGGGCGGATGGGACGCTTTTTAGTTGTCAATACGATAGCTGTTCCGTCCCACCGATAACCACTCTCTAGCTCTTCTGGCTTAATGCCATAGGTAGCGATCATGCCATAGAGCCAGGCAATTCCCTTAGAGCCACGGCGGCTTTCCAGCTGGAAGAACTCGTCAACGATCCGCTGGTCTAGTGGCGGTGCGTGAGTCATGGCTGAGATGAGCTGTGCTTGTACGAACCATATCCAATGGTCGTTCCAGCTCGCAAGGGGTAAAGGATTCCTTATTAAGTCTCGTGAGACTTAATATAAGTATACAATATTAAGAATTCTTATGCTACTCAGGCACTACGCCGCTTGAGAATGCGTACCAGGCCAAACCGATTGCTTCCATGCTCGAGATTTCTCCAGAGACAAACGGAAGGTTCACCACGTCACCAGGGTGATAAACCGTTGGGATGCCACTGGCCTTGATTGGGCTAAATCCATATTTGCGTACGTCAATTTGCTCAGGTGACAAAGCAAACGTTCCGTCGACAATTTCTCCAAAGTCCGCCATTACACTGCAGGCCTCCCGCCTTGAGAAGGATTGTATTCTGTTCCGTTTTTATCGTACATTCGGAATCCGGTCATCAACACAAACGTTGATGGAACATTAAACAACTTCTGCATCATTGGCATCATCATCGGTGCTTGACAGTTGTATGGAGGCACGTCCATTAAAGATAAACCGCGTCTAGCTAACTCATAACCAGCCTTCTGGTTCTCCTTCTCTGTGTCCTCTACGAGTTTTTGTTCCCATTCCACTATGCTTCCAATCTCAACCGGGAGATCAGAAGGCTCAGGAGGAAAAACTTTCTCTGCAAATTTCATTGCATAGATGTGCTTGCAGTAACGCAGCTCATCCAGCAGTGGCGTCCAGTTGTCGGTGAGAGACGTAATAGTGAATGATCCATCACCGTTGGGAGACGTTGTGTAATCGTTGTAGTTGGGAGGGCCTTCCGCTCTGGCACCTTCTAGAGACGGCAATGGGTTATTTCTTGTGTAGGTTTTACCAAAATCTCTGAATACACCAGGGTTGTCTCTGATTGTTCCAGGGACCGTCTGTGTGTTTGGAGTGATGGTTGGTGGGACGTTGTATTCAGCCGCAGGGGCAATCACTTCCATCTGACGATTGACTGTCGCGCTTGTCATGGCGCTGTTGTCGACCACGCCCCTGAGACGCATGATTTCACGGCGCCCAGGCTTGACAGTTGAAACCTTGGTACGTGGAAAGATCTTTTGATTTCCGTTGCCAAGGCCCATCATGTACGCATAATCTCTGCGTGTGAAGTCCTGGCACGAGCAGCAGTAGCGCGTCCCTGTCATCAGGTATCTCCCTACGTTTGGAGGTCTGCTTGCTGGTGTTTGGAGGGCGCCATCAGGCGTGGATTCAACCGAGCCTTGTTTTTGCAGCTTTAAGATCCCATTGACTTCATCGGTCGAAACAAGAACTGCTTGGACGTACCCGTACCGTTTCTGGGTTGTAGGGTCGATTGTCTGACTGTTGATCGGGGTGCCACCAACGGTAATGATCCGGTCTTCTAAAATCTCTCCATTAATCGGATATTGCTTGGGCACTGGCCCTACAGGGGGAATGAACAGAGGGGCTGGAAGGGGATTGGCTGCACTCCAGTCGCCACTTATAGTGACGTACCAGTAGTTTTCATCCTCTGTGACGGACAGAATCGGAGAAGGATCTCCGTCTTTATCCCGGATGTTATCGAAGCGTAAACTACCTGCGATACGCACACCAGCCCAGTGCATTCCTAGTTCTTTGTTCGTGGTTGGAAAACCCTGGAATGCACCCGGAATCTTGGGTGGGTTTGCACCAGGGGGTATTACGGTTCCTGGAGGCAGAGGGATGAGGTAATCAAAAGGATAGCTGTAGACCTCGGTGGCAATACTGTGAGAGTAAATTTCAAACCCACGCCTCCACCTAGACCAAGCCGATTCCCTGTTGGACGAATAAATAGAATCCGGAACTGAGCCTTTAGAGAACTCAGTCCGGATTGGAGTTACATTTTTAGGGGTCATCGCTTCTGAGCGAATGAAGTCCCCAAATGAGTTGCCTTTGGAATTACGGGCTACTCCAAAGGAGTTTCCACGTTTTGCCATCGTTAGAAGAAGCCGCCTTGTGCCGTGACGTGAGCACCAGGGTTGTAACCGGAGATGTTGGGACCATCTGGGAACACGCCAACATAGATGCGATCGCCACGCTCCAGGTAAATACCACGGTTGCGTAGGGGAGCGCCGTTGCCAAGTCCAGTGGTGTTACCAGCGGAAACTACGGGAGTAGCCAGTTCAGGCATTACATCCGAGCAATCAACACGCTGAGTGTTGGCTGGCACCTGTTTGGCAAACAGAACTTTGTAGTCACCAGAGGCGGGGACAGGGGTCGTCGTGCCACGGGTGTGGTAAAACACAAAGGTGACTTTAGGCTGGTAGCCATAGTTAACACCGTTGTAAAAGAAGCCGCTTGTGGTGCCACCGGAGTAAAGCAGCTCAGTATTTACACCGGTCAGGGTAGTCGTACCTGTGTAGGTGTAATAACCAAAACCACTTGCGGCTGGAGTCGAAACAACGCCAGTATCAAAAACGAGGACGACTTGCCCGCTGATTAAAGAGATGACAGTGCCAGAAGTACCAGTAGAGACTGTGTAGTCTGCGTCTCGGTAATAGTCATTACGGACAATAGAAATCGAATCGACAACACCACCATTATTGTTGTCTTCTTCCAGGGCAGCATCCATATCCACCAGGATGGAAGGAGCCTGACCACCCTGAACGAAGATTGAATTAGTCGTTGCGCTACCCACAGTCTGAGTGGTAATACGCGTGGAATCAAACAACGGCCTGTCGACTAACAGGGGTTGCTTGTTGGTTGCTGTACTCGACACGTCTCTAAGTCCTCTTGTTTGTCTATTATACCGAGCCCGGATTCAATCCGAACTCCCGAACAATACTCATGTATTGATTGAATCCTTCTGGATATTTAATTGCTTCTTGATAAAGAGAAGCGGGATCCCGTTGAAGATTTAAAAACCGCTGGAAAGATTCCCCAGACATTGTGTCTTCTTCGTTCGGGTAAAACTTAACATTCTTCTTTGCTTTGCTCAGTACCTGATAAAAAGGATTGGTGCTCGCAGCGCCGTAGGTACTGCGATACACCTCACCAGGTAGATACTTATCGGCGTATTCGATGTAGGCCATTAGAAGAGCTTACCGAGACCTTGGAATCCCATGGCACCAAAAGCGCCAGGGACAGTAGGCACCTGAAGGGCACTGCGAAGCAATTGCTCAACAATATTCTCCTTAACAGAACCAAGGAGAGAATCTGCTTTTTGCTTACGCTGAGCAACTGTTGGTACAGGCGCCTGAACAGGAGCGGCTGCTACGGGAGCAGCCCCACCAAGCTCAGGAGGAATGTCACCAAGTACACGTTGGGCATTGGCGTAGTAATCCCCACCTTTTCTAAAGCGTGGCAACATTGATTGGACTGATGTTCCAAAAGAATCTTGCGCTGTTAAAGAAACGTTGGGGTTGCCACCTAACACAGTTGCGTAAGCGCGAGCAATGCCCATGCCAGGTTTGTAGCCACGATCCTCGAAGTACTTCAGAACAGCAGGCATCTGACCAGCTCTGGTTTGAGGACCAGAAATTCCGTACATTTGCTGCTCGTTTTGTCCGAATTGGATCAGGCCTTTATGGCGACCACCTGCACCTCCAACAATGTTGGGATCCATGTTTGGACCCGCTTCCAAAGAAAGGAAAGCACCAAATTCGTAGGGGTCTAAGCCAAGCTGCTTAGCCCCACGAAAGATAGCCATCCGTTCTTCTGCTGGAAGAATACCAACACGCTTTGGTGCCACTACTGGTTCCTCCCTTTCAGTCTCATCAGTTCGCGGTAGGCAAGTTCTGGATTGGCTTGAGCCCATTGCATCAAGGCTTCGTTGCTCATCCCAGTAGCACCACCAATTTCCTTTAACTGACGCTGCAGCTCTCCAGTCTGCTCCATACTCCTACCCAGTTGCTGCTGGCCCGCATAGAAGGAAGGAAGGGCGATACCTGCAGGAGCAGAGTACTGCTGAGCAGCATTAAGTACTTCTTGAGAGAGTGCGCGTTGTT
>Ga0208019_1000803_pt1 | contig 17001 bp, 14 predicted proteins | sample CB_VirMetaG_5_FD_184540 | JGI IMG/M metagenome (GOLD analysis project Ga0208019, IMG submission 184540) | Freshwater to marine saline gradient viral communities from Chesapeake Bay - CB_1508_1D Viral MetaG (SPAdes) (version 4) | ecosystem: Environmental > Aquatic > Marine > Coastal | place: USA...
CCCAGTCCTTATCGTTTGAGAAATAAAATCCTGGTTCACCTGCTCCCGATGCCTTTACTCTATCCCACAGACCCATAAAATATTCTTTATCAATCTTGTGGCGAAGTAGGACAACAGAGTTGTTTGCGCGACCACGTTGTGGATTAGTTTCCCACCAGTTACCTGACTTTGCCGCAATCATATCATCGTCATCAGCAGAGAATAGGGAAATCAATGCTGCCCTTCTGATACCACCTGCAAGAACTGCATCTGCAATATGGCATACCATGTCGTGCACTTCAATTGGTGACAACTTGTCGCCGTTCTGCTTCTCAGAAAGCATACCTTCCAACTTAACCAAACACTCTCTAAGTGGTTGTGGTCCAGGTGCCTTACCACCTGATGTTACAAGTGCTGCACCTTTAGGTCGGATATCCGTGTAATCAAATCGAAGTCTAGAACCACCTTGGAAATAGGAGCGAACAAGTGCCTTGACAGCATCTGCCCACCCTTCGATAGAGTCATTTACCAAGAAACGTCGAGTTCTCTTATCGTTTGGTTTCTGAATCTCTGGCAACTTCTCTACGTGATGTTTCTGAACACTGTACCCAACCCCAGTTCCCCCAAGGAGAAGGAACATTGCTTCACCAAACGAACGCCAGTCGTCAATTGGCATAAAGGCACAGTTAAAAATACGGTTTGGCGCAACTTCAATAGGTTTTCCACCAAACTGCAATGAACGCATAGAAGGTAGCACCTTCTTGTTATATACTAGTTTATAATTCTTTCTAATCTGCAACTCAAGTTCAGGGAACTTCTTGAGATGCATCTTCTCGTTTCTAGAAACCAGTTCTTCCCAGGTCTCTCTTCTATTCTTTTCCGGTACGTACTTAGCGTACTTCATATGCACTGTGATTTCTGACAATATATCGTTTGATAAACTCATTCACTTTCCTCCTTTCATCTTGTCATACTTCTCTTTTAAAATCTCTTTCTGTCGTTTTGCCGCATTCTTTGTGACGTTATCCATTTCATCTTGAGTCATGACCTTTGGCAAAACCTTTATCTTAACATTTGCAGTATCCATAAATATGGGGTAAATCATTCCATCGGGTCCATTTCTGTTCTTTGCAACAAAAATTCTTCCACTATTCGTCTCTTTGTCCTCGATTGTGCGAGAAACAGAGAAAATAAAGTCCGCAACAAAGCATTTGTTATATGCTTCCGAAATTGACTCCATAGTTATTACTTCAGCATTTAACGCTGACCTATTTGTTTGAGATGCGGTCCAAACAGGACAACCTACCTCTTGTGCAATACCACGCAACTCCTCATAGATTGTTTCTAACTGGTGCCTCTTTTCTTCCTTTGAAGAACCCGTTGGTTTAATCAAGTCAGCATAGTCAACTATAATCATATCTGGTTTAAAATCAGCAACCTTCATCTTCTCAATGTGATTTTTGATTGTGTTTATTGTAGCAGACCTTGTTGGGTATTCCTTAATAATAAGTTTGCCGGGTAAGTCTCTTAGGTCATCGTAAATCTGTTCTTTGAACGCCCTAATACCAGTTAGATGATATCCAGTTATGCAACTGTCGTACCTTGTACCCACAACAGTATCAGCAAGTTCCAAGGTGTAGTGCACAACGTTTTTTCCGCTTTGAAGCGCCTTTGCACCAAGATGCACAAGGACCATGGACTTACCAGCGCCCGTCGGAGCAATAACAACACCAAGTTCCCCCTTACCGAGACCACCCTTAGTAATATCATTAATTGCTGTCCAACCAGTTGTAACCGGGTCTCTAGACTTTTCTAGGAACCTCTGCTCAAAGTCCTCCATATAATCATAACCAACATCGTTAGAGGTTCCTAACTTCATGGCATCGTTAACAAGTTTTGCAATTTCATCAAAAGACGACTTTTCCAAGAGAGGCACTGACCTGATGATTGCCTCCTGTAGTTTCTGCTTTTTACAGAACTCCAGTGCAACATCCTTTACGTAGTCTGCTTCATTGTAGTTGACATCACTGGATAGAACTCTAGCATAGTAATCACGAAGCATCTTCTGGACAGAATCCTGCTCATCACCAATACCCGTTCTCAAGATACTAGTCATTATGTCTCTAGTTGGATGAACGCTATACTTTTTCTTATACTCTTTTATCTTCTTGATAAAGACGCGAAGATAACTCAGTTCAAGAAAGTTCTCGTCCAAGACCTCAAAAATCTGGTCTGCGAACGGTCTATCTTCCAAAATAATATGACATAAATTTTCTTGAAAACTTTTCCCGTACTTGGAAAAGTCCGTCTTAACCATTTCCATCAATTAAAACCAATCTTGTTAGATACCATAGAATTAAAACTTGTGGTCAAACACTCAATATTGATAGACATCAACCCGTCAATAGATAACATCTTATTTATCTCTGTCTTGTTAAACAACGGTTCGTATTCCTCAAAAGTTTCATTTATTTGTTGGGCACACTGCACAGAAATGAGCGGTGTGCTTAACTGCATTATTGAGTAATTATTACATACTTTCTTATATTCTGCAACAACTTTTGGATAAATTGTTAGTTTTGATTCAACTTTCTCTGCATGGTCCTTTATATCTGACAGATAAAAGTCTTTGTCTTCTGCCAAAAACGGAAACGCTTTTGCTACGGTCTTAAGTCCGACACCGGAGATTCCATCGATGTTGTCGCTCTTGTCTCCAACCATCGACCTTGCGATTGCAAAGTTCCTGGGATGGATAGAGTACTGCTCTAGAACCCTTTTATAGTTCAAGATTTCATCTTGGGTTGGGCGCACCAAGAGGGTCCTCTCGTCCAGCAGTTGAATGAAGTCTTTATCACTGGATACAATAACTTTTGTCCATTCCTTGAATCTTGGCATAGAACTGACGTAAGATATCACATCGTCCGCCTCTACACCAGGTTGCCTAAATTGTAGAATCGGCGTCTCGTTGACATATTCAATGCACCTAACCTGTTGCCAGATTCTGTTCGTGTGAATTTCAGATGGATTCATGTTCTGTGCCCACCTGTTAAGTTTCGGAGGTTTTCTGCCTGCTTTATAGTTTTTGTTCTTAGACTTGCGCTTTGAAGAACCCCCATCTCCATCCCAAACCACGACAAAAGCGTCAGGACGAACTTGACGACATAGTTTATTTAACGTTTGCAAGAATCCAACAACACCACCCATGGGGTCTCCGTTTGGTGATAGAGTTGGGTTAACAATATAAGAACGCATAAACTGATTTTGCGCATCTACTATAAGCAGTTTTTTCATCTTTTATCCTTTTATAAAAAAACACCCCCAGTTGCCTGGGGGTGGACCAACCTAGTCGTCGGTCTGTGGTGGGACTTGTTCTTCTTCATCATAAAAATCGGATGCTCTACCTGTCTTTTCACTGAACTTCATAATAACATCTTCATCCATGATTTGCAAGACTCTCTTTTGGAATTTCTCATCTTCCAACTTCTTCAACCAATGTGCTCTCTGGAACTTCTCTCTTGTACCATCTTCATAGACAAGAGAATACCAAGCACCAGACTGCTCTAGGTTTTCAGATATTTGAATAGCATCAAACCAACTTTCTTGGTCTTGAACACCAACAGAATCAGTGTCTCCCCAAAGAATCTTAAAGTTACAAGTTCGACCCGTTGAACCGAACCTAGACTTTTCAATCTTGCACTTAACCTCAGACCCAATTCTAAATCCATTCTCATCTGTGACGAAAGATGCTTTTGCTTTTCTTCCTGTCAACCAGATTCTTAATGAATAAGAATAAGGCAAAGTCTTACCACCGGGTGTCATATATGGAGTTGTTAATGCTTCAGATGGAGACCGAGTAATATTAGTCTTCAACTGATTAAGCACCAACAAGGTAGCACCAGCATTAGCAATAGGTTGCACCAACTTAGGCATACCCTTGGATAATACTCGTGCTTTCATCGCCATAGATGACTGAGGGTCAAAGTCTGATTCCAAGTCATGCTCAGAAGGAGTTAGAGCAAGTGAATCCCAAATGAACAACCATTTTTCTGGCATCTTCAAAAGATTTTCAATTGTTTCCATCACCATCTCAACAGAGTGTGCTTGAATGTAAATCAGACCATTATCTTCATCGTCTACATCACAACCCGCTCTCCTAAGAAAGTCAGGGTCAATAGCAGACTCTGAGTCAAAGTAGGCAACACGGCAACCCATCTTTTGAGCATTTGCGGCAACTTGTGCTGCCATAAACGACTTACCTGTTGCTTCCAAACCTGCAATCTCTGAGATTTTACCAACTGGAATACCAGCATATCTACCCTTGCAGGTAATGGAATCCAACCAGCGAGAACCAGTTGGAATCCACTCCCTTACTTCTGTTGGGTTCTCTTCTCCGAGATTGTAGGCAACCACACCACCAGAAGTCTTGTTCAGTGATGCAATAATATCTTTGGTGGATAAACCACCGGGTTTAATTTTGGTTACCTTTCCCATTCAACTACACCCTAGAAGTCCTGCAATTCACTGAATGCGTTATCAAAGTTTGTAGTCTCTGTGTCAGTAGAGACGTTTCCTCCGCGAGTAACCTCTGGAGAACCTTCCTCTCCAGATAAATGAGTTTCAAGGATTGCTGCAACCTCGTCTGTTGACTTTCTCTCAAAGATTGCATCGAAGTTTGGAACAGTCTCAAGCAACTCCGCACATCTCTCGTCACCACCAACTGCATCATCACAAAGGACTGACTTTCGTGGTCGTGGTCGAATATCCGTAGTTGGGTAGGATGCTCCGGGTTGCTTGCCGTACATCAACTTAAGGTCGTTACCATCTTCTGGGTCCGTAATATCTCCGTAATCGGGGTCAAGTACGATACCAAGCAACTTCTGATATGCCAACTTTCCATAACCCCATACCTTGATTCCTTCAGACTCCTCACCTCGAACAAGGACAGGAGAAAAGAATCGTTGCTTGGCAAACATTTGCTTTGCCATTGCCTTGCTATCCTCAGTACCCTCATTCCAAAGAGAGTTTGCAAGATTACACACAGGGCAATCATCGCCAAAGTTCCGCTTTGGACAAAGGAAAGATTGCTCACCAACACCGTAGTGAAAGAATCGCTCCTTAAAGGGGTCGCCGTCCGAAGTAGGAACAATTCGAATATTGTTCTCACCCTCTTGTGGTCGCCAGAAGTTATTCTTCTTAGACTCTCCCTTGCCAGATAGCGATGCCATCTTTTGCTTCATTAATTCAATATTTAGTGCCATTTTATTACCTCCTATGGTTATGTTATTTTTTTGCACTTTCGCTATAGCAGGTCGGCAAATCTCCCGACCAACTTTCTATACTTTACTAAATGTTTATTTGTTTGTCAACTAAAAATCTTGAACTTTTGAAGAATAATATTTTGTATAACAAAAGTCCCAGTTGTATTGAGTCTCGTAGACCCCATAACTGTATTTGCACAGTTCTTCGTTTTTATTTTTGATTAATTTTATAATGTTTCTTTGTAAGTTTTTGTCACTGCTTAGGGTGTCGCTTGAAATACCATAATACAGTTTCGCATCCATCGTATCCTCAATGGGAAAGAATCTTGTTTCCATCCCATCCTTCATGTTTAAAATACCAAGTGTGCACACCCTCCTTGCTTCGTTTATTTCTGAAAAGTTAGAAACGACATAATCTTGATGTTCGAATACCATCATCATGTGAAATACTGAAACAATCATCTGATTCATCGTTGGGTAATATTCTTTAATACTTGCATCTTCTACAAGACTATCCATTTGTTCATTGCTTGTCAAGTAAATTTTTTCAAATAATCCAGACCTTGTGTATTCTTGCAAAACAGAATAAATTACCTTTTCCTGTGCTGCTTCAGTTGCGTCCATCAAGTCTTTCTCTGGTCGGATATACAGTATTGTAATGTTCTTGTCCTTAACCTGCTCCAGCAACCTTAGAGCAATACTCGACACCATACTTGCGCCGCTCAACACAAAAATAACGTTGTCTTTGATTTTATCTTTTTTTGCTTTTGTTAAGTTTTTAAAGTTATCTTCATATTCTTCAGGTGTTCTTTGTTTACCAACAATGACCTCGTCTTCATGTCCAGTTGCTTCATCATCAATACATAACACGTTGTATTGTGTATATTGTGCGAAGCACTTCGCGACTTTGCACCCAACGCCACCTAATCCAATTACCGTGTACATTAAATTTTTCTCATTTCTCCGAAGTTCTTGCCAATAGAAATGTTAACTCTATATTGACCAAATCTTGTATTGCCAAAGATTTTCTTTGCTTCAAGTATTTTTTCTTTATCTTCTTTAGCACAGTCTAGTATAACAGAATCGTGCAACAAATAGCAAATTTTTGTTTTAGATTCCAGAAAAAAGTTTCTCAACTTAAACGCCTGCTCCACACAGACATCACTGCTTGTGCTTTGCACAATATAGTTTAGAGCACGCCTTTCATCAGTTTCAATTTTGCGTTTAAATGGCGTTCTGACCGACGTTTTATCATAATACAAACTCTTTATACCATTGCGGTCGTAAAGACGCTCTAACAGCGAATCTGACGCTTCAGGGTTGTATAACCAAGCAAACGTTCGGTTCTTTATCACTTCTCGGTTAGTATTCGCCTGTTTTGCCGTCCATTCGTGTATATCCTCTTTGGGTTGCTCCTTGTTCGAGAGTGCCAAAAGAGTCCTCAACTCTGCCGCATTAAAGTCAAACTCCACAAAAAGGTCGTTTGTAGGTTGAAGTAAGTGTCTGTGCTCCTTTTTAAGCGTAAGGATGGGTATGCCCGCTTTTGCATTCGATAGTCGTCCCGTTTTAGTCCCGAATATATTGTAGTTTGTGCGCTTGAGTTGTCCATTAAATTTGTTCCAACGTGCATTCAACTCCTCTGTAAGGATGTGTGCTCTTTTGAGCGTTTCATAGTGCTCAGGTTTCTCGCAGTTCTCAAATACGTGCCTCGTTATTGCCTCTTTGTTGCGCAAAAAATCCCGCAAAAAATTGTCCGGAATGAAATCGTATATACAGTTATTGTCAAGGTCACACTTAGCAGTATTGACTGATTTGATTATTGAAGAAATCTTGTTTTTGCTTTTTTCCCAAGATTCTTGAATAAAACCTGGGCATGCCGAATCCATACTTCCATTTGGCGCACACAGATATGCGTACTCAACATCCTGACGATTGCCCAGAAGGACTGAATGTTTCCAAGTTCTGAAGAGTTCTTTGTTCTCAACATAGTCAGACATTTGCCCACTAGAATAAACCTTGAGGCATTTCTCGTTGTTGTCAATAATTTGAAAATACAATTAGCGAATCCTATCAGGTCGTGTTTGTAAGATTTTCATCTCAGCATAAGAGAATGCTCTCTCAAAACTATACTTTTCTAGGATATAGTAACATTCCTTGAATAGGGTGTCAAGTTTTGTTTTAGACATTTCTTTATTTTGTTCTCTCAAAAGGATTTCGATATACATTCTAAACCAAAACCTAGATGGATATCTTTTAGAAAGGTTTGTAGGTTCTTCCTTTCTCCTGAACTCTGTTCTTGTTCTTAATTTACCGTTTTTACAGATTCTTGTTTCAGACTTCCTTGGAGAGTTTTCAAAGAGTGCTTCATATGAATTGAAAATAAAACTCTTCAGCAAGTCGATGTCATGGTCCTTGCATTCATAAAAGTACTCATCCAATACCTGCTTCTTGTCTAGGGCATTATACTGTATTGCATAGTTTATCATTATTTGCGAGTCAAGGTTTGCAAACAAACTCCAAGGAGCATGTTTCGGAATTACAAAACCATACTCTTTTGCCAAGTCGGATACAAACTTAAATGATGGGTCGTTTATAAGTGTTAATCTTTCTTCATCATCGTTATGGCGAGCACCCTTGAACTCTATAAGGAGTCCCGTGCCGTGCATCGGACACAGAGAAGAACCCGCATAAGAAGAATATAAGATTGGGTACCGATGAGCATAGTCTTTTACGAACCTGTCGAACTGATACAGGAAATCTTCAAAGTTGTTTATATTTGCTTGTTCTGCTAAAAGATACTTATCTAAAAAGATTGCCTCTAATCTTTTCTGGTGTTCGTAATAAAGTGATAATGGTTTTACAAATGCTTTTTCTGCCTTAAGTATTGGCAAACCAGCATACGGTTCTAGACCGGACAATACCTTTTCTCTATAATGGTTATTGAAGTCATTGAAGGCATCTGCAACAAAATTAAAGCATATTTTGGTTTCGTTCAATTGAGTCATTGTTGAGATATCAAAAGGAACGATTACTCTTCCTTTGTTGTTTTTCCTTCCATAGAAGAACTGGTCTTTATCCCAGTTGTCTAGAGTGCTCAAGGTCTTTATGCCGTTTGCTTGAGCATCGTATCTCTGTTTTTTCTTGATATCTGCTTTTATGCTCATTTCTCGCTGTTATCCTCTAGGGTCTTCTTTATGTACTTCTCTGTTGATATATTATAAGCATTTAACTTGGTGGTAAAACCACTTGCACTAAAACTGTGTTCTACTTTTATTGTCATGTAACTTCCAAGAAGACCAAGGTCTTTTAGGATACTGTCCTTTAGATTCGCACTCACACCAAGGATTGTTGGTGTAAGATTAAATACATAACCTGGCAAAAAGTTAAGATTACCAACAATATCTAAATCAGCATTATAAAGTTGCGGTAAAACACCCAAGTTAGAACCGTCTCTAAATGCGGCAACAACATTCTCATCTCTTCTTGCTTGCATTGTTGCAGAATTTGCTTGTGCGAAATTAACCTTTTTAACAATGCTATTCGCTGCACCGACAACATAACTGTCTAGTTCGTAGTCTGGGTCATCAGATGCAGGACCTGCTGTCACAAAGTAAAGATTTGCCAACTTGCTGATGTTTAGGTCTCTTATATCAGACCTTATACCTTTTGTGAGTGTCGCCCTATTTGGGTTATTCCTAATTCTTTCTCTGTGTGCTCTCGAACAGGTCATTTGAACAGACCGAAGAGAATTTGCTGACAGTTTCTTTCCAGCATCCAAAATCAAGTCGCCTTGAAGATAGTTCTTTCTTACCTCTGCTAAAAGGTAACTCAAAAAACCACGAAGAGTAACCTTTGTCTTTATCTTGGATACATAATATTTTCTAACAACTTCTTTAATCGTTTCTTCTGCTATCGGAAGGTCATATAGAGAATATACTTTCCCGTTTCTGTCTCCAGAATCTGTTATCTTGATAGTACCCAGAACAAGAGTAAAGTCTTTTTCTTTCATCAAGTCCTTTACTCCGGTGCTGTTCTCTATAAATGCCTCTAGCACTTTGCCAAGAGTAGTAACTTTAATTAACTTAAATTTTTCTGGTTCTTGTGGGGTTACATTTGATATCAACTTTTTTTCGGAATCTACCTTTAATTTGTCAAAAACATCCTGCACTCCTGCACTGGATGACTGCCCTCCTGAAGATTGGGCACTGCCTTCTGCATTTCTTAAATTTGTTGCATCACTATCTGACATGAAATCAAGCAAATTTAAGTTATTTGTTCCCGCATTCGATTGATACAATGTTTGTATAATCCTATCGTGCACTTTGTCGTTGCCATAAACCCTAGCACATGCTCTTTTCAATAACACTGTGTTCATTTGAGTCAGCGGAACTTGGTAAAATGTATAATATATGTTGTCAAACAACACTTCAAAGTGCCCTGCTGCCCTTTCGTCTAGCAACTCTTTAAATTTAACGATATTGCTGTCAATCAACCCGTTTGCGATATTATTATAGATTATTTGCTTGTTTTTACCCGTTGCACCGTCATGATTTTCTTTTATATAATTCATTACTTTTTCTCGGTCTTTAACCTTGAGTTCTACAGGAGGTTTCTTGACATTGAGGTCATAAACATCATTTATTACCTCTTGTGCACCGAGAAAGTTTGCATCTCTCATAATCCCGTCAATGTACGAGACATATTCAACCTGTAATATAAAACTACCATCCTCGTTGAAACTAAAGTTGTGAGAAACATAACTCATGACATAGGTTTGAAACTGTCCTTTTATCGCTGCTTTTTGAGTCTTGTTATAATTTAAAGCACTTGATGGGTCGCTTACGACATTCCACCCAACCTGAAAAAGAACCTCGGAATCAGTACCATCCTTTTTTTCAAAATGAGGAATAATCAAGTCAACATACTCTTTATGCTCTTGGAAAACACCCAAGGTATTGCCATAGAAAACTGCGGTTGCATTTATATCGTTTCTAGCGGTTTCTGGAGATGTTCCACCCAACTCAAAATTAACTTCTTTTAAACCCATCGTAGCACCAGTAATTTCTGGACTTTTTAAGGGGTCTAGTGTCGGTTGCAGGTTTTGTATTGGAATATATTTTGTCTCGTACCTATCTGGACCAGTTCTTCTTCTTACTATGATTTTAATCTCTGGTGTTAATGCTGAAAGTTGAGCATTATTAAATGTATTAAACACACTGCGAAGACCCTGGTCAGCACCAGAAGTATTCAGAAATGTTGCCAATAAAAAAGGGTCAACATTTTTATTGATAGCAATAATTTGCTTAGACTTGTTATCGTATTGAGAATCTTGTTCAATCTCTTCTATTATTTGTGGAAGAAAATTGGAAACAATATATTGGTCCGTGTGAGAGGATTTTAATTTATTGTATGTCTCAACAACCTTTTCTTCGTCTGTCTTTATTTGTTGTGTTTTTTGTGCTGCCATGGTTACTCGAACTTCTCATCGCCTTCAATTATAGCATTATACACTACTTCCCATTGAGTTGGTACATAAATCAACTCACCAATCTTCGCATGAAAATCAGTTGGTTTTTTGTTAAAATAAGCAATAACCCACCAAAGAGTTGGGTCTCCGTAATATTCTGCTGCTAATTTGTAGAATCTAGTTGAAATATTCCAATAAACAAACTGCACATCAATTGTTGCAATTACTTCGTCTGTCAGAACAAAAAACTTTGGTGCCGTATAGTGGGTCAACTTCTTGATACCCCTATCCTCAAGTTTGCTGCTGTATAGAGCATTTGTATTTTCTCTTTGCTTTCGCAAACCGTATCTAGAATAAGTCATATACTTGCCTTTCCTTTAAATACTTTATCTACTAGTCCTTTCGCAACAGAACCACTGGTCCTTGTCGTTGCCCCAGCATTTTTCCTCAGTACATGTTGTCCGCCGGATAGTGTTTCAGTACCATATGGGAAAGAGTCCACATCGCCCAACCAACTTTGGTTTTCCCACCCTAATTTGTGTTCGTGCACAACAGAGAGATTAAAACTAATATCTAGTACTTTTGGAAGAAAAGTGTGACTTGAATTAAATCCATCTTTGGGTCCCTCGAAAACACCGTTATAATCCGACTGGTCTGCTTTAGACATATTTGGACTCATATGATGAAATCCTGCTTCCAAGTCTGGTGAGAAACTTACATTATCAATCCAACCAGAAAGTCCGCCTTTTGCTGCATTTACAGCATTCATTCTTTCGTTCGCATTCTTAATAAGATTGGCAAACTTAACCTTAACCATCGGAGAACCAGACATGGTATATACACCTGCATCTTTCTTATAAGAAGGATAAAGGTTTGCAATCAAGTGTTCTAATTGGTGCATGTTCTCTCTTGCCTCTACGACACTGTAGGAAGGTATCTTTAGAGAAACAGATATGCTCCTTGTTGTGCCTTGAAAGTTTCCTATCTTATCGTTTCGACCAAATACCGTTTCTGCATTCCAATCGCTTGTGTAACTGTCAGTAAAGTCTGTAATCCAAGCAGGAAACACCGCTGCCTTGCCAGAAGCAATGTGCAGAATCTCTATTAGATACCCTGCTTCTTCAAATGCCGCCAAAACAGGGTCTATGTTAGGTTTACCATCGCCGCCGGTGGCACTTTTACCAAAATTCTTATAAAATCCCATTTATACGGTCCTCCTCTGGATTGTTGAGAAAGCATTATCAACTGCTTGAGCAAGTCTCCTCTCATTAATATCTAGGTTTACATCTCGTTTTTCTTCTATCAGTTTATCTACAGCATCAAGCACTTCGTCTAGTGCATTCGCTATTGCTCCACCATCTTTTGCTGCATAGAACTTGTCTTTTTTGTTGAAAACGGGTTGGACATAATTGCTACTTAAAGACATTGGGGTTGCCATTGCATCGTTTTGCGGTGCAAGTGAGTCTGGTACGAATGAAGCATATGTTATGAGTTTATCTGACTCCACTTCTTGTGCTGGTCCTACAAAACTCAAATCTGTTTTTTGTGCAGCATCGAATCCAGGCGACCTTCCCTGCATAAACTCCACTATGGAGCGACGATTCAGTCCAGTTTGCTTTACCAAGTCATCTACTGCCTCCTTACCCATCTTGCCTTTCAACTGGAATGTCCCTTCGATTGAATTACGAGTAATTTCCCCTTCTTGATACATCCTTGCCAACTTATCATATCCTGAATTTATTGCTTGCTGTCTCTCCGCCTCTTGTGCCGACATAATCTCAGAAACAACCTGTCCAGTATTGGTGACTCTCGTCCCATAAACGGCACCACCCTGTTTCTCAAGTTTCTTTCTGAGTTCTAGATTCTTCTTATATTCCTTGTCCTTGTCGGATAAGAAAAATTGTGATATCTTTGTGAATAAATCTGCTGCTTTGCCAAGACCCTTATCCAAGTCTGTTATTTCAATAAATCCATCGATGATTTCTTGCATTTTTGCAGTAATTCTATCCATTGCGGTTTGGTTCTCTTGTGCTTTCTGGATATTTTCTGCCATTGTTGCTTGTGCTGTGTCCATTGCAGTTCTCTTGGACTCTAATCCAGAAGTGCTAACCTTCAAAATTCTTTGCAATTCTGCTGGATTTACACCCAAATCAGAAGCAAGTGCTCTCATCATCCTTGGTGCCAGTGGAGTGCGACCCGCTCTGTCATAAGCATCTGCAATCAACTGTAATTTTTGAGCAGGGTCTGCCGCAAGCAGTGCTTGAGCACTCAAAAATGGTTGCCCAACCGCAACATTGAATGCTTGTGCTGCTTTTGCTGCACCCTCAAAGGTATCCATACCTTCGGACAGTCCAACAAGTTGAGCAACATCCATTTCAAGCAAGGTTGCTTGATATGTTATATCTTTAAAAACTTTTTCACTTTCATTTCCGAATCTCGCCAATATTGGTGCCGCTTTTACAAAGTCAGATAGCAATTCGCTTGGAGGTCTAGAAATCTCCCCTGCAATTGCTGTTACATTATTCAAGAACATATTTGCTTGTTCTGGGGTTTGTCCCAAGGTCTTTGTTAAAATACCGAATGTCTCCACTGTGTTGGCACTATTAGCACCAAATGCCTCAAGAACAGTAATTGTTTGTGCTGTTGTTTTCAACTGGTCTGTGCCAAGTTCTCCAATTGACCTAAATCCTTCTTGCAAATCTCCAACAGACTTTGCAACCTTCTGTTCAAGGTCAACACTCATTCCCTTGAGTCCCGTTGCCATCTCTTTGAGATTTATTTGTGATTTATCAATGCCAGTTCTCTTGAACAAGTCAGCAGATGCTTTATCATATGCTACTGCTCGCTCAAATATCTTTTGGGCAATAGACATCAAGATATTCATCGGGTGAAGCATATTCTTTAGTCCACCTGCAAAACCTTTTGTCAGTCCCTTCATACCCTGTTTCGATGCGAGACCTTCCCATTCTCTGCTGAGTCCAAAAGTTGCCTGCATCAACTGTTCTGCTGCTGCATCGCCTTTTTCCATTCCTCTAAGGAACTTCTCTTTTTGTTTCTTTATTTCAAGTAACTCTTTATACCTTCTCTGTGCTGCGGTGAGTCTGTCTTGGTTTTGTTCTTCTGCCTTTAGTTCATTATCGATGATTAATCTAAGAACTTCCATCTCATCTTCGACTGTAGCGAGAGATTCTTCCTCGACATTTACAACATCTTCAAGTTGGTCCTTGTGTTTTTCTAATGCCTCACTTATTTTGTTGTAATATGCCTTTACTATCGCCGGGTCAGAAGTGCCGTCAAAACTGCCAGCAGTCTCCGATACTGCCATTTGTGATAGTTGCTGTATCACATCATCAGTAACACCCCTCTGTTTCAGTTTATCTATAATTTGTTGCATACTCATCGCCATATCAGACTGTTGCCTCCGCTATGTTGTTGAGACCAACATTAAGATTAATCTTTGTTGATTTCTGTCTATATTCGTGTATCTTATCTCTAAGTTTTCCAAGTCTAGAGAGAAGTACATCATCTTGATTAGAAGTTTCATACTTTGCATCCACAGTTGGGACTTGCATTGTCGGACTAGGTGTTCCAACAGACATTGCGACTGGAGAATCCATCATCGTCATCGCTGCGGACATTGGAGCGGCAAGTTTTGATGCTCTTTCACCTTCTCTCCTTTTCTCTGCTTTTCGGAATCCTGCTGACTCAAACTCTCGTGCACTAAACGAGTCAAAGACAGAGCGAATATCTGTTCCTTCCAACTCCCTAAGAGGTCCCTGTCTCTGACTTTCCAAGTACATGTCTACCTGTTCTTGGGTATCAAACAGTCCGGCACTTTTTATTGTGTCTACATATTCTTGTTCGACTCTTTTTCTTTCTTCGTTTGCATTCTTTTGTTGCACAGGTTTTGTAACGAGTTCCTCAAACAACATCATTGCAAGATTGACTGGATGATACTTAAGTATTGCTCTGGCGATACTGGTGACATCTTTAACCAATTTTACGACCATTGGAACTAAATCACTAAAAACTGTTTTAAACATTGCCGCTAGAGCATTTTCAACTTTTTCCCCTGCTGACTTTGATTGTTCTATGTCTTTTTCGACAGACTGCATCAATGTTGGGGTGCCTGCCATTGCTTTATCGAGTTCTGCATCGAAAGACTCGAACCCTGCATTAACAATGTTCTTAAATCTTTGTGCATCAATGCCAAAATTCTGATACAACGACCTAACGACCCTTGGGTGGATTTGTCCCAATTTCTCTTGTGCCTTCCTGTATGCTTCTGCTATTAATTTAACCTTTTCTCCGGGGTCTGCTGCGAGCAAAGCAACTGGATTTAGGAAATTACCGCCCAAGAGAGCATTAAATTTCTGTGCCTGCTTTAGTGCCTGGTCTGTCGTATCCAGAGACTCGGTTAGGGTCATCAAATCCGTTATTGATACATTTGTTTTCCTTGCAGCAAGATGGATTCCAGCAAATACTCTAGGAAAATCTTCCAAATATCTAGAATAAGTCGGCAACGAATTTGCAACTTCTCTGAACATCTCTTCTGGTGATGTTTTTGTATCTTTTGCCAATCTGTAAAATACACCCAAAGTCTGTTCTTGCTCTTTTATGCTCTCATCAAGATTCAGAGACAGATACTTGCCAATATCAACATATGCACCAACTGAAACTCCCAACTTTGAGAGTTTGCCCGCTGTGACAACTGCCCTGTCAACCTCATCGGATGCCATTGCACCAAACGACCGTCTAGATGTCATGACCTCTGCAAATAGTTCTGCGGATACCGTTTCTGACTGGACACCGAAGGCGAGAGCAAGTTCCTTACCAGTACCGACAATCCTGTCAGTGTACCCTGTCATACCAGTTTTCTTAAAAAGACCCGATGTTGCTCCATCAACAGCAACAAACATTTCGAATACCTTTATAACGGTTGATGCCAATATGCTAGATGCTGTTACTGACTTTTTGAGACCTTTTCCGAACCCTTTGACGAACCCCATGATATCGGTCGAAGACTTGCTGATGCCCAAAGTTGCTTGCAACATACTTTCTGCCATTGCAGCACCTTTTGCACTATACTTAAAATAATTGTCCTGTTCCTTGTTTGTCTTGTGAAGTACTTTTAGTTCTTGTTGAAGTGCTTGAATCTCTGCATCAGTTGATTCTTCTGATACCATTAGAAGTGCTATCTTTTCTTTTATTAAGTTCTCTGCTCTACGACCCGCTATTAGTATCTGCTTTCTTGCTTCATCTTCTTCAAGATAAACTTCTTTTCTTTTTTGTATTAACTTCTTTCTATTTTCAAGATTATCGAGTATATCTTGCAAATTTAACTGTCTTGAAGCAGTCCTCTCCACTGAACGAAACAGTTTTTTAATTAGTTTTTCTGCTTCCTTGAATTCAGTGCTATCTGGGTCAACTTGACCCGCTTGCTGAAGGGTTAGTAGAAGTTCTAGTAGTGCTCTGGAGTCTTCGCTATTGAACATTCACGAACCTCCCTACTTAAATGGCCAAACCAACCCAGTGTCCCTTTCAAATGATTTAACAGATTTGTTTAATTTGTATTTGTCTCTTAGAGTCTTCGGATTGTCTAGTCCATACTGAGATAGAGAGGAGAGATACCTCTTTTCACCTGCAAGGGTTCGAACAAAGGAGTCAACTTGTGCTTGTGAACCACGGACTTTAACTGGGAAGAACTCACCTGTAAAAAGTGCATTCAAAATAAGACGAAGACGAGCACCCATTGCTATAAGGAAACTCTCGTCTACTCTTGTAAAGTCAATTATAATTGGTTCTTGGTCTTTCACTTGGTGTACTCCAGTAATAAGTAGTTATCTTTTCTTGTTCTTGGCATTCATCTTTTTCATTTCTTCGTTTTTATCTTCGAAGTGTTTGCTTAACCTTTGAACAAACCATCCTCTTATTCTGATTGGAAGGTCGTAAACATCATAGTAGTTCCAGTTGCCGTGATGAATTAAATAAAACATCTGCTCGTGGACATACATCATGTGGTCATTACCCAGGCCAAAAAAACCCGGCACCCAGAGGGACCTCCATTTCGGATTCTGTCCCGCAATACATACACTGATAGTGCTCGTTCATCTCCACCTTTGGAACAAGTTTGGAGTAATTCTTTCTAATAAACAAAGAGTCTCTTGCTGGTAAATCCAATATCATTTCACCAACTTCATCTGGTTGTGTTACACCATCTATAGACACAATAATCGACTTTAGTAAGTCCGTTGTTGCAGAATCTGCTAATTTATTCTTTACTCTCATTTCTGCCAT
>Ga0208019_1000804_pt1 | contig 16999 bp, 26 predicted proteins | sample CB_VirMetaG_5_FD_184540 | JGI IMG/M metagenome (GOLD analysis project Ga0208019, IMG submission 184540) | Freshwater to marine saline gradient viral communities from Chesapeake Bay - CB_1508_1D Viral MetaG (SPAdes) (version 4) | ecosystem: Environmental > Aquatic > Marine > Coastal | place: USA...
TGCGAACCTCTCTCCCCGAAACGGACAAAAACAAACAAAACGGACACAAAACAGCCGACTATAACAAAAGTAGATACAAACTCACCTTTTTCCGCACCTGATCACATTGGGGGAGTCGGTAATGGCTAAGAGAAAGGGCAGCACAAAGCCACGCTTACAAAATGCGCCGCTAAAAGGAAACTCCCGCATAGGCGAAGTGTTGGCGTGGATGAAAGATTGCGAACTGCCAGACCTTTTGCCGTGGCAAGAGTATGTATTAACTGACATGCTCAAAGTGGACAAGGATGGCAAGTTCATACGTAAGACAAATCTGCTGTTATGTCCACGGCAGGTAGGAAAAACGCATTTAGCGCGTATTCGCATATTGGCGGGCTTGTATTTATTCGGTGAAATGAGTATCGTGGCTATGTCCTCAAATAGGGCTATGGCTTTGGATACCTTTCGCAAAGTTGTAGATCTAATTGAGGGCACACCTCAACTACGGACACAGTTGAAGCAGATCCGCGTGGCTAATGGTCAGGAATCGGTTGAACTCCTAAATGGGGCTAGATACGAGATAGTCGCGGCTACAAGAGATGGCAGCCGTGGTAAGACCGCGGATCTGTTGTTCGTAGATGAATTACGTGAAGTATCTGAGGAAGCCTGGACAGCGGCTAGGCCAATAACACGCGCAAGGCCTAATAGTCAGATATTCCTAGCCTCAAACGCTGGAGATGCTTTCTCAACAGTATTGAACGATTTACACCAACGCGCTCAGAGTTACCCGCCTAAGACCTTAGGATATTGGGAGTATTCCGCGCCTGAGTTCTGCGATATACACGATAAAGATGCTTGGTATCAAGCAAACCCAGCATTGGGCTACTTGGTAGATGAACAAACGATTGCAGAAGCCATAGCAACGTCAAGCGTAGAAGCAACACGCACAGAAACGCTTTGCCAATGGATTAGCGCGCTTAAATCGCCGTGGCCTTACCGCGCATTTGAGGAATTGACCGTTCAAGATCTACAAATACTGCCTGGGCGCACTACTATCTTTGGCATAGATATATCCGTTACCAAACGAGATGCCAGCCTGGTTGCAGGTCAGATCATGGAAGATGGCAAGGTTGCAGTTGGCGTGATTGCGCAGTTTAGTTCGCCTACTGGAGTAGATGAACTCAAAATGGCAATAGAAGTAAATGAGTGGGCAAAGAAATACAGGCCACGCTTAATCTGCTATGACAAATATACGACTATGAGCGTTGCTGAGCGTTTATCGCTTTCTGGACACCGTACCCAGGATATGAGTGGGCTAATTTTCTACCAGGCGTGTTCTGATCTATTGGAAAGTATCGTTCACCAGCGCCTCATTCATAGCGGGCAGCAAAGCCTGTTAGATGCCATGAACAATTGCGCAGCGAAAGAAACAGATAACGGTTGGCGAATCGTGAGGCGTAAATCTGCCGGTGACGTGTCGGCGGCTATTGCCTTAGCCATGATTGTCCACCAACTCAACAAACCGCAGGTGACACCAAAAATTATTGCTGTGTAATTTGTCCATTTTGTCGGATATGTGTGGTATCCTATCTGCCAATGGGTTTCTTTGATCGCTTTCGCGCACCGAAAATTGAGGCACAAAACGCGCCTCAGGTTATGTCGGAGAATTGGCAATTAGCGCCATTAACAGTAGCAAACGTTTCGCGCAGCGAAGCCATGAGCGTACCAGGAATTGCAAGAGCCGCTTCTCTAATTAAAGGCATTGTTGCAAGTACGCCACTAGAACTTTACCGTGAAAGCACAGGCGAAAAAATTGAAGGTGCTGCATGGATTAAGCAACCTTCACCTGCTCAGCCACGCGCTGTAACTTTAGCATGGACTGTGGACAGTTTAATCTTCTACGGTCAGGCATTTTGGCAAGTCACCAGCGTTTCAGAATTTGATGGCAGACCGCTTTCCTTTGAGTGGGTTCCAAACACTCGCGTAACTTTTGATACTGATCTTTACACAGAATTTATTGCGCAGTATTACGTAAATGGAAATGCTGTACCAATGTCAGGATTAGGTTCACTTATCACTTTCCAATCATTAGGTGACGAAGGCGTACTAATTCGCGGCGGCAGAACAATTCGTGCCGCAGTAGATTTGGAAAAAGCAACTGCAATAGCAGTAGCAACACCTATGCCTACTGGTGTTATTAAAAATAGCGGTGCTGACGTTTCGGATGCAGAAGCATTAGCAATTCTAAATTCTTTTGAGCGTTCGCGTAAGAATAGATCTACGGCTTATATGACAAGCACGCTGGATTACCAAAGCACGCAATTCTCACCGAAGGATATGACCTATACGGAGAGTTCACAATTCATGGCTACTCAAATTGCCCGAATGATGAACGTGCCGGCCTGGTATTTGTCGGCTGAGATGAATAACAGCATGACTTATGCAAACGTGCTAGATGAACGCAAGCAATTCGTTGATTTATCTTTACGGCCTTACTTCTGCGCAATTGAAGATCGCCTCAGCATGGATGATATAACTCCACGTGGCAACGTACTTAAATTTGCAATTGACGATACGTTTTTACGTAGTGATGCTATTGAAAGATTAAACGTTATTGAAAAAATGATTGCATTAGGCCTAATCACTACTGAGCAGGCTATGGAAATGGAAAACCTAACACCGAACGGAAACACTAATGAAACTGACGTTCTCTAGTGAGATAACTGCGGCAGATTCAGCGCGCCGCACAATAAGTGGCAAAATAGCACCTATTGGCGAAGTTGGGCACACTTCGGCTGGCAAAGTTATTTTTGAGCGCGGATCAATTCAAGTAGAAGATCCGAAAAAAGTCTTGTTCCTAGAGGAACATAATGACAAAGTGAGATTAGGCCGCGCTCAATCCATTGAAGCATCAGAAGATGGCTGGTATGGCGTGTTCAAGTTAAGCGCTAGTAGCAAAGCCACGGATGCGCTAATTGAAGCAAGCGAAGGATTGAAAACCGGCATGAGCGTTGGAGTTGAAGTAATTGACTCAAAGCCAACCGGCGGAGTTTTGCACGTACTCTCTGCAAAACTTGTAGAAGTTTCTCTTGTATCCAATCCGGCTTTTAAGTCGGCTGAGATCAAAGAGGTTGCTGCTTCCGAAACGGAAGAAGTCAAAGAAGAAGAAAACAAACCCACAGAAAGCGAGGCTGTCGTGGAGAATACCACAGACACCGTAGCCGTAGCACCTGAGGTAGAAACCCCTGCGGTGGAAGCCTCAGCACCTAAGGTTACAGCGGCAACACCTAGAGTGTACGCACAGCCGCGCGTAGCACCAATGACAAGCGCACAATACCTAGATGCCAACATTAAGGCAGCACTAGGTGACGATAACGCACGCCAATTGGTTCGCGCAGCGGATGATTCATCTAGCACAAATACTGGTTTAACACTTGCACCTCACCTTAACCAGTTCATCACAGATACATTTTCAGGCCGCCCAGCATTTGAGGCAGTAACACGTTCTGCACTTATTGACTCAGGCCTATCATTTACTGTTCCACGGCTTTACACAAACGCTGGTTCAGCAGACGTAGCGCCAACAGTTGCAGATACAAACGAAGGTTCAGCACCTTCTGAAACAGGTATGACTTCGGCTTACGACACCGTAACCGTTGAGAAGTTCAGCGGATTGAACCGCGTATCCTTTGAGTTGATTGACCGTTCAAGCCCTGCATTTATGGACTTGCTCATGGTTGAACTTCGCAAGGCTTATGAGAAGGCTACTGATGCCGCTCTAATCGCGAAATTTACCGCAAGCGGAACTGCTGCAACTTCAACTGCTGCAACAGCAGCAGGATTGCAATCGTTCATTAGCACAGAAGCCGCTGCCGCTTACAAGGGTACTGGTGGAGATTTCGCTAATAAGTTGGTTGCATCACCTGACCAATGGGCAGCAATCGCAGGTTACGCCGATACAACAGGTCGCCCGCTTTACTCAGCAGCAGCACCAATGAACGCAGCCGGCGCAGTTTCGCCTACTTCTGTAATTGGTTCTGTTCTCGGAACTGATCTAATCGTTGATCACAACATCACCGTTAGCGGCATTGTTGATGAGTCAGCGTTCCTTGTTGCGCCTGGTTCGGTTTATGTTTGGGAGTCACCAACAACCAACCTACGCGTTAATGTCCTTACAACTGGTGAGGTCGAGATTAATCTGTATGGTTATCTTGCAATCTACGTAGCGAAGTCCGGCAAGGGCGTTCGCCGTTACAACCTAACCTGATAAGTAAGTAATGAGTTGGCCTGGCACTTCTGCCCTGAGTGCCAGGTTCAACATCTAGAAAGGAAAGCATGCCGGCTACTTATGTTACCGAAAGTGAATTACGCACAGCACTTGGAATCGGTAATTTATACACTTCTGCTGTTGTAGAAGATTGCTGCCAGGCTGCGGAAAACATAGTCAAGGGCAAACTAAATTTTAATAGACAAATAGCAATAGCACACAGTAATGAAGGAACAGTAGGCACGCTTTACTTCCAGTACCCGCACACATTTTACGTAGGCCAAACAGTAAATGTTGAGAATTGCGGCAGCCACTACAACGGCTCTAAAACAATTACCGAAGTAAGCGAATACACAATCAAATTTACTACATCACATTTAACTGATGCACCTAAGCACGATATTGTTCCTTATGGCTATGTTTATGGAACTGATTACGTAGCATACGATACTTTAGATGAAGTACGTCAAGCCTCACTAATGATTGCCGTAGATATTTGGCAGGCACGTCAAACTTCTAACGCTGGTGGCATTTCACCTGATTTTCAACCTTCGCCGTACCGTATGGGTAATACTCTTATGGCTCGCGTTCGCGGGCTTCTTGCGGATCATCTAGCACCGGGCGGTCAAGTAGGGTGAGCGCCATAACTACCCTGCGGGGAACAATCGCGGCTGCGCTAGTTGATAATGCGGCCTGGCAGGTGTTTTCCTTCCCACCTGCCAGCCCTTTAGCCAATTCAATTATTATACAAAGTGGTGATCCCTACATTGAACCGTCAAACGATCATTACAAAACGGTTAAGCCTAAAGTAAATTTTAAGTTGGTTGTTTTAGTTCCTATGTTTGACAATCAAGGCAACCTAGCAAACATTGAAGATTACTATCTCAACATAGTCAATAAATTGGAAGCATCCAGCATTGACTACACCATTGGCACATTTAGTGCCCCAGCAGTATTAGCCGGAACAGTAGGCGATCTACTTTCCGGTGAAGTAAGCATCAGCGTTTTATCAGATTGGAGTTAGTCATGGCTGATAATGACAAAGAGCGCGAGGCTTTTCTGATCAAAATCGGTCAGGTTAAGCCAAAGGCAGAAGCACCAAAACCCAAACCAACCGTCAAGAAAGATGAGGAATAACCTAAATGGCTATCACTCTTAATAACACCGTGGGGGTCAAACTTAACTCGGTTGATTTGTCCGACCACGTAACCTCTGTGACCCTTAATCAAGCGTTTGATGAACTAGAAGTAACCGCTATGGGCGATACTTCTCACAAGTTCGTTAAGGGCTTAGAGTCGGCAACACTCACCATTTCGTTCCTAAATGATCAAGGTGCTACATCCGTTTTGGATACCTTGTCAGATGCTTTTGGTACAACCATTGGCTTCAAGTTGATTCAGGATTCCGCATCAGCAGTTGCAGCAACTAATAAATTGTTCTCTGGTGATATTCTAGTGAACAACCTAACACCGATTAACGGCGCAGTTGGCGATATGGCTACAATGGATATTACGTTCACCGTAAATTCAGCAGTAACCGTAGCAGACAGCGGCACGTTCTAAATTAGAAAAGGGGCATCATGGCAAGTCTAAAAATTACTAGGGCAGATGGCAGCGAGTCGGTACATCCGGTAACGCCCGCCATTGAGTATTCGTTTGAGCAGAAGTTCCGCAAGGGCTTTCATAAAGCCTTCCGCGAGGATGAGAAGCAGGAACACATTTACTGGCTTGCTTGGGAGTGCTTACGCCGCGCGGATGCCGCAGACGTTAAGCCATTCGGCATTGACTTTCTTGAAACGTTGAAAGACGTAGAAGTTGTTGGTGACGAAAACCCAAATGGCTAACGCGCGATTCTCTAACTTACAGGATCGCGCAGTTAGTCGTTCATACAGGTATAGCACCTAGAGAGTGGATTAACATGGATGAATCCATGCTAAAGGCCATACTTGAAGTGTATAAAACACAGGCAAGGGAGAAACAGGCGCAAAATGGCAGTAGTCGTAGAAGGGTACGCCGGTCTTAGGAAAGCGCTAAAAAACCTTGCACCAAACCTGGCACGAAATATGGACAAGGAAATACGTGCCAACCTCACGCCTATTGTTAAAGATGCCCGCGCTAAAGTTCCAGGCGCTATATTCGGTGCGCCTAATAACTGGAGCAATTACGAAGGCGTGAACAAAAACCCAAAACAAGGTTACTTCCCGCAATATAACCCTGTCGCGATTCGTAAGGGTTTGACATATTCAATGGCTAGGCAGAAGCGCAGCAAAGCCGGTTATGTTTCCATGATTACTTTGCTGAATAAAAATGCGGCTGGTGCTATCGCAGAAACCGCTGGGCGTACTAATCCACATGGCAGACCTACTTCTCATTTTGTGGAAATTAACAAACGTTTTGGCTCTAAGATGATCAAAATAAGTACCACCAAAGACTCACGCAGCAGCAACCCTAATGCCGGCAAGATGATGATTGACCGTTTAGATATGAGCATGGGTCAATTGAAAAATTACAAGGGTGGCGCAAGCCGTAAGACCGTAGGCCGGTTGCTTTATGCTGCCTATGCTGAGAATCAAGGCAAGGCTTTGGATGCAATCATGAAAGCCATTAAAACTGCCACAGATGAATTTAACCGTCAATCAGTTTTATATGACGTGAGGAAGGCGGCCTAATGAGTAATGTATTTATTCGCCTGATAAGCGAGTTTAAGGATTCTGGATTTAAGAAAGCCAATAAAAGCACTTTGGCTTTATCACGTAATTTTGATAAATTAAAGCGATCTGCCGCTAGAGCGTTTCTAACGATTGCAGGAATAACTGCACTTAAAAGATCCGTAAAAGCCTTTGCGGCTAATGATAAAGCAATCAACAGTTTAAGCAAAGCCTTAACTAACTTAGGCTTTAAGTATGATGCTTTAAGTTCCATTAAATTTATTGAAGATTTAGAAAAAGCAACTGCGGTATCTAAAGAGGAACTATATCCAGCGTACAGAAATTTAGTAAATGCCACCCTAGATATTACTAAGTCACAGGGTTTATTAACTAAAGCATTAGACATAGCGGCGGGTACTGGTGCAAGTGTTGAAACAACAGTTACCGCTTTAAGTCGTGCATATAATGGTAATTTTACCAGTTTAGGCAAATTGCAAAATGGCTACACTTCTGCTGAATTAGAAGCACTAGGTTTTGAGAAAGCAGTAGAACTTTTAAGTAATGAGTTTTCAGGTCAAGCCGCTACGGATGCAGACACTTATGAAGGCAAAATACGTAAATTAAGTTTGGCTTTTGGTGATGCAGGCGAGGCTATTGGAGAAGGCGTTGTTGATGCCCTAGAGGCGTTAGGCGGCGGCAATTATGATCAAGGCTTAAACCTAATTGCAGAAGCCGGTGAAAGAATTGGCAACGCATTTAGATTCATAAGTAAAACAATCGCAACAGCAGATTTCTTATTTAGAAAAGGCGGTTTGTTTAAGAGTGCAAATGAAATTAAAGAATTTCAACTAACACTAAATGGAGTGTTTGGCGCACCTGATCCAGCCAAAGGCCGCGCTTTAGCGCGTGAGCGTTCTAAGTATCTGCGAGCAGAACAAGCACGAACAGAAAAAATACGCAAAGAGCGTGAAAGAATTGCGAAACTTTTGGAGAAGGAAAAGAATAACCAAAAGATAATCGCAGAAGCCCAGAAAGGCTTTGACCTAGAGCGCATACAGATTGAGGCTGCACTCAAAGGCAAGATAAATGACGTAGAGGAATACCGCCTAAAGTTACAACGCGCTATCCTCAATGAGAACGTAGACAATGTAATTAAATACACCGGCTTGCTTAAAGAGGCAGAAGCCCAGGCAGCCGAACTAGCGCAACTACTTGCAGACCTACCAGAGATGGCAGAAAACCCATTTACTGACTGGCCTGCCGTTATCAAGCGTATCCAGTATTTATTAAAGGAACTTGATTGGCAGATACCAATAGACGTACTGTTTGCTGAGAAAGGCCTGAAACTAGATCAAGATAAAATGACTGTCACGAAGTTAGACAGCATGAACGTCAATGCAAACAATGTTTATATCAACGGCGCACTTAATCAACAGTTTGCAGCGCCTAGCCTTCCCTGGGCTGGTATTGACATGAGTACCCCAGCCGGATCTTTGGCGGCAGCCAATATAGCCGTGAGTGATGCGGCAGCAGCCGAAGCGCAAGCCGCCGTTGCTGAGGCTGAGGCTAATGCTTTCCTTGCCGCCTTTGATGCTTCACTAATTGAATTTGATGCAATCATGGCTGAGATTGAAAGCGGCGCTATTTACAACGCGCCTAGCACTACGGTTAATGTGACCGTGGAAGGCAGCGTAATCAGCGAATACGATCTCGCACAAACTATTATTAACGAGCAGTATCAGTACCAGCGCAGCGGTGGCAAACTAACCTTCAATCAGGTGGCGATTTAGTGCCAGCACCAGTAATCAAAGCCTCTATTGACTTTAGCAACGGCGTTGCTTTTGTCGGTGAGCCTTTTATTCTGGACTCAGTAACCAACGGCATACTTGACACAAACCAGTTGGGAACCTCAGCCAACGCCAACGTAGATATATCAGATTTAATCTGGCAAGTAAATATACGTAGAGGCCGCCAACGCCTTCTATCAGAGTTTGAGGCAGGTACAGCCAATATAACTATTATTGACCAAAACGGCGATTTCAACCCTTCCAACCCCAGCAGCCCATACGCGGGGGATCTTGTTCCTTTGCGCAAGATACAAGTTACTGCTGAGTATAACGGCAGCAGTTATGTGTTATTCACAGGTTTCATTACGGCTTACGATACTAACTTCTCAATTGGGTCAGATGAATTTAGCCGCGTTACTTTTAAGTGCGTAGATGCCTTGCGCCTATTTACTACCGCACAAATAACCAGCGTGCCAGGCTCGGGCGTGCAACTATCAGGCGCTAGAGTCAATGCCATATTAGATGAACTGGACTACCCCAGCACGCTGCGTGACGTAGATACTGGCAACTCAACCTTACAGGCAGATCCAGGCACAGCACGTAAAGCCCTGGATGCCCTAGAGTTGGTTAAAAAGTCAGAGTTTGGTGAGTTGTTTTTAGATGCGGAAGGCCGCGTAACTTTCCTAAGCCGTCAGACGGTCACAGAGAGCCTTGCAAGCCCTGTTTATACCTTTGCAGATGATGGATCTGCCATAGCCTTTCAGCAGGCTACCGTGGCTTTAGATGATAGCCTGGTTGTAAATGACGTAACCGTCACACGCGCAGGCGGCTCAGCCCAAAACGTTTATGATCAGGACTCAATAGACAAATACTTTATACACTCAGGAAACCGTGAAGGTATCCTGGTGCAGACGGATTCCGAAGCCCTAGACATGGCGAATATGCTGCTGAGTACCCGCAAGGAAACAGAAACCCGCATAGATGCCATAGTGCTAAACCTAGAAGATGGTGATGCGGTAACTAGGGTGCAGGCTGGTTTAGCCATAGAACTCATGGACTGCGTAGAGATCACAAAGGTTATGCCTGGCACTACGAGTATTACTCAAACCTTGCTAGTGCAGGGATTGAGCCATGACATTACACATAAGAAATTTACTACCACCGTCTATACCGGCGAAAGCCTCATTGACGGCTTCATACTAGATAGCGCATCACAGGGTATAATCGGTACTGATGCTTTGAGTTACTAAGGAGAAACATGGCAAGCGGCTTTCCATTCAGCACAGGTGACGTACTACTAGCCTCAGAAATGAACGGCTTGGTGGCCTTCACCCTAAACGCACAGAGCGGTACAACCTACACGCTTGCTTCAACTGATCAGTATCAGGTTCTAGTAGTAACAAGCAACGCAGCCGCTAAGACTGTAAGCATACCTACGGATGCCACATACGCATTTCCGAACGGCACTTGTATTTCATTCCTTAACACAGGTACAGGCGATTTAACAATAGATGCAGTCACTCCAGGAACAACAACAATTACCAGCATTGGAGCAGCACCAGCCGCACCGCTAGTTGGACAATACAAGAGCGCAGCCGCGATTAAGACCGGCACAGATGCGTGGACTGTGGTAGGCGCAGTTGCTTAATTCAGTTGTAGCATTATTTAATGCCGGTGCTGCACCCGCCGCAGCCGGTGACTATGAAAGCATAGCCACAGTCACAGTTGGTTCGGGTGGAAGCACAAGCATTGAGTTCACCTCTATTCCGGCAGATTTCACCCATCTTCAAGTACGCGGAATCGCTCGTTCAACTAGAACAAATGCTTCTATTGACCAGTTATACACAAGAGTAAATGGCGACACTGGTTCCAATTATTCTTGGCATTGGCTTTATGGCAACGGTTCTTCTGCTGGCGCAGATGTTGGAACTTCTTCAACCATTATGAATTTAGGATGGTTTGCTACTAACTCAACCGATTCAGTCACTAATGCTTTTGGTGGTTTTGTATTAGACATTTTAGATTATGCTAATACAAACAAATACAAAACTTTTAGAATACTTTGCGGTAATGATTTTAATGGTGGCGGTGGCGCTTACAACGGAACTGTCGTTTTTGCTTCAGGTTTATGGCGTAGCACTAGCGCTATAACAAGTATTAAGTTTGACCCTGACGCAGCAGATTTTGCCCAATACTCACACTTCGCCCTATACGGCATTAAGGGGGCATAATGGCTGCGACTTATGAACCGATAGCAAATGTTGATGTCACAAATGTGACAACAACGACTTTTAATTCACTAGGTTCTTACACAGATATCATAGTGGTAGGGGCAGGGCTAACAAGAGGCACCGCGAATTCCATTTTTATTCGTTTCAATTCTGATACAGGTTCTAATTATTCTTATACACAGTTAGTCGGAAATGGCACAGCCGCTTCTTCAAGTCGCCAAAGTAATCAAACTTCTATTTTGGTAGGCGCTGGAACAAGTGGATTATCGGCAACTCCCACAATGTTTATTTGTCAAATACAAAACTTTAGCAACGCTAATACCTATAAAACCATTTTGTCGCGGGATACCGATTCTAATGGTTCTACCGAAGCCTTTGTTGGCTTGTGGAGAAATACTAACGCCATCACTTCTATCACTATATTTACAGGTGGAGATTTTACTGGTGGCACTTTAACCCTCTACGGAATAGCGAGCGCATAATGGCAACCACTTATGAAGCAATAGCCACCGTTGAGGTGGGAAGCGGCGGGGCTGCGGTTGAATTTACTAGTATTCCGCAGACTTATACGGATTTATGTCTAATGCTTAGTGCTAGAGCCAGCATTACAACTGGAAACATAAAATTTGCTCCAAACGGTTCTGCCGCAAATCGTTCTGCTAGATATTTGTTAGGATTAGGTAATTCAACAGAAAGTGGAGCAAGTTCTAGTCAGCCATTTATTTATTCGTACGCAGTACCTAGTTCTTATACAGGTAGCACTTTTGGCAATATTAGTTATTACATACCAAATTATACAGATTCTAGCGAGAAAACAGTATCGGTTGATGGTGTTACAGAAAATAATGGGACAACGGCTTTTGCTTTTTTTTCCACTTCGTTACTTGGCACAAGTGCTATAACTAGTATTGAGTTAACCATTTATTTTGGTGGAAACTTTCAGCAATACTCAACCGCCACACTTTACGGAATCTCATCCAGTTAGGAAAGGAAACAATGCCAACAAAACTAATAGTGGATTGCTCCACCGGAGTCACCACAGAGGTAGAACTAACAGCCGAAGAAATCGCACAGCGCGAGGCAGATGCGGCAGCGTTCGCTGAGGCTAAGGCTATTGAGGAAGCCGAAGCAGAGGCGAAGGCTGAGGCTAGGGCTGCTATCTTGGAGCGCTTAGGCTTAACCGAAGATGAAGCAAAGGTGCTGCTTGGCTAAGTTGTGTAAAGCGGGGCAGCAACTCAGAGAGCAGATAGATGATGCGTTCCCCGATAGAAATAGAAATGCGCCTGAGGGGTGGATTGCAGACTCACGCCATGCTGCTCGCCGTAGTGACCATAACCCTGATCCTAAGTCGCAAATTGTACGCGCCATTGACGTTAATGCCGATTTACAATCCAACCCAGCCGAAATACATGACCTTGCTGATCAACTACGACTACTTGCCAGATCTGATAAACGAATATCTTATATAATCTTTGACGGTAAAATTGCTAGTTGGCGAAAGAATTACAAGTGGAGAAAATACACCGGAAGTAACAACCCACACCGAACACATATGCACATAAGTTTTACTGCTCAGGGCGATTATGACGGCAGTATGTTTCGTATTCCCCTACTGACAGGAGAACCCATAAATGGAACAAGCAAAAAGACTCGCAGCAAGTTGGGCAAGATCCTTTCTGGCAGCGTGCCTAGCAACTTACCTATCGGTGGGTTGGGATCAGAAAGCGATACTGGCAAGCGGTGTTGCTGCCGTTGCACCTGTGATAATCCGGTGGTTAAATCCTAAGGATGCCATTGGCGGCGTTCGGCGTTGAGTCCGGCAGAGTGGGCTGCCTTTGTGGCAGCCATACTTTCTTGCTGCGCTTTAATTGTCGGTGGTCTTAGATACATTATTCGCCACGAAGTTCCATCTATTTTAGAAGGATCTAATATCGTGTCGCGCATAGAGAAGTTAGAAACTATGGTTCTAGAATTGCTTACTAATGAGCGCAAGAAAACCAACAAAAGCAGAGCGCGCCGCTAAGCGTAAGGCGAAAGAGCGCGCTGCTGCGCGCAATAAAAATGAGCCTTTACGACCGATTGACCTTTGGGCTGCCGAAATTGTTGAGTGTTACGAGGCTTTAGTACGCGCTGGTTATGGCGAAGATAAAGCCCGCTGGTTTGTAGAAGAAAAAATGCGGCTGCCTGATTGGCTTATTGGCAATCCTGATCACACTCCCTATGAAGATGATGAAGATGAGGATGAATGAAACGCATAGTTGTCATATCGGATCTTCAAGTACCCTTCCATGACGAAAAAGCAGTACGAAACCTTGCCGCCTTCATACGAAAATGGCGGCCTGATGATGTTTTATGCGTTGGTGATGAGTTGGATTTCCAGACCATCTCACGTTTCAGTTCTGGGCGTGATGAATGGTCAGGCACAATTGGGCGCGATAGAGATGCTTGCCAAAGCGTTCTCTACGAATTGCAGGTTAGCCATATCGTCAGAAGCAACCACACCGACAGACTCTATAACTCCCTAGCAAAGCGCCTACCAGGCCTGATTGGCTTGCCTGAGTTGGAGTACGAAAACTTCATGGGCTTTAAGAATCTAGGCATTAAGTTTCACCGTAAGCCCTATGAGATTAGCCATGATTGGATTATGGTGCATGGTGACGAACAAGCCATCAACCACAATGCCGGTTTAACGGCCTTAGGAGCCGCTAGAAGGCATGGAAAGAGCGTGGTATGTGGTCATACCCACCGGCTAGGGGTTTCGGCCTTCTCAGAGGCTTCTGGGGGCGTTTTAGGGCGTGTTCTACGTGGCCTTGAAGTAGGTCATTTAATGGATGAAACCCAGGCATATTACACGCGTGGCTCGTTTAACTGGCAGAAGGGATTTGGCCTGCTCTACGTAGATCGGAAAGGCGTTACGCCTGTGGCAGTACCGATAGACAAGCAAGGCAGTTTCGTAGTTGAAGGCAAGCGTTATGGATGAAACTAAGCCTGACTTGCACCGAACCGTGGATGATCATCTAGATTTATTTGAGGACACGCCGCTTTAGGTTTGACAATAGCCATTTAATACCCTCTAATTGGTAATTGAAATACCAATTGAAAGGGGTATTAGTGGCAATCAGGGCAAGATTAAAATGCCCAGCCTGCGAAATGCGCAGCGATTGGGATATTAAATTAAGTAAAAATTGGTACATTCGCTGCTATAAATGCGGCGCTGAATATGATTTAGAACGAGCCAAAAGACCAAAACCAGCAAAACCAATAAAGTCCAAACGTAGACGTAAATACGTTGGGTGGTTCAGATGATTCGTTTTGACCGTAAAACCTTATGCTGGACAGATGGCAAGCATTACGTTCATGCGAAGGAAATCAGACAATACGCAATAGAAAACTGCGGCGTTAAGGCGCGCCGCGGGAAACTATCACGCGAGGTTATAGGCACATATTTCCTGGATGTGTTTCGCGTAAATGATGAGGTGGCCTAATGAGTCGCTACCAATTAGAAGTTATCTTATGGTGTGGCTTGGTCAGCCTTGTCCTCACTACCTGGTTTATTAACTTAAAAAACAATCATTACAAAAGGGGCTATCGGGATGGGTACAACAGAGGCAAAATCGTGGCGAGCGAAAGATATATTGACTGATGCGGGTGATACGATCTCAGACAGAGGGCAAACGCATGGTCATTACGACCTCACAATGTTACGAACCGCAAAACTATGGACAGACTTCCTTGAACGAGAGATTGACCCAATGGATGTTGCAATCTGTATGGCGCTGGTCAAACTCGCAAGGATCATGGAATCTAGAGGCAGTCACAATGATAACTTTCTTGATGCCGTGGCCTATATGGCAATTGCAGGAGAACTCGCGGTCAAAGATTGGAACGATCTGGATGCTTTCTAGATCGCCACGCGGTCAATGGTGTGACACATGCAAGGCCAGATGGGGAACTGACAATTGGCGAGGACAAACACAAGCCGTTTGGCAGATAACCAGCAAACGATTTAACAAATTAGTTGTACGCCATTATTGCCAGCCTTGCGCCAATGATGCTCAGACTTGGCATGATGGAACATGGTGGAGTTTTAAGGAACAACTTGACTACGCGAAAGGGCACAGGCCACTAGATGTTTAATTTACAAGATTATGAAGATGTAGATACGAGGATACACAAATTTTATGAAACCTACGCAGACGGTTCTATACATACAGAACTCATTGAGAACAACGAAGAAAAAGGAATTGTGGTCTTTAAGGCTACGGCGTACCGTACCTATGCAGATACTATGGCTGCCGCTATTGGCTATGCGCGCGGCGCTCGCAAAGATCGCGGTGTGGATCGCGATTTTTGGTTTGAGAATTGCGAAACGTCTGCAATTGGCAGATGCCTGGCTAATCTCGGATTATCTACTAGAGGAAAGCGAGCAAGCAGCCTTGAAATGGCTAAGGTTGCGGACTCTAAAACAAATGCTAACCAACCGATACGCGTACGCACCAAAGAGCAGAAGGAGTTTCTAAGTGAACGCAATCCAGAAGCCGAAATTGTTTGGGATACAAGCATTGAACCACCGGCTGACCTTGAACCCGCTTTTGAGAACGCAACTGATCTGGTTGCTTCGGTTTTATCTGCCGAACCTATCCCTGCGTGCAAGCATGGCCTTCGCACGCTTCGTGAAGGTACTGGTGCTAAGGGTGCTTATCGTGGCTGGACTTGCCCTATTCCTATGAAGCGCAAAGCCGAACAATGCAAGAGTATTTGGATGATATTAGATCCATCAGGTAAATGGGTTTATAGGCCAGAAGATGCTGATTTGATTGCGGGGTGATAAATATGTTGGTGTTAGACAAACGAATTGACACGTGCGACAATTGCAACGAGCCATTAACTGCGGGAACAGTAAAGCCTTGCGAGTGCCGCACATGTCATGTTAGGACAAACTAGATGTCACAGAGCCGAAAACATAGGGGCTATGCAACTCAGAGGATTGTAGCAGAATACTTGCGCAATCAAGGCTGGGAACACGCGCTGCCTGTTGGCGCTGGTAGAGATGGATCAGATATAACAGGTATTAAAGGGCTTGATATTGAGATTAAAGCCCGCAAGGGATTCAATCCTAGCGAAACTATTAAACAATTACAAGAGCGCAGTAAAGACACCGGACTTGGGGTGGGTGTCATGCGCCTAAATGGTCAGGGTGAGAAATCGGTGGAGCAATTCGTTGCTGTTCTCACTTTGGCTGATTTAGTCTATTTACTCAAAGCAAGTGGCTACTGAACCGAAACTAATACATAGATGCGTAGGCTGTGGCCTATGGATTTATGGTAATCGTGAAAGGTGTGAAGCATGTCACAATCAGAAAGACACGCCGACAAACCCCGCATAAATACAGATGAACTTGACAAGCCTGCTATGCTGAAACGCCTTGCGCGCCTGAGAGGCAGCGCACTTCGGCGGTCAGCATTAGGGCGGGCTATTGTCATTTTAGCGTTGCTAATGACACATAGCGTTGCTGCCGTAGAAACTACTTACTCACCAGCATTAGCAGTAGTAGAAGATCAAAAGCCAGATTACGATTTAATGAATATCAAACTGTATCTACATAACCAGATAAATGATTGGGATCAGTTTGAGTGCGCTAACTACTTAGCACATAAAGAGAGTACGTGGCGTATTAGCGTAGTTAATAGCACTACTGGTGCATATGGATTGTTTCAGCATATGAGTAAGTACGCACCTAATTGGGATGCATATAAGCAGATAGATAAACACATTGAATACATAAACAAACGTTATGATGGCTCTTGGTGTAAAGCCTTAGATCACTTAGAGAGTAGAGGATGGCACTAAAACCATATAGAAGTACCGGACATTGGAAGCGCCTTAGATTGCAAGTCCTTCGCAGGGATGCGTACACGTGCGCCTATTGCAACGGAGTCGCAGATCAAGTAGATCACGTGTGGCCTAAGAGTCGTGGGGGCGAGGACACCTTAGAAAATTGTGTCGCTGCGTGCAAAGAATGTAACTATGCTAAGCGTGATAAAACGGACATATCACCACAAAACACCATTTTTTTTGTGCCTACGTCTAC
>Ga0208019_1000805_pt1 | contig 16978 bp, 31 predicted proteins | sample CB_VirMetaG_5_FD_184540 | JGI IMG/M metagenome (GOLD analysis project Ga0208019, IMG submission 184540) | Freshwater to marine saline gradient viral communities from Chesapeake Bay - CB_1508_1D Viral MetaG (SPAdes) (version 4) | ecosystem: Environmental > Aquatic > Marine > Coastal | place: USA...
ATGAAGGTCTTCTTTTTTCCCACAAGCTGCACAAAAATTAAGTTTCATTGTACCCACGCTATCATATGTGCTACATAGAGTAGCAGCAGTGTGAGAATAGCTGAGTAGACAATGATGCTTTCTAGTGCTTTAGTCAAGAGCTGCTCTCCTGCGTACATGACGTTCGTCTTCGCTGATCTCGGTGTTTAAAAATAGTTGCACAATTGGCCAAGCATCATCGATCGTGAGGTGTGCGCCTAAACATAGTACATTAGCTCCATTATGTTCACGACAAAGACGAGCCTGCGACGGAGTTGCGCATAGTGCAGCGCGAACGTGAGAATGACGATTAGCTGCAATACTCATACCAATCCCAGTTCCACAAACTAGTATGCCTCGCTCATGTACAGGGTCATGACGTAGTGCCTCAGCCACACGCTTAGCAAATAGTGGATAATCAGTAGGTCGAGTAGAAGCACAACCTAAATGGAATACGTCTAGTTCTTCATACAACGCACGGTCAAAGATCGCCATGCCTAGCAGGTATCCAGCATGGTCGTTGGCTACATATATCATGAGCGTCTCCTTCTAGGTGCGTGGTGCATACGATCGCTCCGAGGATCACGAGGATTAACGAGTTCAGTCACTTGAACTCCATTATCAGTAGTGCGAGTGACTGTAGTTGATGTAGCTTTGCGAAACAACTGTAACCAGCGTTCATATTGTCCTAGTGGCTTTTTCATACTGGTACTCCTGCACATATATGCTCTTCCCAGACGCGCTCAACATCAGGACTCCAAGTGCGAGTAGCCTCATCTACAGCATCCCACGGGGCAATGCCATGATCATAGGCACGTCTCCAAGTAAAATCTGGGAGTGACTCCACGTCTAGTCCAAATGCCTCTATACAGATCTCGTTAACACGAGCTTTCCATTTGTTGTATCGTTGTTCATCAGTGAACCACATCTCTGCTTGTATATAGTCTTCCATTGCTTCATTCTCCTTTATTCTTATAATATAGCAAAAAAACGTTAGTCTTGCAAGCGCAATTTAACATCGCTTAGATGATTTCACCACGTAAGATAAACTTTTGAGTAGCGCAAGTGCTAAAATAGTGTTGTATCTTTGCTCGAACTGATGAGGTGTCTATATCAGGATTAATACGTGTATGTTCTTGTGGATTTACTTCAGTCAGCCAGTCAAAATTATAAATAAAACTATTACACTCTACATCAATAATAATATCGCAGTATTTAACAACTGTGTGAATATCTCTAGATAGTAGATAAACATCGTCACGGTCAGTTTTTAGGTTCATGAAGATATTATATGAAGCGTCTCTACACCACGGGTGGTTACGATGTTGACTGGCAATAGCTGCATATCTATACAAATAGGAGGCTACACTATCATACATAGACAGCCATGATGGTAACACAGCGTTAGCAATGCTTGGGGGTACATACACTAGCTTTTTACCTGTTGTAGTGCAGCTGCTTTCTTCTCTAGTGCACGATCAAGTGCTGCTTTAGAAATATCTTCAGTAACCTCACAGCTTGAATCGCCAAGTGCCGCAAGAACTCTTTCAGCCTCTACTCGACGTGTCCACACGTGCACTACAAAATCATCTAGATCTCTGAGTAAAAACCACTCTTCAGGTCTATATCGATTAGGAGTACACTTAATTGCATAACTCATTTATCGTCTCCTTCATTTGTATGTAAAATTGGAACTGTCTGCAGTCTGCCATGACGTAGACCACGAGATGCAGCGCACAGCTTAGCCTGCGTATCTACACGTATCGGTAGGCTTGGCTCTTTACTCCAAGCCCAGAGTAGTGCAGCTTGATCACAGCCATACTTACCAGCTGTGTAGTACTCTTCATACTCGAGTAGTGTGTTAACCCATGTGTCAACAACTTTACGAACTGCCCAAACACGACCAAAAAATACACCAGCATTTAGATAGCTGAAAGGTTTTGCACCAACCATATGATGCTTATAATCAATCGGTGTTTTATCCAACCATACAGTTCGATTGGTCTCACCATTGAATACTACAGTATCTTCAAAGTGTGTGCAGTAGCTTGCATAGAGGTTTTCAAAACTTGTACGCACCTCAACGTCAAAAGCATCACAGTAGACAAAAAATCCTTGAGAAGGTAGTTTCTGTAACATTAGATCGAGTCTCATTGGTTTTTTCCACATATGCCAATCAACTCCAGCTTTTAGTACATGAACTTTCCAATTCATGCGTTCAGCACTCTTGACAAGTGCAAGAGACTTATCATTCTTATAGGAGTCGTTAACTACTGTGTAAATGCAATTCAATAATGGTTCCTCATAAAAAAAATGGGGAGCAGCCACCAACCTCGCCTAACTCCCCAGGGCATACAGAAATACACCCTCCCGACTCGCAGTATAATGCCCTGCGACAAGGCAATAGGGACGCTGGAGAATGCAGTAGCGTCCCTTTTGCAGTCGCTTAGTTAGCGACTACGCCTAGCAATCTGGTAAGTGCCATTTTAGTAGCACCCTCAAATCCTGCAACATCAAAGCCTTTAGCCTCGATATCTCTCAAGATTTCCTTTTTTGAAGGACCATCTTGCTTAGAAGCCGTCTTTTTAGGGGTGGATACATAAACACCTTCTCTGACGAGCTTACTTCTAACAGACCTAACGGACTTGCCAATAGAGTCTGCAATATTTTCAAGACCCTCATTACCGAGTTCTTGATACATTTCGATAGCTTTTGCTACCTGATCTGCCGTGTAATTCACGGTCTTAGTTGAAGTGCTTTCCATAAATACCTCCTATTGGTCAGCATTAATGGGAACTCTCAGAGGTGTTCCCTTCCCTCATTGTTTATATAAATATAATAATATAATTTTAACCATTAGGCAACTGTAACGTAACTGTCTTTATGACATCAGGTTTTTCATTATTAGCAAATATGAGAATGTCAAGGTCTTTATCGATGTCAAGATATGCACGTTTGTCATGTACTGAGTGTATAAAATCTGGCTCACCCCAAATCTTCTTGGCAGAGTTATATTCATCTCCTCTAAAGCCAAAAAAATGTGTGCATACTTTTTTAGCCATTTTTACTTTCCAACTGTCTTAATATTTCTCTATATTCTCTAATAGCCATTAAACACTTAGGCACGTCTGTTCGGTAGTTTACCCAAAAAGATCTATACTCTTTCTCATGCGTTTTGCCATCAGCCTGCATTAAATTTTCAGATAATTCTTTTTCGAGTTCGTTTAGCTTTTCTATAGTATAAAACATTGTAATTCCTAAAAAACGGGAGAGTCGTGCTTCACATCTTCGTAGCCTAAATTTACAATGGTGGCTAAGCGTGGAAGTGAACTTACTGTCATCTTACATCACACATACTCGCCGTGACTCTGTTCCGTACATCGCAATCGGCTCTCCCAGTATCTTTGTGGTAGGTTTTTTTATGTTGGTTATCCTGCCCTTAACAACACTTTTATTATATGAGATTTTTAAGAAAAAAGCAAGGGATCAGTAAACTTATTGTGTACGAATCATGCAAGACAATTATTATCTTCCTTATTTAAGTAAGAGAATATTTGATTGGTGTGAGATGTATGTTGGGAAAAATAGGATATGGGGGAGGTTGAATAGTAATTAGCTTTTGCATTTTACTTTTCAAACTCCCCTAGTGAAACTGGAGTAACCACGATAGAGATGGGGTTAACCTAGAGACATTATATCGTCTCTCCATGATTCTATCTGTTACTTCTCAGACTAGTTCACGCGTTCTGCGCTTCGACTCTGAGCATCTAGTCGCGTAGACAATGTTCGCTTGCTTGCTAGTCTACCTCTAGATTCTGAGCATACAGATCTGCAGTACTGCTCTCAGCTAGTGTTTACAGCCCCTCGCCCGCTGTAAATATGACTAAACTTCCTTCCAGCAATCCGTATATACCGTCTCCCAATTGAATACAACATGGGGTTAGGCTTGGAAAACTATCACATTTAGTCTTTCCTGGTAGTGTTGTTGTAGATTTGACACGCAGTGCGATGAATCTCTGTCTACAAAATGACGACTACAATCCCTCGTCATTGGGAGCTACATAAAGTGTTAACTTTATGCCTTTGATGCCCTACCCAGCATCTATTTTTAGGATAGCTTTACGCTATCTCTAGTATAAATTAAGAAAATAAAGGGTGAGACTCGTTCCGTGACTCCGTTGGATCATTTACCTGGTTTTACACTTCGCAAACTCGTTAAGATAACTCCCAACCCTGTTGCCCAGAGGATGATCCCTCATTTCTTAATTTATAAATAAATATAACAAAAATTTAAGCTACTGCCAATCTCAATTTGTAATTTTTTGAACTTACCCTATTGCAGTATTAGATTTTTTTGTTCTAAATGGGCTATGTAAAAATTTAAAGTATCTGTCTACTACTTTTTTATTTCTTAAAGGACAGCCTTTTTTAACCCATTCAATTCTTTCTCTCAATGAAGCTCTTCTTGTGTATCCTTGAGAGGTAACGACTTTTAGTGTAAAAAATTTAATTAGTAACATGATTGTATCCTTCCGTTATCATTAACTGGTGGTGCCAATCTCACTAATATCCTATCAGCCATCATTGAAATCCAATGATTGCCTTGATTATTCTCTTTCCACTCCTTTACTATTATTGCTCTGTGACGTTGCAGTTCTTCGTAAGTCAAAAATGTCCTCCTCTAAGTTTGTCATTTTCTCAAATAATTCTACATTTCTTTTAAGCACTTTGTAGTAGCTCTTTGTTAATTCTGCCATATCTTTTTTTAGCAGTTGAATTTCAGTTTCATAACTCATGCTATTCCTTAATGCTTTCTAATAAGTTTTCTAATGTAGCTTCTAAGTCACGATTCATGCCTTCAAGCTCTTCAATTTTATCGTGTAATTGTAAGATTTCTTCTTTTCTCTTTTTAATTACATTTTGAATTCGATTAGTGGTCTCTTCAAGTTCAGCCTCTAACTCTTTGTTTTCGTCAATACTCATATTTTCTCCGTAAAGTTATATATTAATTAAAGTTATAGTGTTTTGCAAAAGAAAAATTACTCGTGCTCCCCACCGACGTCGTTTTTATCTAAAGTAATTCTTTGACCGTTGTGATACATTGTTCTTGCTCTACTTGGTGTTCTGAACTTCCAGTTCATGCTTTCAGCAGCTTTAAACGTTGCTACAGTAATTACAATCGCAGCAATTATAAGCACATGAGCTATAGCAGTAAAACCAAAAACCCACATGGAACCAAAATACATAGAAAACATTATACACCACATCCAAGCAAGCACTTGCATAATCATATGTCTTGTATTTAAATCAGGAATCACTCGTAATGGATTACGTTCATGATTCATGATAGATTCCCAGCTGTTGTATATAAATTTCTTCATTGTTTATCAACTCACCTGTATTGCAACATATATTAGTGTACCAAGTATACTAAAATTAATTAACATATTTACGTAATGTGGATTTGGTGTCATTAGATTTTTAACTCCTCTTTTTCTTCTATAATTGCTTCTTCTAAACTCTCTTCGTCTACACATCGAATAGTCCAAGCATCCCACGGCTGTATGTCTGGATACTTTGAATAATAATTATAATCATTGTGAGCCCTAGCTATCAATTCCAATGCTTGTATGTTTGCATCATAGACACAGCGATCAACGGAATGATAAATTTTTTGCAATATCCACATATCTCTGTCGCCTTCGGGATTTACTGCAACTAAACTAAGGACTACAATGAACCATTTCACAGTATTTGTCCAATACCACTACCAATTGAACCATACTCTCTTTTAAGAAGGTGAGCGTTCTGCTCATCAGCAGACTCATAAGGACAATTTTTGACATTACAAGGCATAACAACTGGTAGACCATCAGTTGATGACCACAAGTTAATTGTACAAATACTACACTTTCCTAAGACATCTCCATAATCTTTTTTAGGCATCATCTTCCTCCAGTTCAAAAGTAAATTGCATTTCGTTATCATTTGAGGAGTCAGAGTCATCTTCAAGATTTAAGGTAACTTCATGCTCCTCATTAAACTTTTTAGTCTTTGCTTTTTTAAAATTAACTATATTACTCATTGATTACCTCCTTCTTCATACAATCTTGCCAATTATTAAAGACTTCTCTTCCCCATTTCTCAAGAAATTGATCTTCAGTCATTTTACCTTCTTTTACTTCGTGAGCATCATCGTCTTGTTCACATTCTTCAATGTAGTCATAGTGCCAAGAGTAATCTTCAACTAACCACTCAGGTGCCATAGTAGTGTGTCTGGTAGCGATATCATAGCAATAATCTTCGCCATCTTGAAAATATCCAAAAAAGGAACAACCACCCTCAAAATAAGTAGCATATACCTCCCAACCTACACGCTCTGAAATAGACTCATAAACACCTATTGGTGGTGACCATGCAGAATCAAAATGAAAGTCAAAAGTTACTGTGCCATCTTCGTTATCTTCACGGTGCCATTCATGTATATCAATTTCCCATTTGGTACCCCAATTAGAACATCTCCATGAATACCAATCTGGAAAAGTTTGAGCAGGTTCATCTTCAGAAACATCTTTGTCTCGATCTGAATAATCTGGCTCAGGCATAAGATAACCTAGTAGACCCATATGATTATCACCAAAAATAGGTAATTCATACCCATCATTAGCAAGTCTAAAATTTTCGTAAAGTTCTACGTTCTGACTAAGCACGGCTTCAATGATATCAGCTTCGTGCTTAGTCGGAACTTCTAGTCTCATGTAGTTTTCGCACCAATTTGGCATAGCATTCTCCTTTATTATTATATATATAATAACAAATAATTAACTAATTGCCAAGCGTGGTTTACTTCTTTTTTGTGGAGTTTGAGCAGATGAAATAGCTTTATTACGATCCTCTTTGAACCAAAATTGATGATGCAAAGCGCATACTTCGTGTCTATTGTTATCTAAAGTAATAAAGTATCTTATAGGTAAATCCTCAATGTAACCATCACTAGTTACATTTTCTAGTTCAACCCACTCACTTGAACCTGTTGATCTATAGAATATACTATAATATGGAACACTAAGATCTGCTTTTTTAGATTTAGTCATCATCTTCCTCTACATCATCAAAGTCATTTAACTCAGTGTCTGATAAGTTAGCCAATGTATCTTTTTTCTCATATGGTTCACATATAGCAGTAGCTGCTAAAAATCTTTTAAAAACTTTAACCATTTGTTCTTCTGTAGGAACATTAAGTCTGTCTTTATTCCAGCTTATTGTAAAATCTAGTTGTGGTTGAATTTCGTCAACCTCTTCAACCCAATCTTCCTGGTTTTCGTCTCTCAGTAGTCTCATAAAAATTCCTGGCATTTATTTCTCCCTTTGTTGTGCTAGTTTTTTCTTGAACTCTATAAATAGTTCTTTTATATCCTCGTGTGAGTATCTAAAATGATAATCTGATCCCGCAGTTCTATAAAACAATTTAACATATTCTTTTTTAAAATTCAACTCCCAAATTGCTCCCTTGTTGTTCCACACAATTTTACGTTTATTGTTTGAGTATTGCAGAGCAACTTTTACGAACTCTCTCATCTCAAAGACATGATTAATAACAAAATTATCTGACACTCGAAAAGCTATGTGAACACAACTATGTTCAGGTATAACATGAATATTAAAAGGTTTATTAAACACTATTTAGTTAATTTGTATAAAATGTAGTTATCACCTGCTGGAGGATTAATAATGATTGCTGGACTTCCGTCAGGTTTTTGTTTACCTACGTAGCTCCATGTATATCCTTCTTGTTTTTGCTCAGTAGCTGTTTTAAAAAATTCAGCATTGTCTGTAGCAAAAAGTGCTGTTAATAAAAATAATAGTTCCATCTAATTTCTCCCTAAGAAACAACAAAATTGATTATAGAAATGACAATAAAAAGGGCTACTGCCCACTTTATACTAAGTTGCATATTTTACTCCGTTTTTTGACTATTTTTAATTATGACACAACTTTAAGCGTTATGCAACAACTGTCTAGATTTATCACCATATAAAGTACCAACTACGTTACATTTATTACATGGGCCAATATCTCTTTTATTTATAAGCATTGATCGATATTGTTTGTACTGTGGAGAATATAACCATATATTTTTTAAATATTCTGTATTTAAATCGCCACATACTACACTCTTTGTCCAATCATGAGAGCAGAGGAGTACTTTTCCATCCCAATTAATTTGCATTGCATAAAAGGGAGAGTTACAACCACGGTTTAAGTACGAAGTATCATTAAACAATTTACCACCACGATTTGAGTAGTGTACAAATCCATAGTTTTCTTCTGAAGGTTTATAGTAGTGCATGAAGTAATATTTATCAGAGTTTATGTTTAACTCGTCAAATAATGATTGAAAGTGTTCAACCTGCTCTTTACCGTCATAACAACTAACGTATATTTTATTTAGACCAGCATCATACAGTTTTAGTATCGTATCTTTTTTTAGTCTATCACCGTTAGTAACAATCTGTAAATATTTGTTATTAGGTAGTTTACTACGTAATATTTGTATAGCTTCATATATATATTTATACAGCAGGTTTTCTCCAAAACCACATAAAAGCACCCTATTTAAGTAATTAATATAGGATAAGTCATCACATATCTTAGAGAACAAGTCTAAATCCATATGTAAGTTTAAGTTTGGATAATCAACAGCACGAGGACAAAAATCACAAGTTCTATTACAAAGCTCAGTTAACATGATATCAACTATCATAAGTGATGAAGTAGGAAATTCAGAGGACATTCTATCCTCAAATACAGAGTACTGATTTATTCTCTCTTGTTTTACACTCACACTAGCACCGCCACTTCTGCCTCACGTAAAGGGTTTGTGTTAAGCACAGAAAAAAGTACTTTTTCATCTACTCTACAAGCACCTGCTCCTTTACCAATTCTAGTAGCTCCCCCCATTTGGTGTTCTCCTAAAAACTGCTTTCTATATATTGCAAGTAGTTCTTCTCGCTTATCCAAATCATATTCTGCCTGTTCTACTTGATCCCAATCATTTTCATTAAAGAAACAATATAATATAAGTGTATCTGCAAGTCTTTTTATTTCTTCTTTTTGTAGAAAAGGTTTAGGCATGGTTAAAACACTATACTCATTAAGTCCATGAGTAGCGCTATTGATGTAGTTTGGGTCTAACCACTTATGTTTAAGACATAGGTCTCTAAGCACAGTACCATAGTAAGGTTGAAAAGTACTAACAGTTAACCCATCATAACCTCTAGCTGCCTTTACTAGATTAACTGTATCAAAGACTAACTTTCTAGTTTCTCCTGGCATACCTATAATTAAATTAAGTACATAAGCAATATCTGAATCATTTATATACTCGAAATACTCAATATAAGTTTTGTTTGGAACGTCTCTGAATAAAACCTTTTTCCTATATTCTTCATTACCACTCTCTAAACCAAACTGCATGCGATGAACGCCAGCAGATTTAAGTGCTTTAAGATACTCTGGTCTACAATTTTCTATTCTAGTATTAAACCAAAAAGGTAACTTAAAATGCTTTTCGTACATCTCACAAAAGTCAAATATCTCTTTTTTTGGTCTAGCAAGGAAACTATCATCCATGAACGCAAAATATGTGGGATTGTACAAATCCATATAAATCTGAAGTTCTTCTTGTACTCTAGGAATTGACTTTCTGCGTAGGAAGTTACCTAAATCATTATCTTTACTAAAAGTTCTACTAAATGGGGAGTTACAGTAAGTGCATTTATAAGGACAACCTCTATAAGTTTCTACAGGAAATGTTTTATATATCTTACCTCCATAAGGTCTAACAAAACGTACATCATCAAATAAACTATAGTCAGGAATTAACTCTGAAATATCTACAAGTTCTTGTGGGGGATTTTTTTGTATTCCCTTTTTTGTTTTTAGCCAAGTACCTTTAATATTCTCAAAATTATCTTTACTTTTAATTCTATTAATTATCTCTACAACAGTTCTCTCTCCTTCAAACACTCCAATCATTTGTATGACAGGCTCACTTATTGCTCTTTCAGGTGCTGAAGTAGTAAATACTCCGCCAACGATGTGAGAAACATTTAAATCTTGTATGTGCTCTAATAGTTCACAAGTTTGTATAAAAACATCTTCAACACAATGAACTAATATAAAATCAGGATTAAAACTTATCACTTTATTTCTAAAGTCACTTAACATATTAGCAGGGTTACGAATATCTACACCTAAATCTTTAAAATTAAAAGCTCTAGTGCCTCCTATTTTAACTCGTTCAGTAGCCATGCCTCCATAATCTTCTGAATAACCTGTAGTCTCAAAGATATCAACCACACAATCCTCTCGTTTAAGGATAGCAGTAAATAACCCAATACTAATGCTTGGGGTCATCATTAAAGGAATGTTAGGGTATAAAATAAGAATCTTTGGTTTCATAATTGAATTATAGACAAAATTTAACAGAGTGTCAAACAGAAAAAAGCCGCATAAGCGGCTTAGTTCGTTTCAAATATAGAGTTTATTAGAAGGATGCAGTAACACCGAAATTGTATGATGTGCCAGTCTCGTCGTTAGCGGCTCCACCAGTTTGCTTTTCTTCATAATCTGTATATGTTGCATGGATTTTTAAGCCAGTAACAATATCTTTAGTGATAGTAACTGCTTTTTGAGTAAATTCAAATCCAGTATCTTTATCATCTTCGGCTATTGCATAATGAGCAGCGATAGATAAAGTATCTGTTAAATCTCTCTCAAATCCTATAGAATTACCAGTGTAATCATATGTACCAGCATCATCTTTAAAAGAGTTTTGAGCAACAGTAATTTTATTACCAACAAGCTCAGTAACAGTTCCTATAGATAAATTGTCTTTATTATCATTAGTTTCAAATGCAGCTTGAATAGTAGTAAAACCTAACTTAGCTTTAGCACCGTAGCTTATAGTATCATCTGATGAGGTAGTACCTGCATCAATAAAGCCAATACCGGCAGAGATAATATCTGTTTCTAAATGATACCCAATACCATTTTCTTCACCAGACACGCCAATCTCTTCGCCACCTGCATACTCGGGGGTACCACTACCGTAATAGTCATCACCAGCTACCAAGCCTTCTATAGAATAAGAATCACCAACTGAGTCACCTCCAAATGTAAATTTTCCTAAACTGCTTTTTATATACATACCAATTCCATCAGTATCATGAACGCCATCTTCCATATCTAAAAGAGTCGCTCCCAAAGTAATACCTGAATCTAGTACAGTTTTAGCTTTGATAGTAATAGTAGTATCATTAGTCATTAGAGAGTCATTTGCTCCACCAGTATTTGCAATATCATCATTCCAAACTTGATAGTTAAACTCGGTTTTTCCGCTTAAAGTAATATCTGCAAACGCAGAAGTAGTAAGCGCTACTAAACAAGTAGTAGCTAATAAAATTTTTTTCATTAATGTTTCCTTTTCATGGGGGGATATAAAAAAGAGACGATTTCTCGTCTCTTTAAAAGTGTGCTAGGCACCATGTCCGTAAGTATCATAATCCCAATCATCTTTAGGATTATTTAAGTAATTATTTTCTTCCTCAGTATAAGGCCACATAATTACTTACCTCGGTACTCGTCTGCAGTTCTAGTATTCATCTCTTGGAGTATTTGATTATACTCTTTTTGTTGATAAAAACCTAAACTTACTAAATCACGGGCAACTTGTCTGTTTGCAGACATCTGTCTTGCAAGCATCCAATTTTTTAGTGATTTTTTTAAATATGAACTTACTGCGTCACAAAATGAGCAGGTATAGTTCCAAGTAGTTGTAATAGCAGTCATAAGACTCTCCTCGTTTATTGAATGTTAATTTTACGAGGACGCTGTTCTTCTGGGATAACTACTTTAAGGTCAATTACAAGTAGTCCATCTTCGAACTTAGCTCCAGCCACTTGCGTGTGCTCAGACAGACGAAATTCACGATTAAATTTCTTTGTTGAGATACCTCTATGAATCATTTCTCTACCTAAAGATTTATGCTCACCTGAAACAGTAAGTATTCCATCTTTTAGTTCACAATGTACCTCATCTTTTTTAAAACCTGCTACAGCAAGTTCTATTGCAAACTTACTATCGCTGTATTTTACGATATTATGGGGTGGATAGTGATCGAGAGCGTGTTCAGAAATTCTCTCTAATTCATTTAAAATGTGATCAAAGCCGATAAAACCAGCTTTTCTAATAGCAAAATGTCCTGTCATATTTTTCTCCTTTTTTTTAACAGCAAGAAATTTTAATAAGTCCCTAACGGCAACTTATACAAACATTATAAAAAATTTTTAAGAAATTGTCAACTAAAAAATAAAAGAGGATACTTACGTATCCTCTTCATCTTCTAAATATTCATCATCATATTCATCATCAGATTCGAAAGTTTCTGACTCTATGACAAAACCGTCTTCTCCCTCGTCTTCAAGAAAGTCTAAAGCATCTTCTTCTGAATCAAAACCTGTAACAACTCGATAAATACCGTCTTGTAGATTTCCAAATATTACTGAATATTCTTCCATAGCTACTCCTAACCAGTTTTAAAATTTATTATTTTCAAAACTTGTGCGCGCTTATGTCTCTCAATAAGTTTGAGATACTGGTATAGCATAAATTTATCCATAATGCACCTCCTTTACAAAGATGCGTTCCTTCGGATAATTCCTACTTCCAAGCAAAGCTCGAACGAGTTATAATTTATATTAACATACTTTTAAAAAATTTCAAGAAAATAAGTTACTAATCTCATTTGCAGATTCGTCATACACAACACCTATCTTCATTCCATTCCGTTTCCAGTGGCGATAAATCTTCATATGCTTACAAGAGCGAGTCCGAGCAGGGCAAAAACACCTAGTATCTGTGATAGTGTATGTGCCTGAAGGATAAGTACGGTCTTCAAACTTTGTAATTTCTGATGAGTATCTTGTTCGCCTAATAACATATTGCATTACCACCTCTCTGATTATTATATGTTATAATAACAAAAAAAGGAGCTTATGGCAAGCTCCTTTTTAATTAAAATGTATGTTTTTTACTTTTTAAGCATATCTGCCGTTAACAATGGTAATTCTTTCATTGCTTTAGCATACTTTGCTCTTTCTTCTTTTGGCATTGGAATCATACCAGCATCTGATAATATGCCTTCTTCATTCCAATTCTTTACCCAAGTAGCCATATACTGTTCTATACCAGGTACAACACCTATGTGCTGATGCTTAACATAAAAGTACAATGCCCTTGATACTGCATAGTCACCGTCTGCAATTGCTTCAAATGTTGGCTCACCACCATCTATGATTGCACCATTAAGAGTGTCACTGTTCTGATCTAGGTAACTGAAACCAAAAATACCATATGCTGTTGGATCTTCAATTAACTTTTGTACAATTAGATTATCCTGCTCACCTGCTTCGATGAATGCACCGTCAGTTCTCATGGCTCTACACTTCTTTGCTTTATAACCAATAGCTTTAACTTCTTTACTTTTTTTACAAAAGCCTTTTTCATTTACCATCTCAACGAATGATGCTCTTGTACCAGATGTTGTTGGGGGTCCATAAACTCTGATATCCAAATTAGGAAGAGATGGATTGATATCACTCCATTTTTTATATGGATTGTCTACCATCTTACCGTCTACTGGAACTTTTGCAGTTAATGCTTTAGCTAAGTCAGCTTTGCTTATATTCAACTGAATACCTTTTTTACTACTTGCAACAACAATACCGTCATAACCAACTTTAATTTCAGTTAGTTTAACATCGTTCTTATCACAGTATTTTAATTCCTTAGTTTTCATTCTTGAAGAAGCATTTCCAATGTCGATAAACTTTGTACCTACACCATCACATACACCTTTTTTACCAACTGAACTACCACCTGATTCTACAACTGGTGTTTTGATATTTGGCGTCTTTCCTACTTGTTCAGCGATTATTCTCGCAAAGGGAAGTACAGTACTTGATCCTGCAATACTTACTTGGTCTCTAGCTACTGCTGTTGCAGTAAAACTCACTAATAGTGCGCTAGTTAAAATTAATTTTTTCATATAAAATCTCCTAAAAAAAAAGATGAGGTCAAACGCTACCTTAGCTACATCACGTCTGAACTCTCATTTGAAAGAATTATACCATATAAATGTTACAATTTTATTACAATGTATAGACAAAAAAAAGGGGGCATAAGCCCCCTTATTAAGAGTAGATTAAATTATTTGTTATAGTTAGCTGTAAAATTTCTTAGCCACTCTAAAGCCTCTGTATCTTTAGTGTTAAATAAATTTTCAAAACTATCCACCGCTGGCTGACCAATGGTGATAACTGATGTGCCCGCTCTTTTATGAAAAGGTGTTTTAAAAGCATCGGTAATTAGTGCTTTTTCATATCCTGCAACATATTTATTGTATGTACTGTCAGGTGTGCCTTTTTTAACTACCATAAAAGCTTTTAAGTAATGAACTGCATTATGTGCAAGTTTCCACGCTCTTACTTTTACTGAATCAGTAGGAATATTGTACATCTCTAATACCTCTAAAAAGTGTGGTAAGTTAGGATAGTCAGGACATCTTGTGTATTGTCCATCAACAATCTCACCCCAACAAAAGATAGGTATAGCATCTCCTGCCTCAACAACTTTTTTATATCTCTTATTATATGAGGTATAAGTTTGATGGTCAAGGTTTGTCTCATTACTCATAAAGGCTTTAAATTTACCACCACTACTGTTACCCCAAACCATTTTTGTATTCCAACCTAAAATATCGGAGGCCAATGCCATAATCACATCATAACCATAAATGTTATTTCCAGTTGAAATCATTTGTGGTTTGTTTTTCATAATGTTATCAAGACTTATCAAGTCTGGTTTTATAACAGCTACACCATTAGTAGAGTGAGTAAACAATGGTTTCCAATTTTTATAATCATATCCAGCTTTGTCAGCTCCTTTTAAGATATAGTTAATTGCTATAGTACCAGAGGTAATCATCATAGTTTTGCCATCAGCTTTCGCTGTGTTATCAAATATTTTTGCAGCCTTAAATCCGCTACCACCATTAATATTTTTTACTTTAAAGCTTTCATCAGTGACTTGCTTACTCAAATGCTCAGTTGCTAAATTTGCAAGGAAATGAGTACTAGAGGTGTTCTTATAAGGAACAATCACTGTTGTCTCAGCAATCGCAGTTGAAGCAATAAGTACGCTTGCCAATACGGGAATTATTTTTAACATTTTGTCTCCTTTTTAGTTAAAATTGATAGTGTAATAGTACAAAAAATAAAACTACTACGCAACTACTTTTCCAAATATTCTTGAGCAATCTTGCATCCAAACATAAACTCGCCAACAGGTCTATTTAAAAACTTATCATTTACATAATAAGTTTCAAAAAGCTGTCTCCACCTATAATCTTGTTTTACTTTGTAAATTTTCAATGTGTTGACGGTCTTTGGGTGTCGTAAAAATAACTTTTCGAAAGGGTTTTTAGCAGGAGCTAGCATATGTGAATAAAGTTTTCTAAATGGATTTGTAGTGTAATCATAAGGTAAAGGTCTACTCGCTGCTATGTGTGTTTCTTTTGAGGCAGTTGTTTCTCCTTTAATTTTAGCTAATTTCATACAGAGATGCGCTTGTTTAACTAAAAGTTCAGGAGTTAAGAAAAAAGGAACATAGTTATCTCTACAGTTTTGACTAAGGTTGTCAGTGTCAAACCAGCGTACATACCATTTATTAACCTCTTCATCTAGGTGAATTTGGGGTTCAACACCTCCATTAACAACTATTTTACCTCTATAGAGATACTCCTGGTCTAAAATATAAAGTTGTGCCATACCTGTTGAGTCAATACCGAATGCAACAGTTTCAGTTTCAAATATGTTTTTTTGAAATCTGCCTTTAAAAATACCTTCACTAGAAGTTTTTACACTTATCTTTGCATTAAAGTTTTTGTATTTACTTTGCATCTGTTTAATATAAGGAATCGCATAATTATCAATTTCAAAAGCAGGGTTTACACAACCAATACTACTATAATCGAAACCTGGATAAGGGTCACCCCTACACATCACCACTTCATCTATAGGTATGTTATGCTTTAAAAAGGTATTCAATACAAGTACACTATCAGAACCCCCGCTAAAAGCTAATATAATTTCTCCTAACTCATCTTTAAGTTGTAAAGCTCGCTCTTTGCATAAAGTATCCCAAGATTCTGGTGGTTCAAAAGTCCAATCTATATTACCAACCCAATTTGGATCATTAAATAAGACAGGTTTAATAATATCAGATGACGCGCCAAACCTTGTAAGTCGGCTTTTTCCCTCAGTTAGAGCAGTAGTTAAAGCTTTAAACGATGAGCCGTAAAGTTTATTATTGTATAAGTATTTTACAGGTCTCTCAATAACAACCTTAGAATTAGTAATCATAAGACTTTTTTACCTCCAAGGTATAAGAAAAATAATGAAATGCAGAACAAAGGAAAAATGTTTGTTAAAAAATCTGTATTCAATAGGGAAATAGCATACACTATAAAAAAGAAACATGCTGGAAATAATAAAAATGAGCTATCGCTAATAGTGTCTTTGTTATGTTTCATTTTATATAAACCAAAAATAGTAAATAATATAATAAGTAATGTAAAAGGTCTTGTAAACATTTCAAAGCCATATATCTCTATAGTCTGATAAAAGTATTTTTCGATATTATTTGACAGTATAAAACCAAGTAACAAAGCTGGTCTTGACCATCCTTCCTTTTTTAAAAAGATACCTAATACTGAAAAAAAATATAAACACAATAAGTCAAAAAAAGACTCATTTATAAAATATACAGATAATGAAACAATTACACATAGTATTGGCGCTAATAAGTAATATTTAATTGCTAAAAACTTTATGAAAAG
>Ga0208019_1000807_pt1 | contig 16962 bp, 3 predicted proteins | sample CB_VirMetaG_5_FD_184540 | JGI IMG/M metagenome (GOLD analysis project Ga0208019, IMG submission 184540) | Freshwater to marine saline gradient viral communities from Chesapeake Bay - CB_1508_1D Viral MetaG (SPAdes) (version 4) | ecosystem: Environmental > Aquatic > Marine > Coastal | place: USA...
GCCATAGATATTTGAACTTTACCTTTAGTGGCATCAGTGATAGTTGAAGCAAAAGAAACTGCTGTAGAACTAGTGTAAGTTTTTCTAAGTTGCGATTCAACTGTATATCCAGTTAGATCGAGAAGATTGGCAGTTGCCGTATCTTCCAACTGAAACGTAGTATCAAAATCAAATCCCTGCTCTATTACTATATTTGATACAAATATTGCCATTATTCAGATGAGCACGTATTCCTTTAGATATTTATATTTGATCTACTCCCATTGAATTCGCTATTTATTCAAAAACTCTCTCAGTAGAGTTTTAATCTCTTCAATATCACGTTTCATATTATCAAATTCCTGTCTCTCTAAATCTTTTCTTTCAACTCTTTTTACATAATTATTGTAGGCAACTGTATCACAATTTACAATTGCCCCAGTCTTTTCATCCCTATAGAGGTGGGGATGATCTTTCACTTTAATTAACTTACTCATTTCAGTGCAATCGTTCTGAGATCTCTGATTCTTGGAGGATATGCTTGATTTGTTCCTGCCATCACAATCTTAATTCTGTATCCAGTAAAGTTGCCCAAATTATTGGCAGTGAACTCGTATTCCAGGAATTGATTTTCTTCACTATCAGGAACTCTTACATCAGATCTTCCACTGTTGTTTGTAGAATTTACAATAACAAATTCGCCATCGCCAGTAGAAGTGAGATTATCATATCCTGGGAATAATTCAAACTCTTGTTCGACGGCAGCAGAATCATCTCTCACCAAACTATAAAGAACTCTAATATCGGCAGATTGATGTTTGTATGCAGTCAACAGAACTTTAAGAGAAGATGCTGGTTGAGTTAGATTTACAACGTTTGAAACATAAGTAGCAGTGTGAGGATCGTTCAAGAACGATTTGACTGCGGCGCTAGTTGCATAGTTACTTACGGGACTGTTCAAATTGTTACTTGTAAATTCGACAGTAGAATCATCCAAATAAATGATTGGTGAGAGATTCTCATCTTCAGTATTAAGAGTTAATGCTGCAGTGAAAGATCTTCTTCCGGCGACACTATTAAATACTGTTTGATTCAGTTCATTTACCCTAGAGCAAACAATCCTTGTAGAATCTAAGGAGTTTGATTCATTTAATATTACTGTATCGACAGTATTGAGACGTTGGAATGATGTCTCACTTCCATCAATACTAGTTCCAGTAGTCGTTCTAACTGCTGCAGTTACTGAAGTAAGTTTGCCAGGGGCACTGACATCAAATCTTGGAGTAACCTCATTGAATAGAATGTTCTCAGAAGCAACAATCTTATCTCCACCACCAATTATTCCGGTAAATGACAATTGAGGTCCAGTAGAAGTATCTACACTTCTATCCAATCCGTGAGTGGCACTTCTATCAATTTCAATATAGTAACGATTAGCTTCGATTTCAGTATCGGAAATATCGTAAGTTACGCCATTAATCCTTCTAAGAGATACTCCACCAAACTCATACTTCATAACCTTAGAATTGGCAACATGTGTTTGAGTTATTGTATTTTGGAATCCTCTAGAATTAATTGTTAATTGGTTAGACGCTGCTGCAGTATACTCAATGATTTCATCTCCAATTTTAACATAACCCTTGTTTGTTGCACTTACTGCCAGTCCTTCGAATGTAGTGAAATTGCTAGAATCTGCAACGTTAATAGTGGTAGTCTCTGTTGAATCCAATTCTGCAGACAGAGTTGTTGGTGCAACATCAGATTCAACTCCACTAATAACTAATTGGTTGTTGTTCGCATACATTCCATGGTTGAAATGATCTACATGTAAATAATTTCCAGAGTTTGTTCCAGTTCCTTCGGAAGTTCTATCTGTAATAGTCGTCGATGCAGCACTAACAATCGTGGAGTCTGTAGCATAATAACTGAGTCCTGCTCCAACCTGGAATGCTTTACCAGAACCCTTTTCACCCTGAACATTGGTTAGATATAAGGTATCAACACCACCGATTGCAGTGATAGTAAGGACAGAATTTCTTCCCGTGAAACTGCCGTCAGAATTATCAATAGAAACAACGTCACCAACTGCATATCCATTTCCTCTATTCGTTATTGTGGTTCCCGAAATAGCACCAGATGTGGTTGTAATGTCAAGTCTTAATCCAGAGCCACTTCCAACAACAGTTGTGGTTGGAACATCTGACTGGTTGGTATAGTTTGTACCACCATCAGTAATGCTGAGTGTTGATACTGAACTTCCTACAGAAACAATGTTTCCATATCCGCCAACATTATTATTTCCTGCAATTCTTCTTCCAACTGATAATACGTCAATGAGAGGATCGCCAGAGACAATTGTTGTAATGCCAAGGGTTAATGTCTTAGGAATCGCAGTTAAAGCGTTTTCTGCAAGTACTGGTTTGTATCCATTACTTTCATCAAGAGGTGGATTACCAAAGTATGCAATACCAGTGCTTGATGTAAAGTTTGCTTTGTAAAGTTTGAATTTCAAATCTAACTCTTGTGTTGCTGTCCAAATAGAACCATTCTGGGACTTGAACAGACTTCCCATTGCAAACTGCTTGGAGTAAATCACAGATTCTGCATTTGGAAGAGACTGAGTATTTGCAGTCTTTTCTCCCATCTTTGCAATCCATACCTCATATTGATCTGTGGTTGGTGCGAGAAGAACTACTGCATATTCTCTTCCTGGTGCAAGATAAATTGGATAATCAAATGTGACTGTAGTAGCAGTTTCACCCGTTGTTGATGTTGTAATATCAGAAGGAATAAGTGTCTTGGGTTCTCCAACAATAGTTAATGTTGGCGTTCCAAGTTCTACTGTTCTTATCTGAACGATTAATGGTTCATTGCCAGTTGGTTTATTTGCAAAGTACAAATCAACCTTTGTCAGGTAAGCACCATTATCATCATCACTTTCTCCATTTAAATCTGGAGCATCAATGTCCTTACCAACAACAAATGATTGTGCCAGAGGGTCGTACCTGACAGCAAGATTCTCAGTTACAGTTTGTCTAACTTGGAAAGTTCCTGTTGCAGTGTAAGATGTATTTCCTGATGAAATAAGTTTACTGCCTGGGAGTGGTTTTGCATTAGAACTGCTGCTGCTTATTGTGTAAGTCTTCTTACCAGTAAGAATTCTGGGATCTGGAGCAGGAACTGTGTGTGGGTCTCTGATGAAGAACGAACCGAGCAAATCGCCATAATTATCAGTAATTATTCTGAGATCTTTCACATACGCAACAGCACCACTTGTTTGTCCTACTAACTTTGCTCCAACTAAAAGATATCCAAAGAATGCTCCCTGAGCTTCTTGTGATAATGATGTTAAATCAACGTTTAATACTTTAGAAGATTGGCTATATGAAGTTGGAATATTTTCCGACTTTGCGTATGGGTTAATATTATATGTTCTTGATGGAGAATTAAATGCACCTTCTTTATGATTTGAATTAGCAAGTCTAAATCTTATAATTCTTTCTCCTTCAAAGTAACCAATTACAGTTTCGCCAGCAGAAAATACGCCGCTAGAACCATAGTCTACTAAGGTTGTATCAGTTGCAATTTCTACAAGTTTTGGTACAAAATCAACATTACTATGATTATCTAAGAATTGATAATGTAATGACAGTGGTCTAAGATTTGTAGCAGTAACAGAAACGTTTCTTGAGCGAATGTATTTTTCGGCGGAAGAAGAAACAATAATATCTCTTGTTCTGGATCCTACTATTCTTGTTGCAAGTGCTGCTCCCTCAGAACCGACTATAGAAGTGGTACTTCTACCAGGAATTCTAACAGTTCTAGTCCAAACATCAGAAGATGGTGAGAGTTTGATAAATCCAATATATTCAATAACATGGAATGGATTAACATTCTCAACTCTTGTTGCTAGTGGTTGTTCTATCCACCCAACAGAATCATATTTTAAAGTTATTGCTTTTCCAGTCTTTTGGACATTAGAATCCAATAGAGTATAATTAGTTGACAAGTCTAAATCACCTTCAGCAATTTCAGTTGCTGGAAGAGGTCTCATCTGAAGTGAGTTACTGAAAATACGAGGTCTTAACTCTCCACCAACAACATCGGCAGTTGTCAAATCTGTATCCAAAAGAGTTTTATCGTTAAAGTCATCAACAAAGAAACCAGATTTGAATCTGTTGTTTCCGTCAACGTCTTCAATACGAAGTGATTCTGTATTTACTTCTAACAGACTTAAGGAAGTTACTCTTTCAAGATTCTCTACCCTATCTTCAATTCTACCAATATCACGCATCGTATATCTTCTATTATCGAAGAGATTGATAGAAGCATTGTCAGTATCATAGAGATATGGGGGAAGAGTAATAGTTGCCAGTTCCATCAACTCAGTATCATTTACAACCGGTTGTTTTGGATTTCTGGAGGAAACTCCCCTACTTAAAATGAAATTGCCAAACTTATCAAGATAGAGTTTATCAATTCTTGGTAAGTAGAAATTATATCCAACCAAGGAACTCTCACCTGGTTTCAAATTATATTTTGGTTCCGTTCCAAAATCTCTTGAATCAAAATCAAATGGAGACTTATTGGTTACTGTAAACTCTTGAACTCTTGGTCTAAAGTCGAGCGTGTCAGATGCTCTAACATTATTAACACCGATAGATGGAATATCTTCCTTAAACCTGTCGGCATCATAACTCAATACGGTAAATACATCACCATCATCTGACGAAGGAACTGTATAATGATCGAATACAATTAACAATCTTCTAGATGGTTCTAAATCGTTGTTTCTAACAATTCTCGAATAATCATAGTACTCATCTTTTTGCCCTTTATCAAGAATATAATTATTTTTAATATTTTTATATTTACCTAAAGTGATGGATTGAATGTTTGATTTAATATTAGACTCTACAAAATTTACTTCTTCACCTACAGTAAATCTAAGTCTGTTTAAATAAACAATTCCCAAATTGTTGGATGGAACTGATGGTGTTGTTGATGCATTCAGCACTACTCTAGCAATTGCTCCACTTGAAGATCCAATAATATTTTCGCCAATAATTGCATCTGAGTCTACATTTGATACTGAAGAAAACTCAACTCTATCTAATACAGGATCACTAGTGTCAGTAGATTCGTAGACAGCAAGAACTTTTGCTACATCGGGGAAACCGAGAGATATTTCTTTATCCTGAACTCTCAGTCCATAAAAATCATTATATGTTAATCCGTCAGAAACAGAAGTGCTAGTGGCAGATCCTGACTGAGAAAGTTTGGAAAGATTAATAACTTTGATAGCACTTCTAGTATATTCTTTTATCTTACTTCTAATGCCATTCTTTTTAAGAGTGGTATTTACGACAATGCTGCTTTCCGATGTTTCTAAACCTCTAATAGTAACAGTGTTTGTTGAAGAGTTTAGAGTAAATGCATCAGAGGTTACTGTTCCGATTCCGCCACCAGTATAGTGAACAGAATATCTTTCCTGATCGAACGTATCGAAGAATGCACTAGTAATTCCAGTGATTGCTGTCAAATCAAAGGTGAGAACGCCCGCCCCGTCTGTAGTTTCTCCTGTAATTTGTCTGGATATTGAAAGTTGTGAATCTGTAAAATTGACAGAAGAAATATTTGACTCTGGAAGTTTTGCATAAAGGTATGCATTCTCATTGTTTCTGAGTTCTGGAATACCAAGTTCTGCTTTAAATTTTCCATCATGAATACCGCCATCAAAAACGCCCGAAACAGTGGCAATACCGGCAACTGTTAATGATGATAAATCTGACGAAACTGCGGTTACTCTATTGAATGTTTCATCACCACTACTTTCTTGATATCTAAGAATATCACCTACTTCGACTCCCGAGAATAATTTACCTGGGCTCGTAACTGTAGAACCACTAATATTAACTTCACTGATACCATTTCCTAATTTTTTTCTACTTAAAACGGTATCAGCGGTAAATGCTGGGAATCCACCTCCAGAGGATGTGGAAACAGATTTAATTTCTTTGATTCCATTAACAGTGAAACTTGATACTGTTAATGGAGAATCGATGCCATTAATTATAATTTGCTCATTGGTAACAAAAGTTCCTGACGTTTGATTTAAGTTGAGTGTGCTTCCAGATCCTGCTGCTACTGCATATCCACTAGCACCACTACTTTTACCTTGAATATAAGAAGATTTTGGAACTTCTGAAGAAGTGACGCTTCTATTAAATGTTAAAGACGTGTATGTTTGAATATCATACAAATACAAATCCCATTGTGTGGAAGCATTATCATATGCGGCATCAGTCAGGTTAAAAGTATATACGCGAGCAGAACCAATACCTGATGGTGAATCACCTGCAAATTGATTGTTTAATGTAACAACTACGTTCTCTTGAACTGCACCTGAAACATTATTAACTCTCAGCAAATGTCCCATTTCAAAGGGAATATTTGAATTTACAACTGTCTCAGTTTCCCTTGGTTTAATAACATCTAGTACTTTTGTAGACTGGTTTTCGACATCATATCCAGCAACATATGCCTTTCCAGGAGAGATTTGAACACACAACAAATCGTCTGTTGGAGTATTTCCGCTGTCAGTGGTTTCTCCCTCCAAAAACAGTCCATCATTACCAAGTCTATCATTCAAAGAATCTACAATTTTTATATCAAATGGTTCGACTGAATAGTGTCCAGATTCATCATAAGTTCTTTCTGCAATGTAATCTCTAATTACATTATATACAGTTTTGTCTTGTATTTTTTTAATCTTACCACCATCTACTCTCAACAATTCAATAAAGTCAGTATCATTGAAATCTGTGAGAGATTTTTTAGTCAGTGTTAATGATAATTTGAACCTATCAGCTCCAGGGGCTGCAAAGTTAGTAAATCCTTTTGCATTATCATACAGTGAATCATCATCTTTTGCATTGATGATTTTTTCTTCTATTTTCAGTCCTACTCTATATGATGGAGTATTTGAGTAATAATCTAAAATAAGAGTTTGCTTATTGACGTTAGCAAATATTCCTCTAACAAAATAAACGCCATTGTCAATTGATGCAGCCGAACCCGTGCTAGTTGCATTTTCTCCAATTAATGTAGCAAATGGAGTTCCTGCATTAATTGTGGTGTTTCCATAGGTTACATTTTCACTGGCAAACAGTGATTCCCCATCTTGGAAAGTTTCTGTAACATAGTCATTGCCAGAATCAGAATACTTTACATATATTGTTAAATTTTCTACAAGGTTACTGTCTGATGTGAGAGCAACATATTGAATCGATGCTGAAACACCAGATAATTGACCTGTAACTTTTTTGCCAATAAAATTCTTAATGTATAATGCTACGTCTACCCCCAGATTCGTAGCATCAAGTTTTACTGCTGAAAATTGATTATCAAAAGTAATAGCTCCAGGGAGAACCATGGAGCCTTCTTTAAAGATATTCTTTCCAAAGTATTCGACTTGATTTTGAAAAATCGATTGAAGAGTCGTTAATTCTCTGGCTTGTACTGGAAATCCTGGTTTAAACAGAACTTTATAAAAATCTTTATTGCGATCGAAATCGTCGTAATATGGGCTGATATTTAAATCTGTTTTTTGTGCCATCTTTTTTTAGAATTCCAGAATGATTTTAACGTCTTCTTTTTGTCGAATGTTCCTTTCAATCAAAGGTCTATTATTGATGTAAATTACATCACCTGTCTTTTTATTTATCTCTGGATTTGAATATCCGCCAGAGAAAGTAACTCCCAAATTAATTTGCTTACCATCAACTGTAACAGAAGTGTCGCTGAAACTTGTATTGACTGAGGCAGAGCCACCAGCATCAAAACTAATGTTATTGCTGCCAGAAAAACTCAAAACTTTGGATATCGTTCCTACATCATTTGCATCAGTCTGATCTTTATCATTGCTAAAGTATAAAGATCTATCCTGATAGAATTTTAATACTTTGGTGTCCTTATCATACGATGCAACGTATCCTTGAGCAGTGCCACCAGTAACAGTTTGCGTTATCCTGTCGCCAATAGTTGGAGTTCCTGTATAAGAATCTGCTAATTTAACTGCATATAACGAAGAGAATGTATTTTCAGTAAATACAGTCGTTGATGAAAACTGTTGTGGATTCTTCAACAGTCCGATTTGACAAAACTTGGTGTCAATGGGGAAATCTTTGGTTGAATCATCAAACCTAGCATAAATCAATACTTTATCAGTTCCCAGTTCAGTATAAACATCATATCCATGTCCTCTGGATGGTGGAATGATGGGAATCAATTTTGCTGGGTTAGAAATAGTTCCTGTTCTTTTTAAATCTACGATTCCATAAGTATATCCTTTTCCACCAGATACAATAGATGTTCCTGTAATAGTTCCACTACTATCAACGGTGATTGAAACTTCGCCACCAGAACCATCTCCTAAGATGTCATAGGTTCCTGCACTATATCCTGTTCCGCCATCTTCAATATAAACTTTTTTAATTTGATTATCGTTTACTTCAGAATCTCCACCTTCTCTAATCGTCTGAATATCGGTGTTTGTTGAAGTTGCCCAATCATTAGGAACAACGACATACTCTGTAGAGTCAAATTTAATAATATCAGATGGAGATACAGAGAACAAATACTTCCAAATATACCCATCACCACTAGAACCAGCAGATGATGGATCTACGTCAGTAAATGTTGGTTCATCTAGTGATCTTCCACCTGTTGGATTTGTTCCAGAAGAACCATTATCAATACAAATATAAACTCTATAATCACTATTAACTACGTAATAGTTTGCATCATAAAGTCTGGAGGTTTTGGAGATTGGCGTTTGATTTAAAATACTATAATCATGTCTATACATATCATAGGCAGTATTGGATGTCCAATCAACTTTTCTTATAACTCTTCTGATATTTGCACTAGTAATTTTTTTACCAAATAAAGAAGCATCTCTATATTGGGAAATATACTGAAAATTGTCAATAGGATTAGGAGTATTTGTATCCCAATCAGAAGTTCTACCAAATCCGGGATTTGGAGAAGTTGGATTGACAAATCCTAAGAAAGCGTAATATGAATTATTAGTATCCGATACAGAATCTACAAAGTTACCAGCATTCAGTATCCTAAATTGATCTGTTACGACGGCTGCCATATTAATAGTTTTTTAGATATTTATAAGATAATTTTAGGAAGGGCACCCGTATTTCTCAGGCTGGCATTTCTTCTTTGGATAGTTGGATACGTAGAAAGTCCAGCAACAGTATTTCCTGTAACACCAATTGAAACAGGATTTGAACCTCTTGTTAGTCCTCCACTAATATTCGATAGTCTTCCCCAAGAGTATTTTCCTACGGGATTTGTAATATTTCCTATCGAACTAAGTCCAACAACTGGAGAACCAGAATCTACATTACATGTAATAATTCCAATCGTTCCAGCGCTGCTCCAAGATGAAATCTTGTAGACATTATCTAAAAATGTTGTTCCAATTCCAACAGAAGCGGCATTGGAATCATCAACTGAGGTAACACCACTACCAATTCTTGTATCAAAGATATAAATTGGATATCCAGTAGAAATGCCAGAGAAGGAAGAAGAATGAATTGAGAATTCGAGTGCCAGAGGATGAGAACCTGTTCCTGCAGCGGTTGTAATTCCAGTTACAATACCAGAGAATCCATCAACACTGACAAAGTTAGTTATAAGTTCAACAGAATCCGTAGTCACTGTAGAAATTCCATTAACAACAAGTCCCGCAAAGGATGTTGGTGGAGATGCTGCACCCTTATCACTTTCATAATCAAATATTTCAGCATTGTCAACGAAAATTTCATTATCCGTGGTTGATAAATCGCCAATAATTCTTGCCGTTGGGAACACTAAAGATTCAATAGAATCTCTAGACTTGTAAACATTTTCTCCATTAATCTTTTTGTCAACTTTCTGTTTTATCCAAGTTAATGGTTTTGCATTAGTTTCATCAATTCCAGGTCCATTATAAGATTCCGTTTCAAATTTATCAGAATATGTCAAATCAAATATGGTTCTTTCATCTTGAGATACAGTTCCCTTAATCGCATTGTTTTTTAACACCTGAACATTGTCACCAACTTTCAAAGTTTGATTGATGCCAGTGACTAAACTACTATCAGTTCCAGTAATTCCTCTATAGAAGAATATTGCAATATTGTCTTCAACTTTAGGTGCTGATGTAAATACGAAAGATGTTCCACCAGTGAATTTGTAGGAAACGCCAGGTTCTTGAAGAACTCCGTTGACGAAGATTAGCAGTAAATTTTCTAATTTTTGATCTGGAGAAAGTGAATCTGCTGGTTCAAAACTTAGAAGTTCTCCATTGTAGAAGAGTGGGTATCTAACTCTTGTTCCATCCTGATAATTTTTTACGGAATCAATATAATCTAATTGTCCAAATTCCCATGCGGCAAAATTATCAGAATAAGTATCAATAACTGTTATTTCAAAATCTGATACTGGTGAGGATAAAGACTTATCAGTAACAAGTCCGACTGGTTTGATAACATCACCTCTTCGGAACGCATATCCTTGTCGAGCAATCTTAAACTCAGTAACCTCAAAGAAAGTAGAACCAATTCCAGCAGTAGAAGGACCAACTTTAACGTCCAGTAAGAGTCCTATTCCAGTATCAGTGGTTGCTCCAATACCCAGTCTAGAAACACCTGTTACTGAAAGGTTTTCATAGGAAGGATCGTTAACGAATATCTCTGGATTTGTATATCCAGTTCCACCAGCACCAACAGCGAAAGATAAAGTTCCACCAGCGCCAACAGTAGCAGTAATTGATGCTACGTCTCCAATGTGTCCACTTTCAAAAACACTAATTCCAATAGAAACCAGTCCATTATATCCAGAACCATTGAAGTCAGTTGTTCCAAGTCCTACAGATACAATTGAACCTCCAGCACCAACTACAGCAGTCACAGATGCTCCTACAAGAGGTGCAAATCCTAATCCTGGTGTAGAACCAAGAGAAACTATAATGCCGCCCCTAGGAACCTCATTTTGATTTATATCAAAATCTGAAACGACATACTCTAATGGATCTATATCTGGTTTTGTAAGTCCTGAGAAGACTATCGTAGTGATACCAACAGAGGTATCTTCATTAATAACATAGTTATTATTTCTATTATTATCTGTTGTAGGAGTTTGGAAAATATTATTTACAAATACAATTCCACTTCCACCAGTTGATCCAAGTCCTGTAGTATTTGCACCACCAACTAACAATGTAAATGTTCTGCCAATTCCAGTGAATTCATCAGAAATATCATCATAAATTTGGTTTCCAGTATAATCATTTCTTAGGAAAACTCTTCCATTAAATGTGGATGTTTCATAATCTAAGTTCAAATCTGTCTTATCGATTTGTGGATTTCCTCTTGGAGCATCGGTGAAGTAAATTGTACTATCAACAATATTAAATGCACCTTTATGAACTCTAACTACAGTAGAATCTGTGTGTGAAGTTGCAGATGTTCCAACAAAACCTCTCTTAACCAAAACAAGATTCTCTGATCCAGTATTGGTAATAGGTCCTACAGTAGTTGTTCCTAATCCGACATTAGTAACCTCCATATATTCATCATCTATTTTCAGTATATCTTTTGGAGATATTGTGGATATTCCACTTAAAGAGAAGAGATTCAAAGTTGTACTTATTGATCCACCATTTCCAGACAACTCATGAGTTATCTTGGTAGCTGCTATTGGATACTGTACCAGATTATCAATGGTGATAATCGCTTTAGAACTTCTTTTCTCCATAGTAAATCTATGGGCATTACCTTCACCCAAAGTTGTAAAGGTAACTCCAGTTCCACTTTGAGCATCAGATTCGGTGAGAGCAACTTTAAATGTATCATTCGTCAGTTTAATTGCAAATACCGTTGTAGGTAGTTCATCTGTAGCGTTATGTCTCATAGCGCTAGTACCAACTCCAACAAAAGTTGAATTTGGAGTGTAAATCAATTCCTCCCCAGTTCTAAAGAAATGATTCTTGATTGAGAATATTCCAGTAGTTGCTGCCAGTGCTACAGAATTTGGATTGAATGTCTTTGCAAAAATTGGTGTTCCGTTAGTAGTTAATTCAAAATCAAATTTGTTGATTCTATCGCCATTTATTGAATTATAGAATTTTTCATCTACTTCTTCATCGATTCTTCCATAAACCAAGGCATCTGGTTCATTTGCAATATCAACTGTTGTATATACTGATTTACTAAAGACTGAAATATCAATATCTCCAGTTTGATCACTATCTGGATAGAATGTTAATTGTAAGTCATCGCCATCAAAATCTCCTCCAAATGTTCCAACACCAGAAGCAGTATCAAACTCATCTGTAGTTGCTACAGAAAGGAATGGTAACTGATGAGTGTATACATTAGTATTATCATGAATAGTCAACACTTGGTGAAGAGCCTTTGTAGATCCAATACTCACTTCAACGAAAGATTTGGATGCGTTGAACAAATTCTTGTCTAATGTAAGAATAACAGTAGAAGCTGCCGATACGGTGTCATAGTGCTTCGATTCATAAATTACACTTCTCTCATTGCCTGGAGTTTGACCACTGGTGATAAATCTATATGTTCCAACTCCGACTGCTGTAGTTCCAAATCCAACGATGTTAGATTTTATTTGAACTTCATGTGAAGTGTCATTAGTATGAGTAATACTTAATACTCCACCAGATAAATTGGCACCAAAAGTTCCAATAGAATTTCCAGAGAAACTTACGCTATCTTCACTATCTGCATAGTACTCTGAAATGAAACTATCAGTTCCATTATGAGAAACTAAAAGTTTAACGTAGTTTGCATCATTGTTGGTATTATCAACAACGTGCGCTGTCAAATATAAAGATTCAAACTTACTAGAATCAAGACTAATAATTGTTGATATTCCAGTTCCAGTAGATTCAATGTTAATAGAACCAGTTAAGTCTACAAATCCAATCGATGTTGTTCCAACTCCAGTAGTTGTTCCGTTGAAAGTTTGCTTGATAAGTTTGATATCATAGTCAGTATCATTTGGATCGTCTGGATTAAATCTCAGATATGTGTCATTGAAATTATCTGTGTACAAATCAAATGTTCCATATTCTTCTCCAGGTGTTTCATCAGTTCCACGATTTGCCAAAAACTCATTGTCCAAAATGAACGATGATGTTCCATCATTGATGATTGTTAAATCATTAAATTGAACTTCAGTATTATCGGAATTTGTTACTCTAAAGATATAATTTTCGTAATTATTATCTCCCAATTTAACCAGATTTACGTAGGGAGTAATGTCTGCATCGCTGTTAGAGAATTGATCACTAATGTCATCAATTGCCAAAACATCATTTGATTTTAATTCAATATAATCGGTGAGTTTTTTATTTTCTAACTTTAAGAATTTAGATTTGGAATTAGCTACATCAATATCAAAAACATTATCAAAATTGTATACTGCATCAACTCTATTTTCATCTATAAAGATTGAATAGAAGTTTGTGTCACTAATTGCCGTCTTTATTCCTGCACTCTTTCCATCAGCATTTTTTGTCGTTGCTGTTGTTATACCAACATCTGCAAAATTCTTCAGTCCACTAACATGAACTAAGTTATTAACTACAGATTCTTGCTCTTTCCAAGTTTTAGAACTCTTAATCGTGTATGAAAGATTTTGATAGTAGTCATTATTTGGTATGACTTGGAAATCTTCATTTAACTTTCCAATTTCATTGTCCCACCCCAAATCTTTGTCATTTGAATAATTAACAATGAATTCTCCTTCATTTGATTCTATCTTAGAAATAGTCGCAACATTTCCGGATTGTTGTCCTGTTACCTTTTCATTGAGGGACAATTTATAAGAACCAGAAACTTTCAGGAGATTGCGATTACTTTCTGCAACAACTAAATCTCTTTCTATACTGTCACTAATTAATTTTTCGCCAACAAGAAACTCACTAATACTTTGTGTTACAGTAAATGTTGGATATGAATCTTGATTAATTAAAATACCAGAAGAATCTTGTACTGTTTTGGCAATTCCCGTATTTGTTCCAAGTCCAGAAATACTCAAAACAACCTGATCGTTAACAGTAAGTCCCTTAATGTAATTTGTTACTTCAAAGAACTTATATCCATAATCGGAGGAATTAAATCCATCACCATCAGTACTATATTTTTGAATTCCCTCTACAAAAACTTTATCGCCAATTTCAAAAGGTTGTGTGGTAAAACTTGTAATACCATTGATAGTTGGTGTTGTTATAATACAAGTGAAGATGCCTGTAGAAGATGATTGAACTTGCTGAACACTAATACCATTAGTGTTATCTTTTGTAAATACTTCAACAGAGTTATCGGGCAATCCTTTCGGCGGAATATTTACATTAACGGATTGAATAGAAGTTCCTGTTATAGAAACGTCGAAAGAACCTGAGTTTATAACATTTCTATTGTTTGGATTTATAAGTACTACAGATGGTGCTTTAGTATATCCTTCTCCCGCATTGACAATATCAACCTTAGTGATGGTATTAGAATCTTTAACTGTAATTAATGGTGATATAGCAGCTTGAGGTCTCAGTGTAATATCTGGAGAATATATGAAATTATCTGTAACACTTCTAGTTTGATTCAGATTTCCAATAGTGTTTGATATTGTTGATATAATTAAATCTTTACCATTTGTTGAAGTTGTGGATTTCAGAGTAGGTAATTTTTTGTATCCAAATCCCGATGAAAGAATCTGAAGTTCTTTGACTGATCCCTGAGCGGTTTCTGACGTGGTACTGTATTCTAAAGTATCACACTCTGCTTGAATATAAGAAAGTTTTTCTGGTTTCTTAGTCAAATTGATGGTGAAAGTAGTTGTTGCTACACCACTTATAGTATAAAAATTATTATATGAACTATCAGTGAATTTTATTTTTGAATTATTTTTAATATCAGTGTCGGAAGATACTAATGTGCCATCTCTCTCCAAAGCATAATATAGTTCTTCTGGAAGACTAGCATTATGCTCTAAAGTCAGAGAAGCATTCGTCGAAACACCTGCGGTGCCGACTTCAGAAACAACAAAACTTGTAGTATTGCCAATAGAAACAAATTCATTATTGAACCCACTATCAGAGAACAGTTTTAACCTATATCCGTTTAAAGAAGTATCAGTTAAATCAAATACTAAGTTATTATTTTTAACTGTCTGTATTTGAGGATTAATGGGCGATATTGATTGATTAGATCCACCAGTACTGGCAATACTAACGACTAATGGAGGTGTTACTAATGAATCCCTATAAGTTTCACACAGATTAAACTTATTTGAATTAATTTTGTAAATGTAGAAATAATTTTTATCTAAAGCGACATTATTAGAATCTTCAAAATATATCTTGTCGCCAGTTTTTAAACCATGATCTGTTATGGTAATTACATTAGTTGCTGTATTAATTCCTGTAGAATTAAATCCGATAGGATTAATAACTAAACTATCAATTTCTGATTTATAGAGAACACGAACTCCTGTTGATGTTCCAATTCCAACAGAAAGATTTGGATTAACTTCTAATTTAATAACGTCACCGTTTGTCAATCCATGAGAGGTTGACACAGAAACGGTTGCTTTAGATTGCTCAATATCGCCTAATATTTGTGTATATGATGATTCGAAAGAATATCTGTCATCATCATCACCATTAGTATGGAAAAATACTTCAGCACTGCTAATTTGTGTTTTGATGCCGATTAAGTTTTTATTCTTCTTTACGACATATACAGTGGACGGTAGTGTAAATGTTGTCGAACCATCTGTAGAAATAGATATATTTGTACCGTTACTGGTATATGTGAGTTGTTGGTTAGTTGTAAATGGATGATTTTCTAAGAATACACCCTTAGCAATGATATCTCTAGTAGTAGTAGAATCGCCAAAATCAAATGTAACTGACGTTGATACTCCTGTTACTGTTCCAATTCCTAAAGACTCTCTAGGATTAAAGAATACTTTATCATTAAGTTTAGACTCAAAGTAATTGACATTTTCGGAAATAGTGAATGAATCTGGGATAAATGTTACGCTAGTTCCTTGTGAGTGTGCTACTCCAGACAATCCCCTTTCAATTCTAAGAATATTCTCGTTCCTAAAAATTCCCAATACTTTTAATGTTTCTGTTCCAATTCCAATACTACTTCCAACGGAAATTTGTTCAGGAACAGGAGAAACATAAATTTCGGTTGTAAATCCGACAGACGGTGCTGATGTTACTGTTGATAAACATGCACCATTTGCATATGATGGAACAGAAATTCTATAATTTTTATTTAAATTTGAGAGAGCAGTGGTAAATCCAGAAATTGAAACATAATCTAAATTTGAGAATGTATGCTTTGGAAGAACCGATACCTTTACTTGATTATCTTTATTCCAAGTAAATATGGCATTAAGATTTTCAGTAAATGTTGTATCTACTTCTACAATATCTTTACCCTTAATAGAAGAAACTTTTACATCCAATCCCGTTCCAGATGTTCCTTCTTCATCAAATATTAGACTATCATTTACTTTAAAGTTAGTTCCAGCGTTTTCAATTTTTATTGACTGAATAAAACCACTACTTACCGAGTTTATTATGTATTGTTGTTTGGTTACATCATCAATTTCATTGATGAAATCATAGTCGGCATTATTTTCAGATACTTTATATGGGAAAGTATTTCTGTGTAAAGTTGAGTTATTAAAATCAAATGATTGATTTAAGTCAACATCTTTGATGGATTTGGAGTAATATTCATTACCTATAAAATATGGGAATGTTGGTGTTGTTTGATCGGAAGCATTTAACGTTGCGTGGTACGCATAAACCCCTTTTGGAAACTCAGCAGTCTTTTCAAATCTACCATTATATTCATCCAAATCTCCACTATTGTCAAA
>Ga0208019_1000810_pt1 | contig 16951 bp, 17 predicted proteins | sample CB_VirMetaG_5_FD_184540 | JGI IMG/M metagenome (GOLD analysis project Ga0208019, IMG submission 184540) | Freshwater to marine saline gradient viral communities from Chesapeake Bay - CB_1508_1D Viral MetaG (SPAdes) (version 4) | ecosystem: Environmental > Aquatic > Marine > Coastal | place: USA...
TCAGTGTTCTGTTTACTGCAGTCTTAGCAGCACCAGACCCACCGAATTGCTTCTGTTCAAACTGATAGTAACCAGCACCCGGACCACGAGCAGCACCGTCTACAATCTGATAGATGTTCTGATTACCAGTCTCATGCTGCTTGATGGCCTGCTTAACTTCACCTAGATTACTACGCAGGGTATCAGGATCAGTCTTCAATCTACGGCTGATGGACTCTACGATAGGTTGATCTTCTTCTACTACTGGTGCTACTACTTCACCACCGTCTGCATAACCCTGACGATATGCTTCAGCACCACCAGCAACTACACCAGAACCAATGATTGCCTTAGCTAAAGGATCAATATCACCGCCAGCGGCTTGAGTAGCAAGTAGTCTATTAATCATATCTACCTGTTCTCTTTTAAGATTGCCAATATATTCTAGAGGAGTGTATTGAGTTTTCTTTGTTGGAGGCATTTCATATTGTTTTGTTTTTAATTCTTGAGCACGTTGTGCTTCTTTGGCCTCAACTTGACGAGCACGTTTAGCTTCACTTTTAGTGTATAGAGTTACACTCTGAGGATCTAACATCTCATCCATTCGTTGAATTGGTGTCATAGTAATTAAACGATCAGCACCTTCTGGAACCATGCCGAAAAGATCATGTTCATCAGACACAAAACCAAATGTCTTTTTGTTTTTGGTGTTGATCTTCATAACAATATTTACACCGCCTTCAGTGTAACTACTGCTCTTTCTAGAGAAAGAAATATAAATATCGTTTCCTTCTTTCTTAATAATATTTATTTTACTTGCTGCTAGTTTTGCTGCTTCAGGATCAAGACGACCTTTACCAACAAGCTGTTCAGCAATTTTAGTATTGTAATCTACAATAGCTTGTTCAAAATCATCTATAGAATCAGTTTTATTAGCTATGTCACGAAGAGCAGTAGTCTGTGGTGCTCTATAAATATCTTGACGGAAATCACCACCACCCATAGTCTTCATGTTCCTCATTACAATCTTACCTGAAGTTCCTTCTGGAATTCCCCAAGCACGAGTAACGTAATCATACAAGAAATCTAAATCTTTTTGAGTAAAATCTTTCTGACCAAAAATAGAGTTCTCGTTAATGACCCTTTTAAATGAAGCACGATCAAGATTAGCAAGATCACGATTAAATTTTTCAGACCATTCTCTTAGAATTGGAGAATCAATACCCATTTGTCTAGCAATATTAGCGTTATAACCCAACTGACCAACAATCGTTTTTTCTGCTTCGCTAATTGCTTGCCTTGCTTCAGTATACTCTGGAGTTCCTTTCTTTAAAGTCTCAATAAGTTTTGAATTTTTGTTAATGATGTTTACATTATCTTGAATAATATTTCTCACACCACTACCAAATGCAAAGTTCTCAACATCTGCCATAGCTGAAGGACTAAAAGAAGTCTTCAAATAGTTACCAGCCATCTTTAAACCACCGAGACCTACAGCTACAACTTTCTGGAATGGATTACCATAAAAGCCTTCCAACTTATTTGGAGCCTCCATAGCTAGTCTTTCAATTACATTGGGTGCTAGTTTGCTGCCTACCTTACCTATAGCACCAGTAACAGGAAGATCACTAGAAGCAGCTAGGTAATCTAAATAACCCCTTTCTTGTCCTGTAGTTATTTTGTCAGCAAGCTCGGTGGTGCCTCCAACAAGCCAGTCAGCCATTGCGTGATAGCCCGGAACATCTGATCCTCTTCTACCCATCCACTCTTTTGCAGCACTAGTATATTCAGCAGCACGTTCAAAAGGAACTGCTCTCATTTCTGATTCTGGTTTTGCTTTAGGGGCAAACAATTGTTCTCTAGCCATCTGAGTAAAGGCAGTAGGTTGATTGTTCTGTGGTTCTTCTATAGGAGTGTCCGTTCCGAAAGATTCAGGATCACGCTCAGCTTCATCGTCAGCAATTACTAGATCACCTTCTGCATATCTTTTACGAAACAGATGGCGGGCTTGATCGAGCATGCCACCTAGAGAAAACCCCATCTCTTTCAGCTTCTCCTCTCTTTTCTTTTCTTTGTATTCTTGTTTACCACCCATGAGATGTTCATAGGTAAGTCTACCGATACCCGGAATAGCACGAACACTCTTACCAGCTACGTCTTCACCCTGAACCAAACCAACAACATCTGAGATCATGCTATCCCAGACACCAACAGGAGGTGCAATGATTTGTACAGCACCCATGAATGGTTCTTCGCCTATCTTACTTGCAGAATAACGACTAGCACCCACCATACGCCAGAAGTTTTCAATGGCTGAATCAGAAGGATCAAACTCTCTACCTTGCATCCATGCTTTAATAGCATCAGAAGTCAGACCAGCAGCTTGGAAAGCAGTCATGTATTTAGCAAGATTCTTAACACCTTCCTTACGCTCACCCGGAGTCTTGATCTGTTGAATTACATCCCTACGAAGAATATCAAACTGCTTCAGAGTAAACGTCTTGAGCATGTAGAATAATCTGCCCTTGTTAGTCTCAAGGTACTTTTGAGGCATCTCAGACAAAGCTACTGGCTGCATATCAGCAAGATCATGCCACAACAGAAGCTTAACATCATCAGACATGTTACCAGTCTGTAGGTCTGCAATCAGATTGTCTACGTCTTCACCGTATGCTTTCTTCCACTTGTCTCTAAACTTACCTACCTGTTTAGGATCAAGAGCCATGTTACGATACTTGTCGTAAGAACTATTCAGGAGTGTTTCTTTACCTAGCCTGTCAACACGAGTAAAACCAGTCCATTTAAAGTTTCTCTGTAGCCATTTCGCAGAACGAGACGCATCAGCAAACTCTTCTGCAATCTCATTGAACCCATAATCATCCAGAGTAATCTTTTCCTTCTTCAAGAAAGAATCAATCACAGGACGAATACCATTCTTATAGGTAGCCAAGAAAGTATCACCAAGCTGAGTAGCAGCAGACAGTGGATTACCCAGAGTCATGGAATATAGAGTGTTCTTAACGAGTGCAGTACCCTCACCAGTGCCCATTTCACCCGGACCAAAACGAGTCATGAGAAGGTCTCTCAACTCATCAGCTCTTTTAGGATCTACATTACCTGCTTCTACTTCTCTAGCTACAATGGCACCAATAGAATCATCAACATTAGTGGTGCCTAAAGCATTCTTATTCCAATTACGACCAAAGAAATGTCTCTTCTCAATTTCGTTTACTGATCTACGAAGATAATGATGTAGTGACTCTTCAGGAGTTGCATAAAACTTCATTAATTCAGGAGGAATTTCTTCAATGGTTCTTGCTTTAGCAAAAGGAACACCACCGTCTACAACAGCAGGATAACCACGAACATACTTATTAACGATGTTTGCTTTCTCCATCGTGTTGAGAGCAGACCCTTTCTTCTTAGCGGCTTCTTCAAATAATTTCTCAATAGCTGCGTTTTCTTTTGTGCCTAGAGTATTACGAAGACCGTCAAGATCCTTAATAAATCGTGGGAAGTAGTTTGCTCTGTACCCTACATCAATACCAGCATCAACTGATTCTTTGTACAAGTCATTAAGCACAGACTTAACAACATTGAAGTCATTAATCATTTGCTTATTGCCTGTAGATTTAATAGCAGCTTCTACAACATCAAACTTACCATTCAATAAGGCACGATCTACTTCTGCCTGCATATCTTTAGGAAGTTTCTGTAGACTACGTAAGAATGGATTAACTTCTACAGATAGATTATGAAGACGAGCGTGCTGATTGTAGTCAAGCTTACGCAGACGATGCCACATAGGAACACTAATGTTCTTCACACGAGTACTCATTACACCAAGGAACTCATCAAAGGTGCTGGAGATTTTACCCGGAGCTTTACCAGTCTGATTGAAATTAACTAGATCAATATAAAGCTGTGCTTCTTGCTGTTTAGGTACAAAGATTTTTCTTTCAGCGGCAGCAGTAAAAGATTTAACGGTGTCATCAGTTACACGAAATACAGAGTTAGCATAGTCGAAAGCTTCCCTTGGACTATCACCAATTGCTCTTCTTTCGTAAATTAGATTCTGATAGGACTGTACAAAAGTCTCAGCATCTTTTGAAGAGATCTTAGTAGGATCACCCTTAAACTTATCCACAATCTTACTGCCAGCCCACTTTAGGCCCGGACCAAGAATAACACCAGCACCTGTGTATGTGGCAGTGGTAGCAGGATCTACTTCACCCTTTTGTCCTAAACCTTCACCAGCACCATAGGCGAAGCCCAGACCACCACCAATAGCAGCAGTCTGTTTATAGGTACGTCCCATTGGAGTAAGAGTAGTAGGAGAGGCTAATGAGCCACCAAACTCACCAATAGCTTCACCCCAAGTACGATCTTCACGACCATAAAACTCAGGGTATTTTTGCTGTAGGTAGTTTTGTTTGACTTGATCAATACGTTCTCTACGTTGCTGCTCATCAAGCTGCATGAAGTCTTCACCATAAGCTTCTTCAGGAGAAACATACGGACCTTCACCACCCCACAACGGAGCTACAACTCTTTTAGGGGTAAGAATAAACCTACCCATAGGGAATTTAGATTCTAGGTAATTACCCCAATTAGATTCTAGTGTATCTGATTTTTCATAACCATAAGCAAGCCCACGAGAAAAACCACGAGTATCCTCATCAAGAAGTTTCTTCTTCTCTTCTTCAGATAGTTCCTTTACATATGGTTCGTTTTCAAATAAAGGAACAAGAGGTTGTTTTGCTACAGGAGCAGCAGGCTCACCCTCGAATTGAAGAGGAGGAAGATCAGACTTTACTCTGGATTTTTCTTCGGGTTTTTCTGGAATAGATTCTTCAGTATCTGTAATACGAAAGACTTCTTCTCCATCGAACTGGAGTGGCGGCAGATCTTTAGGCATTATTATTTACCCTGAGTTCTTTGGTTTCTGATAGCTCTAATTATTTCCTTAGTGCTCTTACCCGGATACATTCTCTTATATTCGTTTACAGTTTCATAAGAAATCTTTTGATCAGGGTTATAAGAGTAGTTCTCTTCAATGATATTAGGAACCCAAGTATCACCACTCTTAATCAATGAAGTATCTGGAAGCAACATTTCTTCTGCAATTGATCTTGCCTCAGAGAACGGAATTTTCTCACGAGCAGAAATATTCCTAGCCAAGTCAGCAAGATCTGAAACGTATTGATCTTGATTCTCAATAGCTCCGCCATATGGATTTTGATCCATGTAGATATTAACAAGAGCCATAGCTTCTTTAGTGGATACTGAAGGCTGCGTTGCCTGTTCTTCTGCTCTACGTTCAGCAGCCGCCTCAAAACCACCAGCACCCCTGACAAAATAATCAACAGGAGAAACTACACCCGCCATTCCCGGAGTGGTCTTAGCCATTTCAATTTGATAAGCCATAATCATAGACTCATCTTCAGTCAATTCAGGATTCATCTTACGAAGAAGTGCTGCGTTGGCCTCACGATTTCGCATAGCCGCCGTAGGATCTTCTGTTTCTAGAGTCCAGTCAGGTTCACCAGTAGCTGCAGTAATAGGCTGTACTGGTTGCTCACCTTGTGGTACCTCTTCACCCGGAGCCATTGCAAAAGGAGCGGCTACATCTACTTGTGCTTCAGCCTCAGCACGTTGAATAGCACCCGGCTGTTTAGCACGATACTTTGCATCAATAGCCGCTAACTGCTCTTCAACTGAAGGTTTCTTATTACGACCGATAGCTTCACGAAGACCATTATAAAGTCTGTTAGGTACTACAACATCTTCGTACTCAGGCTTGATGTCATAATTAAATAAAGGCTCGTCTCCACGATAAGCTGCAATTTTTTCTTCAGTAATGGCATCACGATAAGAACCGCCTCTTTTTTTAAAATCAACAAAAGATTTATAATCCATACCCATAACATGCTGAGCATAGAGTTGTTCTTTTTCAAAATCAGAACCAGCGGATTCAATAGCTTTAGCCACTGCACCCCTTTTTGCATAATCTTCGTATTCAGTTTTATGACGAGACTTGGCAACCTCTAGTTGATTGTTAAGAATCTGTTCAATTCTTTTATCAACCTTAGCTTGTTTAGCTGCTTGCTCATCACTGGCACCTTTTAATACACCAGCACCTACATTGAGAAGCCCTTCTGCGAAACTTACAGCCATTATTCTTCTCCCATATCAGTAGCTTGTTCTGCTGGCTCCATCTGACTAAGCAGCGAACCCGGCAGTACTTGCTCTGCTTTCTTATTCATTTTAGGTTTCATTCTCTGCATGTCATTCTCAAACAATGCAAGTAGTTCTTCATCTTCACGATCATTCTCTTCACCGTCATAAACAGTATAATCATAAATACCATTAAGTTCAGCAAGAGCAATGAACAAATACATCGTTGGTTCTACTAGAAGCAACATAAGATCGTTATTCCACTTACCCGTCATGAATCCTCTGAACAGTACTACCTGAGTAAGCTCATCAATAGGATTACCCATACGAATAAGTTCTAGAATATCTAAATAGTTAGAACCATCTGTAATTCGCAGGAAGAGATCTTTAATTGCAGAATCAACATCCGTAAATTCAGGAGGCTGTTCCCAAGGTTTGGGATTAGTAGGATCTGAAGTTAAAGATTCTCCCGGAACAGGAACATCAAGACTAATTTCTTCTGCGAATTTCATTATGCAATACCCCAACCAGTTTGTGCACGCTTACGCATGGCCTCTGCCTGTGCTTCAGCTTGTGAAATGAGAGTTCCCTGATACTGTCTCATAACATCGGTATAACCTAAAAGACCGCCCATGCCAGCCCCTGCAGAAGCAAGACCTACCAACGGAGTACCCTTTGTTGATCCAGCCCAAGGCATAGCCTGTTCACCAGTATCTTCTTCACCCATAGCAGGCATCTGTGCCCATTTATCCATAATAGACTTACCTGTTTGTGCTGCTCTTTCGAGAAGAGATTTTTCACGAGTGCCCGGAAGCTTCATAGTTGAAACTGCTTGTTGTCTGTTAGCCAACATTTCAGTATAGTTTGAGGGACTATATACAGACTGGGCACCAGTAGCATCATTCAACATCTGCTCCAACAACTGATTCTGTTCAGCTACAGTAGTACCAAACGAAGCCTGTTCTGCTACCTGTTCAACAGTAAAGCCCTGCTTGTAGAGTTGTTGAGAAAGATCTGCACGCTTGAAGGTTTCATACTCAGGCAAACTACCTACGCCACCTTCAGTCCATTTAGCACCCATCTGAGGCTCAGGAATACCTGCCTTACCAAGAGCAGTCTCAGCACTCTGACTAAGAGCAGAAGTAGTGGATTGCGGAGAGAAGAATTGCTGATAATCTGCAACACTGCTCTGAACATCAATGCCCTGAGCCTGATAGTTTTGAACCATCTTGGCGTAGTCAGCCTTAGCCAAAGATTCAGGAGTAGCCTTCCAAGCTTCAGATACAGGAGTATTAGTAATCTGTTGCTGCATCTGCCCTACAGTAGCATTAGCTGGAGCATTCTGTGCTGCAGTAGCTACACGTTCTGCACCTGCTTCAACACTACCATTACCAGCACCACTAAAGAAATCACTAACAGAATTAGTGAAGTTACCCCACTGTGCCTTAGCCATGCTCATTCCTTGTGAGAATGACTGAACACCTTGCTGAGAGATCGTGCTGCTGAAGGCTTCACCAAAGGTCATGTTAGGATTAGCACCCATAGCTTTGAAAGTACCGCCTAATGAGCTACCAATGCCTGCCATTGCACCGCCCATTAATGCACTTTTCAAGTCACCACCAGAAGTAACAAAACCCATAGCCGCACCAGTCATCATATTCTGTGCGATTGCTCCGGTAATTCCCATAGATGACCACATCCCCGCAGCAAAAGCCTGCATTCCGGGAATGGCCATCATAGCAATAGAAGCAATAGGACCAAGCTTTCCAATGGCTTTACCAATACCTTTTACAGCACTGCCAATTCCTTTGACAATCTTTTTACCTACACTAACTACACTCTTAGCTACGCTTTTGACAACTTTGCTTACGCCTTTAACAGTACTGCTAACTACTTTAGCAGCACCCTTAACTACGCTTTTGCCTACTTTAGCAACTGATTTTACTACCTTACCCATTTTAGTTATCCTCTCTTATTAACTGAATAGATTCCAAGCAGCTTTACCGAACTCAAAGAGACGATCTTTCATAGCTGTGTCCGCTACTGCTTCGTTTCTCATTGCAGCTTCTGCTAGTCTTGTCTTCAATTCATTTTCATTTTGTGATGCTTGGAATGCCCAGTTAGCAGCATCCCTAGTTTCTTGCCACAAGAAGGTGAGAGCTTGGTTAGACAGGTTGAATGCGTTAATAGCATTAGCCTGATTGACTGCATTGATGCCTGCAGTGTTTGCAGTATTCAATTGTCTACGCCACTGTACATTAGATTGTTCAATTGCAATTGCATTCTGAGTATTAAACTGATCTTTATTAAACTGCATCTGTGCATTGAACTGATCAACAGCACCCTGCATTTGTGCATTAGCCTGTGCTACCTGCAATTCATTAGCTGCTTGTAGTGCTGATCTTTGTTGTGCAAGCTGTGAGTTATACTGACTAGCTGCATCTGCTCTAGCCGCATTGTTAAGAGCAATGCTAGAAGAAAGATTAGCCATGAACTCATTAGCTTGTTGAGTGTTGGCTGCGTTAAACTGTCTAGCTGCGTTCGTAGCAGCCTGATCAGACAACATATTCTGCTGACGCATCTGAGCATTGATAACAGAAGTCTGTTGGGCATTCGTAAGGTTAGCCATATCCATAGCTAAGAATGCTTTAGCGTTTTCAACCTGAGCCTGTTGATTATTACTCAGATTAGCCATATCCATCTGTGCCATGTTAGTGGCATTCAAAATGACAGCTTGTTGTCTGTTACTCAGATTCTGTGCAGTCATAGTCTGCAGGAAGTTACTATTAGCCAAGGCCATCTGCTGACGATTAGACAGGTTGGCCATATCCATACCAACCTGAGCTTGAGCATTCTGCAGTGCAGTTTGTTGTTTGTTAGTCAGATTAGCCATGAAGGTCTGCTGTTGAGTTGCTGCGTTCTGCTGAGCAATCGGAAGAGCAGAAGTAATAATGGCAGACATGATCGCTTCTTTAGCTACAGAAGACTTACCCATACCACGAGCAGCCAGTACAGCTTCTGCAGAACGAAGAGCAGGAATAGCCCAGTCAGGTACGTCCTGTCCCTGTGAAGTAGCCAAAAGATCTTCTACCTGTTTAGATACCAGAGCCTCATCAGGAGTAACACCAGTGACAGCCTGAGCGATTGAGGTAGGAGATAATGTACCCTGTGCTGCAGTACCTAGTGCTGCCTGCATCTCTGCTTGTGTGGCCTGTGCAGCCGTTGCAGGAGCAGTAATCTGACCTTGTGCCGCAGTCATAGGAGCAGTCACCTGACCAGCAGCAGCAGTAGCTTGTGGGGCAGTACCTACACCAGCAGCTTGATAGGTTCCCGGAGTAACCGCAGCAGGAGCTGCAACACCAGTAGTAGCCATACCCGGAGCAGCAGCAAGAGTAGGAGCAGTAATTGTAGGAGCAGTGACTGCAGAAGGACCCGTCATTGTGGCACCCTTCATTAACTCATCAGCTTGTACTGCCTGCTGAGTGTAGGTTTGTTTAGCTGCAGTAGGAATAACCTGTTCAGGTGTAGTCAATGCTGCAGTGATTGCAGTACCTGCGGGAGTTTTTTCATAAGCACCCGGCAAAGATTCTTCAGGAAGTTCAGTAGCCTTAGCCGTAGTAGCTGTGGTAGGCGTTGCTGTACCAGTAGCAGTAACTACTGATTTAGTAAGATCACTAAGAATGCTTCCCATCTCTTATTTTCCTTTCTTCTTTGCTCTAGCCTGACTAGCCTTAATTGCCTGAGCCTGTTTAACAGCCTTACTACGGTCTGAATAACATTTACCGCTATCTCCGTATTTATATCCGGATTTACCTTTAGGTGTTTTACAGGTTTTAATTGGCATTATTCTAGTTCCAATTCTAGTTGTTGATTATTACTTTCCTTTGGTAAGGAATTCTTAAACATAGTTAGGAAAGCTGTGAGAGCTACACGAAGCTGCTTAGAATTGAACTCAGCTTCTGAAAGCTTAGTCTGGAGATTCTGGACATGCTGTAGATACTCAAGACACTCTTGAGAAAGATCATCAATATTGTAATCTTTATTATCTACATTGATAGTTTGTTGTTCATTATTCATTATACTATACTCCTTGTATTTAGTCTATACTATTGATTCTTAAGAATCTTAAAGAGGGTAGCATATTTTTCACGAACCGTCAACTATGCAGATCACATCCGGATCTAAACAACTCCTCACTTCCCAATTTCCATACAATCTTAATTCATCTTTAGTCATGGTTAGTTCTCTGATCTGAGCACAACCAGTCAGCATAAAGATAATCAATAAACTAGCTACTATTTTCATTGCACATCCTTTTCGAGAATGTACCCAGTTAGTTTATATCCAAACTTTCTAACAAATCCTTTGTAGTTTCTTTTGGTAGCAAAGATAATTTTCTTTGCTCCCATAGCTTCTGCTAGTACTTGAGCAACTTCATCCCAATAAGAACCATTACCATATACCTGCAGAATTAAAAAGTCACCTTCATCGTTGATAGTCCACGACATAAAGCCATGTTCGTTTTCTATCAAGTTGTCTGTTAGTATTTCGTTATCACCTGATTTATTGAAATACTTTTGTATGTCTTCTAAATTCATATTGTTGTTCCTTATAGTGGAGCAACAAGCATATCACAAATCAATCAACAACACGATCCTTCTCATGTTGTCTCAGAATCTTAAAGATGTCTTTCAGAGTACCTTTGATGTCATCAATGTCATCACGATACTCAGACCTCATTACATATTCTTTAGGCAGGTCAGCCATACCCTTCTCAATGTCACGAACATTATCTGATAGACGAGACAGGAAGTAACCAAGCATCCCGACTACCATACCGATTAGAATAATAACTATATCGTTCATTGTTACTTCCATCTTAATTAACTCTTACCGAGGTAAAAAGATCCCGCTGCAAGAATAGAAATTTTAAGCCATTCAAAATGTACAATAGCGTTTTCTAATCTAACAAACTCGGTCACAGTTTTAGTGGTATCGATAATACCCATAAAGTTAAAACCAGTTTCCTGCTCTACAGGTACGATAATATCCAATCCAGTAAGACCACCCATCATTGCCCAAGCACCTAAAGCAACCATAGACAATACAAAGATTCTTCTGGTCATCTTAGCAAAGGGATCATTACCCACACGATTAGCAGCAGCATCAGCAGCAGCAGTAGCACGAGCAGAGTCAGCATCAGCCTGCTCTGTCTTAGCCTTCATCATGTTCATCATCAATTCATTTTGCTTGGCCTTAGCTTCTTGGGCTTTGTCTACCATTTTAAATAGACCACCCATAGCTGCACCACCAGCCATCGTAATTAACTCTACAGGAATCATTCTTTATCCTCCTTCTTGGACTTGCCTTTTACGTAGGCATCAGCACCAAAGAATGCACTAACCACTAGTCCAACAGACATAAAGTAAACACCACTCATGTCCCCAATAATCTTTGACTCATGATCAAAACCAAGAGCACCAGTACCGAATACAAATAAAGGATAGAGAAGCATACCAAACAGAGCAAACCATACCATCTTACGTTGTTGGTCTCTTTTGGCATCTTCATCTTCCATCTCTCTACGTTTAGCTTCGAGATAGATTTCCATCTCCTGTTTAGAGATAGATCCATCACCATTTAAATCTGCTTTCTGAAACTCTGTCATTGTTCTGTCAACGCATTAGTCAAAGCATCTCTGATCTGTTTTTGTAATCTCTGCTCCATGCTCTTTTGATTCTGATCCACCATAGCGGTACGTTCATCAAACCAACGCTGAGCTTCCTTAACCATCGCCCTGTTCTCGGATTCCGTTTGGCGTATTCTCTGCTCCACTTCTCCAAGTGCCTTTTCAACGGCAATGACATCACTACGGAGATCTGTCTTAATATCTTTGGCATAGCCGACTCCTTCATCCAGCTTTACCATAGCGTTATCAATCTGAGCTTGAATAGCTTCTGGTTCTAAGTTCTGTAGTTTGTCACGAAGATCTATATAATCTTTATAGAAAACAAAACCACCATAGAGAGCACCAACAATACTAGGCACTGCCATAATCATAGCTAGGTTTTTACCACCCTTGATTGTTCCAAACGGGGTTTCTATTTCCATTGTGCCTCCACCATATATTTATCAAACTTTACATCGCTGGCTAAACGATTTAACCAGAACCGATCAGCTAAGTTTTTATTATCTTTAATACTAATTGTCTTAGGTAATTCAGGCTCGTCAAGCTTTACATCTTCAATCTCTACACCACCAGCAGACATTACTGCCAAAGCCAATACCTGTGCTACCGGGCTTGCAGGATCACCAGCAATGTCTCCAATGGTTTCCATACTGGCTGTAGATACATCAATGTCGGCCATCACAGCGGCCACGGCAGTCTGACTACTAGACTGTTTATCACTATTGCTAGAATCTTTCTGTCCACCACCAGAGTCAGAAGTATCCCCAGAAGCTCCTGTATCAGCCCCTGCTGAGCTTTCTGTCGAACTAGCTACCTCAGTAGTGGTTGGCTCTGAGGAGGCTTCTACAGGCTCTGGAGAGACTACAGGATCTACTAAAACTTCTACTACCGGAGCTACCTCTACTACAGGAAGGTCTACTTCTGGTAAGCTCATCATAGGATCTGGCATAATCACAGAATCCAGAACACTAGTAAGAACTACTGGATCTTCTACGGCAGGAACTACAATTGGTTCTGGTTCTGGCGGTATGTAGTTAGGATCATATGTGGCTGTAAATTCCCCTGCGTAATACAGAGGACCATACCATCCAGCCCAAAATCCATTGTCTACTCCATATACACTTAGTTCAGCAGAACCAGCATCAGATGTAGGTGTATAAGATAAATCTATATCCTGCCACTGATTACCTACATAAAAAGTATCTGTCCAACTCTCACCATTATCTAATGTTAAATTAACAGTAAAAGTATCTAAGTTACCAGAACTACAATGCCCACCAATCTGATTTTCACAAGCTGTAACTCTAGTAAAATAATTTAATTCAGACTGATTGAGGTAAGGGCTTAAATCAATTGTCTGTGTAATTGCACCGCCTTGCCAATCAGTATGAACATGACCATTAAGATAACAACCATCACAAGTATGATCTAACACAGATCCAGTTATAGCCCATTGACCATCTAACAAATCATTAGTAGTGTCTGCAACAGCAGTTCCTGCAATTAACAGGACATATAATAATTGCCGTTGGATGCTCTGCATACTTTGTGACCATCAATCCATTTAGTTAGTGGTATTCTTCCAGCCTTAACTTCAGCAATGTTATTTAATTCTTCTTGTAATAAAAGAGCAGTAAGTGTTACTCCATCAGGTAACTTATCAGGATTATCAATCCAAATCTTACGAGCTTCTTCTCCAAGTTTACCGTTGATTGGTGGATAAACGCCTGATTGCCACATGGCTTTAAAGGCAACAGGATCTTGTGCTAACACTCCAGCAGCTACGGTCTTAAGGCCAATAGCATTCATGGCTCTAGCCATCTTGAGCTTTTCACAGTGTTCATCTCTCACCACCGTACCACCAGTACTAATGCCCAACACCTGAGTCTGGATCGCACCGGAAAACCCGGCAGATTTACAAATGTCACTATTGGTAACATTTACTGAGGGACTACTAGCAGTAGATGCACCCTTAATTGTAGTTGTTCCACTGCTTACAGTATTAGAAGAACTACTAACAGTACTACTAACAGTGCTGCTAATCGTATTGGTTTCAGCAACAGCATTAAGACCTAGTGCCAACAAACCACCAAGTAAAAGACCTACACTAAAGTAATAAACACGTTTAAGTGTTAGCATCTTCCTCTCCTCCAAGAAGATATTTTTATTTTTTCAGTAGACACTTACCTGCTTTCTTACACTTCGCAGGAGTCTTACACTTAGCACAAGGTTTAAAACCTTTAGCAGCTACACCACCCTTAGCGTACTTCTTAGTAGTCTTCATCTTACTCGTACAACCTGCCATTGGATCACCTCACTTTTTCTTACGTGCAGTTTTAGCTGCTTGTTTAAAGTCTTTAGCAGTTGGTCTGCCTTTCTCACCAGCTTTCTTCATGCGTTCACCAGAACCTTTTTTGATTCTCTCACGCTTTGCATGAATGTTAGAATAGAGTCCTTGCTTAGCCATAATTAATCACCACTTCTTACAAGACCAATACCGAGCACTTAGTTTACTCGGTGGGTTGGTATCACATTTATGACGAGCACGGAAAGACTTTCTACGTTCAGGTTGGTCTTTCTTAATGGTCATCTTAGCATCACCAAAACGAATTAACTTAGTGGTATCACCTTCCTTAGCAACCACTACGAATTTCTTAGTGGGGTGATCAGGAGTTCTCTTGGGCTTGTTATAGCCAGAGACACCTGCACGAGTTAGTTTAGGATCTTTTTCTTTAGGCATCACTCAGTCTCCGTCAGAGATACAAACGCTGGATCTACCTCAGCCAGAGGATCTACCGGCCAACCACCAGTCACCATGCTGATGTTGCGATTGAATTCCTCAGTTTCTGGGCCATAGGTTTCAGTAACCGTGCCATCTTCATTCTCTACTGAATGCTTCACCTTACGGACTTCCACATACGGCTTGGCTTCATAGGCTTTAATTTCATCAATGCTGGTCAAGGCATCAATCTCAGATTCCTTTGTGTTGGATGCTTCACGAACAGCAGCACGATAGGCCGTGACAGCTTCAGGAACAGCCGTACCACCTTCCATTGCACGAGTGACCATCCAATCCGTTTCAGCCAGCTTGGAGGCTGCTAGAGCCTTTACTTGTGCCTTCATGCCATCCTTCAGGGAATCCACATCACGATCCGTAGTGGTATAGGTAGCAACCACCTCATCACCGATGGCATAGGACACCTGACCTTGCCAGTAATACTTGGTATCTACGGATACTTCACGGTAGGGGTAGAGGCCAATGGCAGCCAGTTCTGCCTTACTCCACTTGGTGAAGATGTTTCGTGGATAGGTGATGCCATTGATTTCAATGGATACAGGTGAACGGATAATCTTTGCCACCTGTGAGTTCTGTACTAGAGCAAACATTATGTTCTCCTGTTATCGTGCGTTGCTGTATTTGATTAAATAACGTGTAGCTTTGGCTAATAAATCAAAGTTATCTTGAAAATTACCAAGTCCACGGTTGCAGTTGCCACACAGCAATGCTCTGACTTCACCAGTTTCGTGGTTGTGGTCAACAGCAAGCCGTCTGCCTTCTACTTCATCTGGTTTCCCACAGATTGCACATAATCCGCTCTGTGAGTCATACATTTCATTATACTGTTCTAGCGTAATCCCAAAAGTACGCCTCAGAATTCCATCATAACGATCGTCATATTTTTTATTATGCGGAGAATGTTCTTTGCATTTTTTGGTATGGGCTTCATTACGAATGCTTCGTGTTTCATAAACATGGGTTTCACCACAATGCTTGCACTCTACATTCCAGAAGCCAACGCTATGCTCTGACAATACAATGCCGTGGTCAAATTCATAACCAGTCCAGTCAGTGCTTTTAATTTTTCGTTGCCTGTTCATCAGCGGGCCGTACTAAACTTGAATGGGTATTCGGCAAATGCCATGTAGATGTATGTTGCTCCAGAAGCATTATTCCAAGCACCTGTCCCATTTCTAGGCTTGAAACCATTGCTGAGAATATCTACTGCATACGATGGATCTGTGGCATAAGAGCCGTTTGGAAAAAGACCTTCATCACTTACATTATAAGGACTCATTTTAGTGTCTCTTAAATGCCAATCAGTAGAGGCTGAAGCATTTTTCCAAATCACAAAAGCAGGACGGAATCCTGTGTACACAAACGGCCCATCCGAAGAACCATTCCCCGTGTATGACCCGAACTTGCTGAAGCCATCTACGGAGTGGAAGCAGTAGGCAATAGTTGACCCTCCACTAGGGTTAACACCACCATCAGCCCCAACAGAAAAAACACTACTTGTTGGCAGAGTTGATGACCAGATGTTAGTGTTAGTTGCAACTGGTTCAGTGGCACTAAGTCTAAGAAATGCCCCGGAGGTTACTGCGGTTGAAGCGTGAAGAACATGCCATTGATCTGCATAGCTTCTTCCTTTTTGGATTACCATTTCCGGTGCTTGGGATAAACCGTGTCCGATAGTTCCAGCAGAACCCGTCCCTGTCCAAGCCACAATACTAAACCCAGCATCCACATTGGCTGCTACCGTACTGGTGATACTGCCATCCGTGTTGCTGCTGCCAGAGGTGTTGTCTGCTTTCCAAGTCCAGCCAACATAAGTATGTCCTGACCAGTTTGTTTCACCACGAGTACCGCTGGATGTAGAAACCTTAAACCCATCAGATTCAAATGCTTTAATATCATCTGCGGTAATTTCAGCAATAGTCAGATTACTAAACAATGCCTTTCCTGCATTACGAACTGAATCAGAAAGTACATTGTTGTAAGTAGTGCTTCTGCTTTTAGCCCAAACAAGATCAGGTTGAAAGCCAAGTCCTGTCAGGCTTCTATCACTTCCGCCATCACCAGTCCAAGTCAAGATATTAAAGTTCTCACCCGGTACTACCGCAGGATCAGGCAGGTTGGCAGTACACAGGGCTAGGAAGCCACTCGGAGGTGCATAGTAGAAGTCACCAATGCCATTGGCGTCGGTGTTGTTCTGGGCAGTCTTGTTGCCAGCGAAGGAGGAGTCTTGGCCGAAGTTGGCGTACACAGTTCCTATTGCATAATTTCCATACCCAAAATAGTAAACGCCAGAATCTATATTATCCGCA
>Ga0208019_1000812_pt1 | contig 16947 bp, 24 predicted proteins | sample CB_VirMetaG_5_FD_184540 | JGI IMG/M metagenome (GOLD analysis project Ga0208019, IMG submission 184540) | Freshwater to marine saline gradient viral communities from Chesapeake Bay - CB_1508_1D Viral MetaG (SPAdes) (version 4) | ecosystem: Environmental > Aquatic > Marine > Coastal | place: USA...
CACGCTGCGGGAGTTCTGGGAAGCATCGGCGCTGCGGCTCGTGGCGGAGTTCCAGACCGCCGTTAGCGAGGACCGACGAACGCACAAGGGCACGCTGTCCGCGGACCTTGCGGCGCTGGTGCGACGCTCGGCGGCCCGACGCGCGCAGGACATCGTTGCGGCTACGGAGTTGGCCGGAATGGTTGCGGGTGACAAGCCCGCGCGGAATCTGTCTGTCTTTCGCGGTGTCCGTCGCGCGCTGATGCGTGTATCCTCGGCGGAGCGGGCTCGTCGGCCTCGCCGCGATCGAACCCGAACCAGAGTGAGGTAGAGAGAATGCCAGTCTCCAGCATTGTCAAGACGAAGCGCGACGGAACGATCAGCATCGGCGAGTCCGGCGCGTTTGACGCATCGGACGGTTCTGATGTGGCGATGAAGTCGATCCTGACCATCGAGTGCGAGGTCGGCGACTGGTCGATCAGCGTCGCGGGCGAGAGCGTTAGTGCGTTCCTCGATCGCGGCTCGTTCGGCTCCAGCCCGAAGCTGCGCGCTGGCGACGATCAGGCGATCACGGGCTCGTTCTCGCTGCACTTCCGGGGCTTCGGCGACTCGGGCGCCGCAGAGGCCACGCAGACGTTCCTCCGCACTGCATCTTCGGACATCGTCGCGAACTGGGCCAGCACGAACGGCGGGCCCGACGTGTACACCTACATGCTTCGCTACGCGATTGACGACGGCACGGACATCATGCGGCTGATTCTCGACCACGTGCACATCACGGGCGAGATCAGCGAGGGCGACCCGACGACGGTGAACTGCTCGTTCACCGCCTATCAGGCCCGCCCGTCGCTCGTCTACAAGGCCCCCTGATGCCGCTCGCCGACCGAGTCGAGGAACTGCGGTCGGAGTTGCGCCGGCTGGAAGGCCAGCGCGGCCCCGACTGCTGGTTCCGTGGCGAGCACTGGGTCTCTCGCAAGAAGTGCGTCGCGCACATTCGCAACATGCTGCCGCCTGAGCCGGTCAAGGCCCCCAAGGCGGCCGGGAAGGCTGGCAAGGATGAGCCGCAAGAGTAGCCGTTACTTCGAGGCCGGGGGCCTGACGTGGCGCCTGCCTCGTGCGTCCCGCTGCGGGATGCTGTACTCGCTGCTATTTTCCGATCCGTTCTTCGTCTCGGCGGTCAGCGCCGGGCTTGAGGGCGACGACGGCGACGCGAAGGACCGGATCAAAGAAGCGGTCGGAACGGGCCCCGATGCCGCGTTCAAGCTCGCCGCGAGCGAGAACGCCACCGGGGCAGCCATCGGCCTGTGCTGGGCCGCCTCGCCGCCGCGCCTGCGGACCAAGAAGCCGGCGCGCATGGAATCGTCCGAGGACCTGCTCCGCTACGGCGACGAGGTGATGGAGGAACTAGACGACCTCGGTTACCTCGACGATCCGCAGTGGCAGACCGAGGTTACGTCGGAGATCTGGTCCCGCGTGATGAAGTCGACCATGCCCAGCGAGGACAAGATCAAGGCCCTCGTGGGAAATGGCTTGAGCCCGGAGGTTACGGCGACCTAGTCGTGTTCGACGCTTGCGCGTCGGTGCTAGGTGACCCGTGGGCTTGGTACGGGCTCGATGAGGAAGAAAAGGTGGAGTTGCTTGCCTACCACCGGATCCGCACGAGCAGCCGCCACCAGGGCAAGGGTGGCGGCACGCTCACCGCTGACGGCGCGCGCTGGGGCTTGCTGGCCCCGGTGACGCTGGCGGACTTCGCCGAGCTGGAGTTGGCGAAGGCCCCGAAGCCGAAGGGCGGCGCGAAGGTCGACGGCACCGCCGTCCTCAAGAAGCGGGCCCTTGCCGCTGGCGCCGACCCCAAGGCGGCGGACTTCTTCTTCGGAGGCGGCCATGGCTGAGATGATCGAGTTCGTCTTTCGGGGCGATGCGTCGGATCTCGCCAGCGCGTTGAAGGACGTTACCGGCGGGCTTGACGACGTGGGGCGCAAGGCCGACGACGTGGGCGAGAAGTCCGAACAGGGCTTCAACCGCACGATCAATGTCAGCAAGGGCGCGAAGGTCGCGATCGGCGCTGTCTCTGGCGCGTTCGTCGCTGCCGGCGCCGCTGCCGTCAAGATGGCGCGCGATACGCTCAAGCTCGCCGACCGGCTCAACCGGATCGCCAAGGAAGCGAAGGCGGCGGGTGCGACGGCGGAGGACTTCCAGCGGCTTGAGGGCGTCCTAGGGCTCGTGACCAAGGGCGGGGTGGACACGTCTCGCGTGCTGACCGCACTCGATAAGCGGCTCGCGGAGGCTCGGGCTGGCACGGGCGAGGCAACCAAGGCGCTGCAGGCGATGGGCGTTGACCTCGCCGCGGTCGAGTCGGCTGCGCCCGTCGAGCGGCTGGCACTACTGGCCGACGGTGTGAACACGTTGGGCTCGCGCGCTGACAAGAATCGTGCGTTGTTGCAGTTGTTCGAGGAGGCCGGCGCCGCGCTGGGCCCCGCGTTCGAGGGCGGCGGCGAGCAGATCCGGGCCGCGGCCGGCGAGATCGAGTCGGCAGGTATCATCAGCAACAAGGCCGCGGCTCAGTCCGAGGCTCTTGTTGATGCGGTGGCGCTGCTCCAGCAGACGATCCAGACGATCAAGGATCAGGCGCTTGTCCCCCTGATCCCCACGTTCACCGCCTTTGCCACGGCTCTACAGCAGACGCTCCGGCCGATGGCGCAAACTGGCAACCGCGGCGCAGAGATGGCGCGAATCTTCCGCGAGGTCGTGGCGCCTGCGCTTGTTGCTGTGGCGGTCGAGGGGCGAAAGGGGCTTGCCGGGCTAGCGGTGTCGGCGAAGGCCGTGGCCGTCGCGTTCCAGCGGGTCAAGATCGCGTTCCTTACGGTGACCGGCCAGTTCAAGAAGGCCGAGCAGGCGATCGGTGATCTGCAGGCCGCACAGGCGGAACTAGACAAGGCGACCGGCGACTTCATCCAGACTCAGCAGGATGCGGACGCTGCCGGCCAGCGGTTCCTTGAGACATTGGTTGCTCAGGAGGCTGCGGCTCGGCGGGTTGGCGACGCGCTTGACGAGTCGGCCCCGGCGCCTGTCGCTGGCGTTTCTGTCCCGGCCGCGGCGGCCCGAGACGCTGGCATCGCCGAGACAGTTGCGGAGGGCGAGGCCGCGATCGTCGCGTATCGCGAGGGGCTACGCGCGTCGCACGCCGAAACGATGGACATGCTGCAAGCCGAAGCCGACGAGGCGGCGGCGCGCGTGCTCGCCACGCAGCAGACTGCGATGCAGGCGGCGACGAACATCGGGCAAGTGGTGACGAGTACGATCACCACGCTTGTAGCGGCCGAGGCTGATGCCCTGGTGGCGCAGACGGAGCGGGGCACAGAGGCTCGGCGCGATGCCGCCCTCAAGGCGTTCCGCATGAACAAGGCGGCGGCCCTGATCAACGCGGGCATTAACACGGCGCTTGCGGTCACAAACGCTGCCGCTACGCAGCCGTTTATCCCGCTCGGCATCGTCGCCATGGCCGCCGCCGCTGCTGCCGGCGCGGTTCAGATCGGCGTCATCGCCGCGAAGCAGCCCCCGCAGTTCCACCGAGGCGGCGTGCTGTCGCAGAACACGGCCGACGAGATCACGGTTCGCGCACGCGCGGGTGAGGGCTTCCTGTCCAACCAGGGCGTCGCCGCTGCTGGCGGCGCCGAGGGCGTTGCGCGACTCAACCGCGGCGGGCGCTCGGGCCCGGACGCCGTGTACGTCGTCAACCGAGTCGGCTCCCGCATGATCGACGTGCAGACGACGAACGCGATCCGCCGAACCGACTCGCCGCTGTCCTCGGCAATCCGAAGCGCGCGCCCGCGGTCGGTTGGCCGCTACGACCCCTTTGCTAAGGTCTAAGCATGGCCGACCGCTCCCTAGACTTCTATCAGGCCCTTGTGCAGATCGACGAGCGCTTCGACGCCGACTCGATTGCCGACAACGGCGCGGGCGCCACGGACGGCGACTACACGCAGCGCGGGCCCCGTGCGGGCGTGCCCGAGGATCAGGGCTCGTCCGACATGGTGTTGCAGGCGACCGGCACGCCTTCGCAGGACGGCGACCTGGAGATCGTCGCCTCGCGCGCGGGGATGCCTGACGACCGCGCCGAATTGATCTGGCGCGACGTGGACGGTGGCGACTCGACCAGCAACTACAAGGGCTGGGAGGGCCCGGAACTGGTGACGGGGTGGGAGGCGATCCAGTCTCACACCGCCGCGTCTTCGTCTGCCCAGATCCGGCCGTCGGTCATCACGCTGCAGTCCGGGCGGGCGCTTGCCGTGGCCGGACAGAACGGCACGAGCGCGTCGGGCCAGTTCCCGATCTACATCATGCGGTACGACCCCGCCTCGGGCTGGTCGTCGCTGTCCGACCTGAGCCCCGGAAACGGCGCAACGCAGCACTGCGACTTGCTGCAGTTGCCCGACGGGAAGGTGCTGATCTTCCTGATCGCCGAGGACACGGATCAGGTTGACGTGCGCGTGTCCGAGGACGACGGCGCGACGTGGGCACCGTATGCGCTTCGGGTCCTCAAGACGCCGGTCGCTGATACCGACGTGCGGCAATTGGCGGTCGCCTACTCCGCTCGCCAGATCGTGCTGTTTGTCGGCTACCACGACGGATCCACGTTCGACATGGCGCAGTACGCGAGTTCGGACCTTGGCAAGTCGTTCGCGCAGATCACGGCGTCTTACAAGACGACCAGCGCCAGCGCGGACCAGGGCGAGGCGCCTTCCGTGACGGGCGTTCCCGGCGGCGGCTTCGCGCTCGTCTACAAAAACAACCAGACCAGTCCAGATCGTTACACCAGCGTTGCGGTCCCCGACGCCTTCACCGCCGCAGCGGAACTGTCGTCGCGCAACCTTGGCAGCACCGGGGCGAACGACACTGCCTCTTGCGCCGCGTTCACGCGAACCAACGGCGACGTGCTCTACCTGATCAACGAGGACGACGACAACGACGGCGGCGACATCACAATCCATTGGAGCGCTGACGGCGGCGACAACGTCTACAAGCAGCGCAGCGCAGCGAACCTCGATCAGGGCAACAGCGCCAGCGGCAACCGGCTGTATGGCATGGCCTATGCCGAGGTCGCCGGTCGCGGGCTGCTGCTGTGCCGGTACGAAACGGCGACCGCCGGCAACAACTACGCCGAAAACTCGGTGGTGTGCGTCTACCTCGGCGGGTACACCAACATGACGCAGCCGGCGGCGGACATCGACACGGCCGAGGGCTGGGGACGCGACTACTACCCGGGCTGGACGAACGGGCCGTCGGGCCAGGTGTGTCTAGGGCCTTGGCTCCCGGTGGCCGACCCCGACGATCTGACGCACAGCACGACGGGTTCGGGCGGCACCGTCACCATGACGGCAGCTAAGGCGACGTTCGCTACGACTTCGGCGTCTCGGTACTGGACGATTGGATCGACCAGCACGATTGAGCCGGGCAACGCCGGCACGGCTGACGCCATCTTCGCAGAGGTCGAGTTTGCCGTTACCGCTGGCGGCAGTCAGACCGCGTTTGAGTCTGGATTCGAAGTGCGGGGCGGCAAGGCCGGCGTGGGCGCGCTTGTGCTGCAGGTGCGGGCGGACACGGCCGGATTCCGCATTCACGACCTCGGCGCCACGACGGACCGGGCGACGGTGTCGCTCGACATGACCACGATCCGCAAGATCCGGGTTGTGCTGGACATCGACAGCGAGAACTACCGCGCGTGGTACGCGACCAGCGCGCACGCCCGGGAGTGGACGGAGATCACGGCCGGCGACCTGACGGACACGGGCGGTGCTGCTGGCGTGACCCACCTTACGTTCGGGCACCACGCGAGCACGACCACGACGACGGAGTGGGTCATGGCCGCGATCGGCTATGCCGGCTGCAGCAACTACGCGCCCCGGACCGTGTCTGCGATCGGCGACGCCTGGAGCAACCCAACGGACTTGGCCGGGATCCCGGCGTCGAGCGGCTACCAGATGATCACCGACGGCGTTTCGGTGCGAGCCGTGGACGGCCCCGCCTGCATCGATGACTCGTGGCGCGTGCGCGCGGACTACGCCTACCCCATCGCCTCGATCCTGCCGTCGTACAAGAGCAGCCCGGATCAGCCGTGGCGGTCGGTCGCCGACAACGCGCAGATGCTCATTCCGTTTGACCCCGAACCGCAGTTCAGCGGCAACGCCGGAACCGAGGTCAAGGCGTTCCTGTTCGCGTTCGTCAACTGCAACATCAAGGAAGCATACATCGAGGGGTACAACGGCACGCTGTGGACGCAGGTTGCGCGGCTGCGGGCGTCGGACAACTTCACCGGGCTCAAGTACCTCCGCAGCGGGCGCATGATTCAGGTGGACACCGGGCAGTCGCAGACCGCTGACCGCTACTTCTTCCGCGAGTTGCACGCGGGCGACACGTTCGACTTCGGCACGTCCGATCCGATCGTGCTGCGCAAGATCGAGCACAACACCGAAGGCGCGTTCACCGACTCGGCGACGGTGCGGCCGACGCTGGTGCTGGAAGGCGACCAGTTGAGCGGCAGCGAGCCGAGCAGCGGCACGGGCTCGGTGTGGCGTAAGGACTTCGCCGCGGTCGTCTACCAGGTCACCGACCACCAGATGTGGCGGATCCGCATCCCGGCGCACAAGACGGCCGACGGCTACTACCAGATCGGCTCCTTCGTCATCGGCTCGCCGGCCATCTTTGGCACGCCCAACGATCGCGGGTTTAGCAACGCGCTCCGGTTCAATGTCGACTACAACGACGCGCCCAGCGGTCGCCGTTCGTTCCGCCGCCGAGGCAAGCCGCGCCGCTCGGTTGAGTTCGCGCTTGCGAACACGGCCGTCGACCTCAACAACGTGCAGGCCGATAGCCCGGTGCCGCACTACGTCACCCCGGACGGTTCGACGCCGCTTGCTGCTGTGGCGGACACGAGCCGGCAGATCGAAGGCATCGTCCACCGCTGCACCGAGCAGGGCTTGCCGACGGTCTACGTATCGCGCCTGGACAAATTGAGCGGGTCCACCGTCGAAGCGCTCAACGAGCCGCTGCGGTGGATTTACGGACGGCTCCGCACCAACCCGAGGCGCGACCACGTCGTCGGCACCGAGGGCGTTAGCGAGGTCGAGCGCCTGAATACGGTGACGGTCGAGGAGGAGATTTGACGCTCCACCCGGCCGACCTTCGAAAGGGCTCGCTCGTCTACCAGCTTGAGGTGGACTGGCCCGCCGAGACGCTACGCGTGTCTGACGTGGAGCACGATGCGCCGTTCGGCGACGACTCGGCGATCGTGCAGTTCCACGGCGTGATGGATCTTGGCGAGTCTATCGAGCGGGAGCTGGACCTGTTTAGCGTGTCCCGTTCGCCGCGGTCGGTGTCGCCGACGCTGGACCTGCAAGACGTGCTCGACGTGCCCGCAACGGTCGAGGCGCAAGGCGGCCCGCTGCTGTCCCCGGCGCGGCTGTACGTCTACCCGCTGGGCGCGACGAAGCGCACGCTGATCATGCGCGGCAGCGTCCAGGCGTTCACCTACGACGTGGCCGGCGAGCCGCTGGTGTTGGAGATCGAGCAGTCTGCCGACGACGACGAGGGCTCGCTGCTTCGGCCTACACAGTTCATCGGCACCAACGCGCTCGGGCCCGACGGCACGACGTGGCAGTGGGACGGCGACGCGGCCGGCGAGTTCTATCCGGTCGTGATCGGCAAGCCGGGCAGCGGCGACGGTTCGGCGTTCGGTTCGCCCGCGTTCGGCTGCAACCTCGTGTCCCCGTCCACCGGCCTGATGATCGCGGCGGCGCATCGGGTGGCCGCAACGTCGGTTTACGCCGAGAACTTCGGCAACGGGGCCAGCGGTACGCGCTCGATTGTCGAGACATACACCGACCAGATCGGCTCGCCGTTTTCGCTCATCAACGTGGTCGGTTGGGCGTCCCCGACGTGGAACGACGGCGACGAAACGTGGATCGACTGGGGCGCGTCTGCCGGCGGGCTGGAGTTTGATGGCGAGTTGCTGCGCGGTGCGGGCGACGTGATCCGGTGGGCCCTGACGAAGTCCACGCTTGAGTGGGACTCGGGCCGTCTGGGCGCGGTCACTGCCGAACTCAACAAATACTTGATTGACGCAACCATCACCGCGGAGCCTGGGGAAATCGTGCGCCCGTGGGAGTGGTTGACCGATGCTGTGCTTCCGCTGCTGCCGGTGTCCATCGTCTACGGCCCCGAGGGGCTGTATCCGGCCCTGTGGCGCACTGACGCGACCGCGGCCGATGCAATCCTTGCGCTTGAGGAGGGCGCCAACTGCACGCGGCTAAGCGACGTGGGCGGCAGCGACGCATCGACGGTGAAGAACGACTTCACGATCTCCTACGGCTTCGACGCCAAGCGCAACCGGCCGACCAAGCGGTTCCGGTTGTGCGGCGACCTTGCGGCCGTGGACGAGGACGCCGACGCAAGCGCGGGCCTGCTGTGCCGCCGCTCGTTCGCCCGCTTCGGGCAGCGTGCAAAGACGGTCCGCGCAGAGGCGGTCTGGGACGCCGGCACCGCCGGGCGGGTTGCCCGCTGGATGGCTGCGGCGTTCGCGATGCCCTCGCGCGCGATTGAGTATCAGGTCGACGCGGACCTGCTGTACCTAGAGGCCGGCGACGTGGTGACAATCACCGACTCGGCGCTTTCGCTGTCGTCTCGCGTCGCGCTCGTCGAGCGGGTTGCGCTTGACAGCCTGCGCCCGCGTGTGGCGCTGCGGCTGTACGAGCAGCCTTAGCGCTTGCGTCTCGCAAGCATTCGACGGACTATGACGATGGCCATGCGATGGATCCCCCTGTTCGCCGCACTCACCGCGTGCTCGTCGGCCACCCCGGCAGAGCCCGCCAGCCGCCCGCTACGGCTTTGCATCGACGCCGCCCCCTCCGCGTATGCCCAGGCGCGCGCGGAGGCCGCTGCGGGCGCGTGGGGCTGCGTGGTGGTCGCTGAGAACAACTGCGACGCCCGGGTTGCGTGGTCGTCGGCTCCGGTCGTGTCCGCGAATGGCGCACCGGGGCTCGCGACCTACTACGCCGGGACGATCACTGTCGGCGCCGAAGCGTGCGCGGGCGGCATCGCGTCCCCCTGCGGTCGCGTGCTGCTGCACGAGGTCGGCCACGCGCTCGGCTACGGGCACCGCGCCGTCGGCATCATGGCCCGCTCAATCGACGACATCCCGCCCGGCGGGCTGGAGTCGTGGGAGAAGCGGCACGCCTGCCGTCTGTGGGCCGACGGGGTGGTTGAGTTTCGCAAGCGCCTGACCCTTGAGGCGCCGGAAGGGATGCCGAAGCGATGAGCCCCGACGTTGCGATCGTGGTGGGCCACCGGCCCGGAGCGCAGGGCGCTCGCGCTGTCGACGGCACCACCGAGTTTGTCGAGATGTCCGAGGTCGCCGGGCTGCTGTCGGTCGCGCTCGACGCTCGCGGCTATGAGTCGGTTGTGGTCTTCCGCGACGACCACCGCGGCGGGCTGCAGGACTTGCCGGGCAAGGCGAACGCGACCGACGCCCGCATGTGCGTCTCCTTGCATTTCAACAGCGCCCGCAGCCGCAGCGCACAGGGGTCTGAAGTGCTGTATGCCGCCGGGTCCACGCGCGGGCGGGAGTTGGCCGAAGCCGTCCAGGCGGCGCAGGCTCTCGCGCTGGGGCTCCCCGATCGGGGGCTAAAGGCGATCCCCCGCGACGGGCGGGGCGGAATCATCCTGTGGCGCACGTCGATGCCCTGCATCCTGCTGGAGCCCGTGTTCGGCAGCAACGCCGAGGGGTGGGCGGTCTACAAGGAGCGCCGGCAGTTGTGGATCGAGGCGGTCGCGAATGCGATTGTCGAGGTCGGCGGAGAGCCGGTCTGATGCTGTACGCCGTCGAGCTTGCCGGCTGGGTCGTGGGTGCGTTCGTCGCGCTGGCGCTCGGCGGCTACGCGCTGGCGGCGGTCGTCAAGGCTGGCGTGCGGCCGCTGTGGGCTGCGGCTTTCGGCATGGAGGACGGCACCCTTAGCCGCGAGGTGTACCGGGGCTCGATCCGCTCGATCCCCACCGGCCTCGGGCTGGTCGTCGGGAGCGCCGAGTGGGTTGCGTCGCTGCTACTCGACCCGGACGCGGCGCGGATCTTCGCCTACTGGCCCGAAGGCTTGACCCCGCTCGCCGGCTCCGTGCTCGGTCTGGGCGCTGGCGGTCTTTCGCTGCGGATCCACGAGGCCGTGGACACCAACCTTGACTTCGGCTTCCGGTCGCTGTTCGGCGCTGTCGCCGACCGCGTGCGCGGTGGCGCTCGCCCCGGCCCGACGCCGGCCGTGATCCCGAGCAAGCCGGCGCCCCGGTCCGACACCCTCGGCCCCGAGATTGACGAGGGCGACGCGTGAGCCGCCGCGCGATTGTGGTCGAGGACGACCCGACGGCGCTGTCCCTGCTGGCGACGCGCGTCGAAATGCTCGGCTTCGTCGTCACGCTGCAGGACCGATGCCAGACGGTAGAGGAGGCGGTTGCCACGCTCGCTCAGGGTCCGGTGCCCGCGTTGATCGTGCTGGACATCGTGCTCCCGTCGCGCACGTTCTCCAGCGGAGGCAAGAGGGCGAACGGCGCCGACCTCGCATCGGGGATCCGCCAGACGCCCGTGTTCGCCGCCGTGCCGATCGTGGTCGTGTCCGGCAAGATGCCCGAATCTGACCCGGACGTGCGCCACGCGATCCGCTGCGGCGCCGTCTACCTGGGCAAGCCGCACCGGCTGTCTGCGTTCCGCGACGCCGTCGAGCGAGCCGGCGCGAACCCTGGACCGATGCCGACTCGCGGGGGCGTAGACGCGGCGGCTGAGGTTCTGCCGTGACGCCCGAGGACGAACTACACCGGGCGGTGCTGGAGCAAGTGCGCCTGTCCGCCGGCACGCGCTCGGGTTCGGCCGACACGGTCGCGGTCAACATGCCGCCCGACCGGGCGCACGCGCTCATCGAATTGGGCCGGCAGCAGGCGATCCGCGACCGGGAGATCGAAGACCTGCGGCAAGCGGTCGCCCAACTTCTACCGCTGCTAGACGAGCGCAAGCGACGAAACGCGGTGGCCGACTTCCTCGCCACGTCATGGGGCAAGGGCGCGGCGGCGCTCGGCGTCTTGCTGCTGCTGCTCAACATCGCCAAGGCGACCCGCGACCTTGTTAGTCTGGGTCCCGCCTACGACGGCAACGACACTGCGCTAGTAGACGACTCGATGGACGGCCCTGATGAGGATGGCCTAGTCGGGCTCGCCGTCTAGTCCGGCGCGCATCCGCAGCCACGCGGCGGCGGTCATGCCGGCGTCGGCGGCCATCGCCTTGACCTCCCGCCACTCCGCATCGTTGAACCCGCCGCGGGGCTTGCGCTTGTCGTCCAGGGGCGGTCGGCCGCGGCCTCGCTTGCCTTCGTCGCTCATGTCGTCCTCCGTGCGGTTGCCGTGCCGCTTGCCCCATCCCTGCAGGGGCCACGCCGCCGAAGCGGTGCCGGGGCTTGGGGCGCCCCGTTGCCCGTCTCCTCAGTTGGCGTTGACGGTGCGGCCGTCGAGCCGGCGGCACAGGTCCAGCACCTTGCAGCGCGCGCCGTAGTGGTAACGGCCGTTCTCCCCCAGGGCGGCGTCCCAGGCGGGGCGCGTGGCGGCGAACTGCGGGTCGCTCGACAGGCCATCGCGGCAGGCGCGGATCAAGGCATCCTCGGCGGCCTTGCGGTCGGCCTCGGCGGCGTACAGGCCGTTGGCCTCGCACCAGTCCTCATGGGCGTCGTTCCATGCGTCGAACGTGTCCTCGTCGCAGTCGTCGGCGGGGGTGGGGTGGGCGTCCTCGGCGGCATCGCGCAGGGCCTCGACCCGAAGGGAGGCGGTCAGGAGGGCGGCGCGGGCGGTGTCGATGGCGTTGGTCATTGTCTCTGTCTCCCCGGCGGCGCTCCGTGCCCCGACCGTGGTTAAGTTATAGGCGCGTTTAATCCGGCCGTCCAGCATTATTTTCGCGGTGCGCGTTTTTATCCGCACGCGCCAGCGGCGGACGGCCATCCCTCTCAGTTGGCGGCGACGGTCACCGCGTCCTCGATGGCGGCGACGATGTCGAGGGCAATGTCGCCGTACTTGTCCTCCAGGGCCTCGGGGCGGTCGCACCAGCCATCGACCCCCGCGCCCTGGGCGTGGAACCGGCCGAAGTCGTCGGAGTGCAGCGTCACGCTGCACAGGTGCGCGCCGTCGCGGGTGATGTCGGCGTCGATCGAGCCCTCGATCCCGGTGGTGGTGTTGGCGTCGCGGGCGGTGATGGTGGCGGTGTAGGTCATTGTCTCGTCTCCCTGCGAGGCTCCGTGCCCCGTCGATGAATTAAGCATACGCGCTTTTTCTCGACGCGCAACATCTATTTTCGCATCCCGCGTTTTTTATCCGCAAACACCCGCCGCGCCTGCGCTGTACACTGCGCGCATGACCGACCCTTGGCCCGAGCCGACCGACGAAGAACTCCCCGACGACAGCCTGCCCGGCGGTCCCGACGACGACGAGCCGGACCAGACCGCGCTCGTGCCCGACGTGCTGGAGGATTGCGGGCTGCTGTTCGGCCCGGCCGGCTGCGAACTGCAGTTCTACAGGGCGGTCGGCGCCGCCAAGGATGAGATCGATTGGGTCGCCCCGGGCGAGTCGGTCATCGAGACGGTTGCCGTCAACATCCGCGCCGGGGGCTCCGTCCTAGAGGCTGCCGACGGCCGATGGTGGCGCGTCGACTACGACGCCGACCGAGCCGGCGGGACCAACCCCGGGCGGTGGAAGGTGTCGGCCAAGCACGGCGTCGCGATCCTGCAGCACTTCGACGGCGAGCACGTCAAGCGGCTGGTGATGACCGACTGACCCTTGCCTCGATTGGCTTGCCTGCATACCGTGCGCACAGGAGTTGCCGTGCCCGACGAGGATGATGATTGGGACGAGTGGGTTATTCTGGACCTGAGCGCGCCCGCGATGTACCTCGTCGAGACGGACCCCGAGCCGGGCGAGGAAGAAGGCGAACAGTGGATCGTCCTGCACTTGCCCGAACTGATGGAGGTTGAGCAGTGAGCCCACTACTCGCAGGCGGAATGCCGACCGCGCTGCCGTCCGCCGGGCTGGTCCTCGGCGTCCTTCTGGTTGCCGGCGCCGTGGTTGCCGCAGTGGTCGCCCTCGCCGCCAACGACTGGAACCCGCGCGATGCGTGGGAAGACTCGCGGTTGTTCGTCGTCGCGACCGTCTCATTCATCGCAGGCGTCGCCCTGCTGGCCCTTGAAGGCTTCACCCGCCGCCAGCGCGTCAAGGCGCAGCGTCGGCAGCAGCGCACCAGCAACGCCAAGCGCTTGCGCGACACCAAGAAGCGACACAAGGCCGCGACCGACCAGCGCAACAAGCAGGTGGGCCGGCTCAACGACGCAGCCCGCAGGGCCGCCGAGGACGCCGCCGCATCGACGCCGACGCCCGACGCCCGCCCGGAGTCTGACGAGGACCGTCAGCGCCGGCTGGACGCCCTTCGTGAGGGCATGTGGGACGAATGACCCGGGAGCAGCGCGACGCGGCGTTCGATCGGGGCTGGCGCCTCTGGTCGATGCGCGCCGTCGGCGTCGCTGCGTTCCTCGTCGCCGTGGTCGCGCTCGACGCCTGCACGCCTGTCCTGCGCGCGCCGCTGTCCTTTCCTCAAGTTTCCCTGTACAAGCCGGCGCCGCTGCGCTCGCTGGTCAACCCGATCCCCGTGGTTGCCGGCGACCCGGCGCTATTCGACGGCTACCTAGTCCACCCGGACGGATGGGCCCGCGTTCGCGCCGAGGCCGACCGACGCGCGGACGCATACGAGACGTTGACCGCGCAGGCAGCAGACGACCGGGCGCTGTGCCTGGACAACGACGCCGCAAAGACGGCTGAGATCAAGCGACTCCGCAAGGAATTGGCCGAGGCCCGCGCGCTACTTGTTGCGTGCGGCGCAACGTCGGTCGGCGTCGGGGTTGCTGTCGGCGCGGCGTGCGCCAACTAGGAGGATGGGATGGGGGCAGAGTGGTTGAGCGAGGTTCACGCCGCGCACTCGCGCGGTGCGCTTGACGGGTTGACGGCTGGCGAACTGGCCGACTCCCTCGGGCTGTCTGGCAATCAGGGCAAGATCGCCAAGGCGCTGATCATCGGCGGGCCGTCCACCGAGGCGACGGCGGTCAGGAACATCCACCGCGACCGCTGGGGCCGCCTGTGCAGCGCCATCGGGCCCGATGACGATACGACGCCCGCACCGACGGTCAGCGAGCCCGAGGAACCGCGCAGCGCCGCCGAGATCCTGGCGGACCGCACCCGGCTGCAGGAGCGCGATCACCGCCGGCTGGCGACGCTGTACACGCGCACGGTGGAAATGCCCGACGCGCGGCCGTTCGGCGTGCTCATCTTCGGCGATCCGCACCTAGACGACGACGGCACCGACATCCAGTTGGTGCAGCGCCACGTCGGGCTCGTGCGCTCGACTCCGGGGCTGTACGCCGCTTGTGTTGGCGACGTGCTCAACAACTGGCCCCACTCCGGCAAGTTGTCGAAGAAATGGAAGGACCAGCGCACGACCGAATCCGAGGCCCTGACGCTGGCCGACTGGTTCGTGTCTGAGCTGGCGGGCCGCTGGGTCGCCTTCGTCGGCGGCAACCACGACGCTTGGAACGGCGGCAGTGCGGCGAACGTGCTCGCGCAACACGGCGTGCCCTTCGCGCTGGACGAGTTGCGGGCGCGGCTGGTCATCCCCGGCTGTGACCCGTTCGTCATCCACGCCCGGCACTCGTTCCGCGGGAGGTCGATGTACAGCCGCACGCACGGCGGCGGTCGCGCTGCGCTCATGGATGCGCCGGGGGCGGACCTGTACACGGCCGGTCACTTCCACGAGGCCGGCATCCGGCAGGAACTCACGAAGGACGGGATCCCGTACACCGTCGCGCAGGTTGGGAGCTACAAGCGATACGACGAGTACGCGCGGCGGATCGGCTTCCAGGATGGGTCTGTCGGCGGCGAGGCGATCCTAGTGATCGTCCACCCCGAGCGCCCGCGCGGCACGTTCGGCCGCACGCTGGCTACCGCCGACATCGAGGGCGGGTGCAAGTACCTGCGCGCGCTGCGGTGAATCCTCCGCGCAAGGCCCTTCAGCCCGCCGTTGTGGCCCTGCGCGCCGCCAGCCTTGCCCGCAGCCGTTCGGAGCGAATCGCGGGCGCCCTGCTGGCCCTGACGGCTGCAAACAACGTGGACGCAGTCGCGACCCTGGCCGGCGTGCTGGGCGGTGTGATCGACGAAGGCAACCCGATCATGGCCGGCGCCTTGCTCGGCGGGCCGGTCGCGTTCCTCGCGGCGAAGCTCGGCCTAGTCACACTCGCGACGTGGGCGCTGTGGCTCGCACGCCGCCACCGCTGGACGCTGCGCGCGTCGTATGCAGTTGCGGGCGTGGTCGGGGCGGTTAGCCTGAGTCATGCGGCGTGGATGCTGCCGCTGCTTTTCTGATCGACTGAGCCCCGGATCGGGGGCTGGTGAATCAGATTCGACGCCTAGCCGGCGGGCCGCCAAACGCGGCATTTCGCATCCATCGCCAGTTTCACCATGTTCGCCGTACCGCGTCCACCCGGGAACGCGCAGACGCCGAAGCGCATTTCGTCCTCGTCCAGGCGGTCGGCCAGCGTCATCGCGTAGCGCAGCATCCGCGCGTTGCGGATCGGCCCCGCGCCGTTGCCCTCGGCGACCCACAGCGCCGGGACCTGGATCAGCGGCACGCCGTTGTTCTGGCACCAGTCGGCGGCGTGCCTGTCCGCGCCGGTAGGGCACGCGCCCGTCACGACAATCGCCGGGCTCGCCGTAGCCAGCGCGCGGTTGACTGCGCCGGTGTCGGCGTAGTGGCGACCGCCGCAGACGAGGAGGATGAGTGGGGCTGCCGGGTCAGGCATCACCCCACCCCTCCAACCGCCCGCAGACCTCGCGGTAAGCAGCCGTCAACGCAACCCCGAGCGCGGCCCACCCGTCGCCCGCGATGCCGTACAGCGGCCCGGGGGCCGACTTCTTGCCGACCGCCCCGCGCCAGGATTCGAACCCGTAGGCTTGCGAGATTGCAGCCTTGACCTGTGCGTCCCGGTTGCAATCTCGCAAGCCTACGTCGAGGTAGCGCAGCACGTCGGAGCGGTAGACGGGTTCAGTACAGTAGCCCAGGTGGTCAGCCTCGGCGCGCATCCGACCAACGGCCTCGCTGGTTCGTAGCAGGGAGTCGCCGGCCTGCCCGGTGGACTTCACCCGCTCGACGGCCAAAAGGACCCGCACGGCTCGCCCGTTGTCGGCTGCGTAGCCGCCCTCGTCCACGGCATACAGCGCGTCCACAAACGTCCCCCTGTTCTGGAGCGCCCGCACCTCCGGCGCCGAATCCATCCGGTCCCGCATCGCCCGCACGGCGACCAGCGCGTTGCCCTCGCCGGGCGACGGGTCGTAGCCGATGATCCAGTCAGGGCGCATCACCCGCCCCCTTCGCCCGCGGCCGGGTCGGGCCACGGGACCGAGCGCATGTTGTCGGCGCACCACCCGCGGACCTCCGGGTCCCACACGACGCATCCCATATCGATCGTCCCATCGGGCCGTGCGCCCTCGACCTCGGAGCAACCGTCGTATGGAAACGGCTGCCCAAGTACCCTTCCAGGGGCGCCGGGGTCCCGATCAAGGTCCTCGGCGTCAATGCTGAACTTCGCCTCCCGAACAGCCCACACCCACAGGGAGCACCCTGAGCCACGGCACGGGTCGGGCCTCGGGGCTGCGATTGCGCTTTCGATGCCATCCCCGTAGTCGCGCACCTTGCTAAGAAACTCGGGACCGATCGTCCTGTGGCAAATCGGCGTGTCGCTCATCCCTATCCCCTCTCCGCGGCCTGTCGCCGCTCAAAGCTGTTCGGAATCTCCAGGCGCCGCCGCATTTGGCGCGCGGCCCACTCGCGGATTCCTAGTTTCTGCGCCAGCACTG
>Ga0208019_1000813_pt1 | contig 16938 bp, 19 predicted proteins | sample CB_VirMetaG_5_FD_184540 | JGI IMG/M metagenome (GOLD analysis project Ga0208019, IMG submission 184540) | Freshwater to marine saline gradient viral communities from Chesapeake Bay - CB_1508_1D Viral MetaG (SPAdes) (version 4) | ecosystem: Environmental > Aquatic > Marine > Coastal | place: USA...
TTGGGTTTGACTTAGGTAAGAACGATGATTTAAGTGTTGTTTGTTATTACTGGCCCTCTACAGAGTTTGATGACAACCATTACGTTCTGTTAGATACGTTTATGCCAGATGAGTTGATTGAGAAGTTAAGCAGAGAACATAAAGTAAGTTACAGTCAATGGATAAGAGATGGTTACGTTATAGAAACTCCTGGAAACATAACAGATACAAGTTTTATGGCTAGTCGTATTGAGGAAAGGATTGGGTATTTTGGTGGTTACAATTGTAAGGGAATATTAGCTGATGCTGCTTTTGCTACAGAGATGATTAATAACTTAAATCACAGAGGATTCCAAGCAGAATCATTTCCTCAAAACTATAGTCGTATGACTGAACCAATTGTTAAGATACAAAAACTAGTAAGTAAGAAGATACTAAGACACAATGGGAATAAGGCGTTGTCTTGGATGTTAAGTAACGTTGAGATTAGAAAAAATGCTGGAGGACAAATGATGATGGATAAGTCTGATAGAATTACTGGTAGTGGTAAAGATCACAAGAGAGGTAGAAAGAAGATAGATGGAGCAGTTGCATTAGCAATGTGTGTAGGTAAACATATAGAAGATACGAGTGAAACTAACTTTGATGCGACTTCAATTGTTGGATGGATTTAGTCACCGACATTGCGTTTTTCCGAACTTCGGTAAACCATCACTTATAATAAGTACTATAATATATACTAGAGAATGAAAAAGAAAGTAGTTTTTTTAGATGCTGGTCATGGAGGGTTTAAGGACAATAAGTATGTGACTTACCCAAATAAAATGTTTAAACATGATTTTCCATGTCACACACAAGATGGATATTTCTTTGAAGGGTTATTTAACAGAGAAGTTGTAGACAAAGTCTATAACTTACTAAAGGGTTATGACTGTAAGATAATAAAAGTACATGATGAAGTAGAAGATTTGCCTTTATATGAAAGAGTATTAAAAATAAATCAAGAACTTACATCTTATGAGCAAGGTGTAGTAATTAGTAGTCATAGTAACGCAAGTCCTAATCACAATGCTAGAGGTATTGAAGTATTTACTAGTAAGGGTAAAACGAATGCAGATACGTTGGCTGAAATCTACTACATTAAATGTAAAAAAGAGTTGGGGTCATTATTTCCGTTCCGCACCGACTATAGTGATGGAGATAGCGATAAAGAGGCTAATTTTTATATACTTAAATACACTAATTGTCCAGCGATGTTAATTGAGCATTTGTTTTTTGATAATACAGAAGATGTAAAGCATTTGCTTAGACCACTAATCATAGACTGTTTTGCTCACGCCCAGGCTGATACTATCATTCATTATCTTCAATTAACGAGATAAGTTTTTCTATGTACCCACAAGCATCCATCAATTCTTCTTGTAAGTGTATCAACCATTCCTTAGTAGACAAATCATCTCTATCAAGTGTAGTTCCGTATTTTTCTATACCTACTTGTGAACGAGAGGCTAATTTATCTATTACTTTTTTAATGATAGAATCTTGAATATGCGACATAAGTTTTTTAGTGTTGATTATGAAGTGTTACAAGAATTATTATACTTTTATACTGAAGAGGGTTATTTTGCTTGGTTTTTTGAGAATTGTAGTCAATATCCGTCTTATCGTTCAGCATATAATGCTATAGAGTCGGAATACTTTATGTGGTTTAAAAAATACAAATTTAAGAATTACGAACAATTTAGAGTGGCGAAGTATCGTTACTTGTACAGAAGATTAAACAAAACCTAATAAATGAAACATGGATCATTATTTAGTGGAATAGGAGGATTTGATTTAGCAGCACATTGGATGGGTTGGGAAAACGTATTCCATTGTGAGATTGAAGAATTTCCACGCAAAGTTTTAAAACATTATTTTCCAAACTCAATTTGTTATGAAGACATCAAGCAGACAGATTTCACTATTCACAGAGGTAAAATCGATATCATCACAGGGGGATTCCCTTGTCAACCATACTCCGCAGCTGGGAAACGAGAAGGAAAGAATGATGAAAGACATTTATGGCCAGAGATGCTTAGATGCATTTCGGAAGTGCAACCACGTTGGGTTGTGGGCGAAAACGTTCTCGGACTTGTTAATTGGTCAGGGGGATTGGTATTCGAGGAGGTGCAATCTGATTTGGAAGCTAAAGGGTACGAAATACAACCGTATATACTTCCAGCTGTATCCAAAAACGCTCCGCACAGAAGAGATAGAGTCTGGTTTGTTGCCCACCGTAACGACACAAGAATTTGAGTCAGAATGTGAAGTAAATGAAAAAGGACGTAGAGTTATTAGTGATGGTAAAGATAGTAGGAGTTTAAATATTGCAAGACTAGCATCTTTGAATATGCTACCTACTCCAATAGCTGGAGATTGGAAAGGACAATTAAGAAGTGATGGAACTGCTTCTATGTTAAGTGGTAAAGCAAGTTTAGGTTTATTACCCACTCCAATGGCTCAAAGTAGAGAAACTGATATTGAAAAAACTTTAGAAAGAAAAGAAAAGTATGGAGGAATGAAAAGGGCAATGTATTTAGAGAATTATGCTGTTATGGGCATGTTGCCTACGCCTTTAGTAACAGACATAGAAGGAGGAATTGTTTCCAAAGAACAGATAAAAAACAAGAATGGAAGATGGGTTAGGATAAGCAATAATACAGGTACAGAGTTTGGTGCTAAACTAAGGGATGTTGCTCCATTACTTCCAACTCCAGCTGCAAGAAATCATAAAGGAAAAACAAAATCTGGTAAAAGGGTAACAAAAACAGGTAAAATACAAAATTATGGCGATTCTCTTCCAAATATAGTTGATAAATTATTACCTACTCCACAAGCGAGTGAAGGGACAAAGATTGGAGGTACAGAAAATCAAGATAGCTTAACTAAAAGGGCAAGGCAATTTAGTAACAATAGTTCAAAGTTAAACCCACAATTTGTTGCAGAGATGATGGGATTTCCTAACAAGTGGACAGAGAAACCATTTCAAGAAGATACAGAAAATAGTTTTGATGCAGTAGATTTTAATGACTTTCCAACATCGTATCCAATCGTACAAGAAGAGTTCCAACCTAATGGTATGACACATAGTAAATGGCGAAGAGAGTCAATTAAAGGATATGGCAACGCTGTAGTGCCACAAGTAGTATTAGAAATTTTTAAAGCAATAGAAAGTTATGACAAACTCACAAAAAGTTGAAAGGTTTACTAAAAGGTTAGTAGCAACAATATCAGCAGTCACTCCAGTATTTCTTATATTCTGTATTATTGTGCTAGGATTCTTTAACTCTGCATTAGAGATTATTCACTACAAGAAGATAGTGGGTAATTTATCCTGGATTGGAGGATTTGTGTTTGGAGGATTAAGGTTTGCTGCTGGATTAGGTGGAGTTAAAATGATTATGGCTAATTCATACATTAGAGGCTCAATCTTTATTTTAGTCAGTATATTTTCTACAATATGGATTGCAAAGCACACGGAGAGTATTGCAGAGTCTATAGCATTAGTTGAACAATTTGAAAATGCAATCGTATTTGTTCAAACAACGATATGGACTGGATTGGTTGGAGAATTGCTTTTAGCAGTCTATATGTTTAACAAGCCTCTTAATAAGTAAAATGTTACAATCTGTAACACATTGAGTTTATATAATTTGTATATTTGCACTCAATGGGATTATTAGATAGAATTAACATATTTTCTAGAAGTAAGACTAACACGCTTGGCCCAGCAAGAGATTGGCAGTTGTGGAGGTCGTTGTTTTCCAATGCTAATAAGCATAAAGTCAATGTCAATCCAAAGACAAGTTTAGAAGTTCCAGCCTTTTGGAGAGCAGTAGATATTCTTTCTACACAGTTTGCTGCTATAGACTTTATACCCTATCGAATAAATTCAGATGATAAGACAATAGAAGAAGCAAGAACACACCCTTTATACAAATTACTCAAGTATAGACCAAGTCCACACTACGATACATTTACATTCCGAGAAACAATTATGCGTAGGTTGTTGAATGGCTCTCCAAAGACTAGTGCTGGAAATGTATTAGTAGAAATTGTAAGGAATAGTCAAGGATCAGTCCAAGAGTTAAAGATTATAGATGAGAGGTTTCAGATTATTCAAGATGACGAGATGACTTATTACGACTTGGAAACAAGTCAAAGGCTTTTGAGATATGATGAAGTTTTACATTTTAAAGCATGGGGATTTGATGGGATAAATGGCGAGAATCCTTTAGTATATTTAAACAACACTTTTGGAAGAGCCATCTCTGAATTAAGACACGCTGCATCTTATTACGGTAATGGGGCACAAGTAGATTTAGTATTAGAAACAGAATTGCCTTTAAACAACGAACAGAGAAAGATAATAGAGCAGTCCTGGGAACACAAGTATAGTGGACCAGATAGTCAAGGCAAGACTGCATTATTAAGTCATGGAGTTAAAGCGAAGCCATTAGGCAAAGGCGTTAGCGAGTCAGACATTAATTCAAGAAAACTAACTGTAGAGGACATATCAAATATAACTGGTGTTCCACTTCCTTTACTTGCACAAATTGATGGTAGATACAATTTAGAGTTTTTAAATAGGCTATTTGTTCAATACACATTGAGAGGTTGGTGTAAGCGATTTGAGAGTGAAATGAACAGTAAGTTGTTCTCTGATAGAGAACTTGGTAAGATTGAAGTTAGGTTTGATTTGAGTGGCTTAATGCAAGGAGATCTACAAGCACAAGCATCATTCTTTAGAGAGATGTATAACATACGAGTTCTTAATCCTAATGAGATTAGACAACAGTTAGGTAAGAATCCGTATGAAGGTGGAGATAGGTATGGTATGCCATTGGCTTCTAACAGTACTGAAGTTCCTCAACAACCTACTGACAACGTAAATACTGAAGAAGATGCCATATAACGATTATCCACAGTCAGCAGTTAACAATGCTAAAAGAGCATTAAAGCATAAAGAAGAGAATGGATCATCTTGTGGCACTAGAGTTGGTTGGGTAAGAGCATCACAAATTGCTAGGAAAGAAAATCTTTCAGTTGATACGATTAAGAGGGTTTATAGCTTTTTAAGTAGAGCAAAGACATACGACCAAGGCAAATATACTGATGAGAATGGCAAAGAGATTTGTGGCAGTATTATGTATGATGCCTGGGGTGGAGATAGTATGAAAACATGGGCAGAACGAAAGCTGAACAGTTTACCAGAAAACGAAAGAAACATGGAGTTAAATTTAAATACAACATTAAATGAAAGACACATTAAAGATGTGGTTGAAACGGAAGATAGCTACATTATTGAGTTTTCTAAACCGCATGAAGAAAGCGATGGATATGAGGACACGAATGGAGATAATGATCAAGATGTGGTTGGGCAGATAGATGATGCTGGTTATAAAAAGCCTAAACCAATGAGAGAGATTAAGGGTAGTTCTATTCAGCGTTCTGCAATAACTGTAGGAGGCAATAGAAGAGTAAGTGGTTATGGTATAGTGTTTAACTCTGATTCTTTACCACTAGTCATTCATGACAGAAGTAATGGGTTTGTAAAGGTATATGAGAGAATTACAAGGGAGTCGATTCAAGAGGCAGACATGACAGATGTAATTGCAGCCTTTAACCATAACTTTGAGAAATTAATGGGTAGAACGACTTCTAACACTTTACAGTTAAGTATTGATGACAAGGGGGTTTTTTACTCATTTGAAGCACCTCCAACACAAGCTGGAGATGATTTATTAACGCATTTACAAAGAAAAGAAATTAGTGGGAGTAGTTTTACTTTTACTATTGATGCGGAGGAAGGATATGATATAATAGAAAGAGGAGATGGTTCATTGGAAGCTACTCCTAAACGTATAACTAAAATTTATGAAATGGGGCCTGTAATTAATCCAGCCTATCCAATGACAACTGCTGAAAACAGAAGCCAAGGCTTATTTGATGCAGTTACTGGTCATTTGAACAGAAAGGTTGAAGAAGATAATCAATTAAAAGAAAGGAAACAAGATGATGCTGAATTGCTAAAAGCAAAGGCAGAACTTGAATTATTTGTCATAGAAAATTGTTAATAATGAAAAAAAGTGTAGAGTTGCGAGAACTAAAATCGCAAAAAGTAGAAGAGTTGCGTTCACTTATAAATTCAGATAAATTCAATACTGAAGAAGGTAAAACCAACTCTGACAATTTAAAGAGAGAAATCGAAGATTTAAACTCTCAAATTGCTAACGTTGAGTTTGTAGAATCTCAAGAAAAGGTTGAGGTTAAGAAGAACTCTGATGTTAGACGCAATGTAGTTAAGCCTACTGAAGAAGAAAGATTTACAGAGAAGTTCTCTATTTTAAGAGCAATCAATTCTGCTGCTACTGGTAAGGCATTGTCTGGAGCAGAAGCTGAAGCGTATGAAGAAGCACAGAGAGAAGCTAGGTCTTTTGGTCAAGATTTAAGCGGTAACGTTGCAGTACCAGGATTCGTAATGAATAGAACTGCTACTTCTCCATCTCAAAACGTAACAACAAGTGCTGATGGTGGGTATGGCGTGTTTACTGATTTTGCTGGACACATTGCTCCATTAAGACCTCGTCCAGTTGTTGAACAAGCTGGTGCAACAGTTATTAGAGGTGCTACTTCTAATTTAAGATTTACAAAGAACTCAACTGTTAGTGTTGCATGGGAAGGAGGAGAAAATGATGCTAATGCAGAAGCAGTTTCAACTTTTAGTGTTCTTGATTTATCTCCTAACAGATTGGGTGCTTTCACAGACATTTCTAAGCAGTTAATGCTTCAGTCTACTCCAGATGTTGAGGCTATTGTTATGGAAGAGATTAGAAGAGCAATTGAAAATGCGGTTGATAGTGCCGCTATTAATGGTGCTGGAACTGGTGGAGAACCTACTGGTATCTTAAATGATGGAGGGATTGGTGTAGTTGCAATCGGAACTAATGGAGGTGCAGTTACTTTCCAACACGTTGTAGACTTGGAAAAAGAAGTAGCAATCGACAATGCAGATTTTGGTAGATTGGCTTACATCACTAACCCACAAGTTAGAGGCAAGTTAAAGACTACTGAAAAGGCTACTAATACTGCTCAATTCATTTATACTGATAGTGCAGTAGGTGCTGGAGAAATGCCTAGAGGATTAGTTAATGGTTATAACTCAATGATTTCTACTAACGTGCCATCTGACTTGACTAAAGGTACTGGTACTGATTTGTCTGCCATGATTTATGGAGCATTTAATGCTTTATATATTGCACAGTTTGGTGGATTAGACATCGTAATTGATCCTTACACATTATCCAAGAACGCAGTAGTTACTATGGTAGTAAACAGCTGGTGGGATATGGGATTGAGATGGCCATCACACTTTGCTGCGATTAAAGATATTGACTTAACTGCTTAATAGTTAAATATGACAAAGGTTAGATTTTTAAAGAGTCCTACTGGGACACACAAGTTAGCTTATAACGTAGGGGAAGTAGGATTTGTTAATGATGAAGTTGCAAAAGATTTGGTAAACAAGGGCATTGCAACATTAGTACAAGAACAATCTGCTTCAGTTGGATTCTCTGACGATAAGCAAGGAGATACTGTTAAGACTCAATATAAATCTACTAAAAGTCGTAAAATTAATAAGTAATGGCATTTTTTAAAGTAATAAGTGTACCATCTACTGAACCAATCACTTTAAGTGAGGCTAAAAACTATTTAAAAGTAGAAGATAGCTATACAGATGATGATACGCTTATTACTGCCATTATTACTTCTGTTCGGCAATATATAGAAACGTATCTATCGACTGCATTAATTACACAAACAATAGAAGAGAAGTGGGATTACTTTGAAGTTAGAGACTATCAACTTAGACAAAACTTTAATCTTGGAGTTAATCCAGTTCAAAGTGTTACAAGCATTACTTATGTTGATACAGATGGAGATAGTCAGACTTGGAGTGCGAGTGAATACGTTGTAGACACACATAGACCAGTTGCTCGGATTGGATTAAAGAATGGTTATACATGGCCATCAATACAAGATGAGATTAATGCTTTAACAGTAACTTATGTTGCTGGTTATGGAAATAGTGGTTCAAGTGTACCTGGGAACATTCTTCAAGCAATGCGATATTTGATTGCTACATATTATGAGAATAGAACTGATCACTTGGCTACATTACCAACTGCAAGTAGAGTTATATTAGATAATATTAAGTACGGAATGGGAATTGGTTTCTAATGAGGTATCTAAAGAGTGAAAAGATTGGTAACTTAAATCGTAAAGTTAAAATTCAACAAAGAACAATAACAAGAAACTCTTATGGGGAAACTGATTTCATTTTTAGTGACTATATTACCCTATATGCTGAAGCTGATTTCCGTATTACGAGAACGGATGAAAAGCCTCAAGAACAACAGAAAGTAGCTACTACATCTGTTTTTTATAGGATTCGTAGACGTACCGGATTATCAACAGAGATGAGGTTAGTAGATTTGACGATGGCATCCTCACAGAATATATTTAACATAGTAGCTATTAGGGAAGAGAGTAAGGATTACATGATATTAGAGTGCATTAACTATGAGTATTAAGGTTATAGGCATACAAGACTTAAATAGACGTTTGAAGGAAGTAAGTAAATTTATGACTAAAACCGAAAAGCGTAAAGTAACTTTTGGTGCTGCTAAACCACTTGTTAGTGCTGGTCGTAGGATAACTCCGAAACGTGAGCATCCAGATAAACATAGACATCCATTTCAAAATCCAAGATATTACAAAAAGAAGATACAAGCATACTATATACCCGGGAACTTACAAAAGAGTTTTGCTAGAGTAGCACAGAAAAGGTTAAAGCGTACAACAGACACATTTGTGGGTGCTAATTTTGCTAGAATTAAACAGTTAATATATGGAACTACTGTTCCAAGGTCGGATGGATATTATGCTCACATGGCTTTTGGTAAAGACAGTAACTCAAAGAAATATAGAGAGAAAGTAATTATGCCAACAATAGCCAAAGCTGGTAGACAATCATTGAGGGCGATGGAACTTGCTACGGTTAAAGTTTGGGCAAAGGCTAAAACAAGATTAAAGTTTAAGTGATGGAGATAGGGAAGGTATTATATAGTTTATTGAGTGCAGATTCTGCATTAACCACATTGATGGGAACGAATAAAGTATATCCATCGTTTGCTCCAGATAAGACTGAATTTCCCTTTATTGTATATAAGACTAGAAGTTCAGATCCAGTTGTAACAAAGAATGGAATTGCTGATAACGTTTCTTTTATTGCGTATATTAATGTGTATAGTAGAAAATATGATACATTAAGGGATATTACAGATGCGGTAAAGAATGCAATAAACAACTATAGTGGCACAGTTGAAGGTGTTACAGTAAAAAGAATTGGGTATCTTGATGAAGAAGAGTTTTTCGATTTTGACATAGATGTCCATTTTATAGAGTTATCTTATAGAATTAGATTAGAAAATTAAATTAAAAAATTATGCCAAGTACTGGATTTATAGATGGAACATTGCTACGGCTTACTTTAAGTAGCACACAAGGTAGTGAGATAGAAATCTTTCACGCTACTGAATCTTCAATTTCATTTTCTTTAGACGTAACTGATATTACAACAAAAGATAGTGGAAGTGGAGGATGGAGAGAAATCTTCCCTAAAACAAAGTCTGCTTCAATTTCTTTTAGTGGTTTAGTCAGATATGATGAAACTGCATCAGAAGATAATATGAGTGGATTATTGGGTTACTTTAATGGAAGAACACAGATTTATTGGGTAATGGCTACTTCTACTAGCGGAGATGTACAATTAAGCGGTAGTGGTTATATTACTGCATTAAGTCAAACTGCTACTGCTGATACTGAAGTTGCTTTTGATGGAACAATTGAAGTAAGTGGTGCAGTAACTGTAGGAACTGTAGTTTAATTAAAATAAAAGACAAATGTACAAAGAACTAAAAATACCTGGAAGAACTCTCTATGTATCATTCAATTTGCGAGTTGTTTTACAATTTCAAAAAGAGTTTACTAAAGAGGGTTCTTCCAATATTGATATTGAAAAGTTAATATCTGAAGTTGGGTTAGAGGGGCAAATGAAGTTGTTTTATTTAGGATTAAAGGAGGGACATAGAAAAGCAAAGAAAGATTTTGATATGGAGTTTGATCCTGATTTCTTTGATTTTTTAGATGACTATCCAGAGGCAATAGAACAGATAGCTTCAGCCTTTAATGATAGTGTTCCGCAAGGAGATGGAGAGCAAAAAAAAAGACAGACGAGGGCGAGAAAGAGCCAATAACAGAGGATTGGTTACAAAGAAAATTGCTAGGAGAATTAGGATGGAGTATTGATGACTTTTATGATGCAGACTTTAGAATGGCTACAAATGCTATTATAGGTATGATGAACGCAAGGTTTGAGGATATAAAAAATCAATACGAGATTGCAAGGTATAATGCAGCTTTAAATATTAATGTTCATTTGCCGAAGGGCAAGAGCATTAAGAATCCTAAAGAATTAGGAGAGTTTAGTTGGGAAAAGCCAACATTAAAAAAGAAAAATTTAAGCAAAGAGGAGATTTCGTCACTCATGAAGAAAATGGACTCTCCAAAAATTGTTAAAAAAGAAAAGCTAGATGGCAGGGAACTTTCGAGATTTACTAATACGACTAGGACTTGATGACAAACAGTTTGTTGCCAAGTTCAATAAAGTTGAACGCCAATTAGTTAGTTTTAGCAATAATGCTCGTGATTTAGGTAAAACTTTATCTACTAACTTAACACTTCCATTAGGACTTGCTGCTGGAGCAGCAGTTAAGACATTTGCAGATTTTGATAGACTAGAGAAGGGTTTAGACGTTTTTGCAGACACATCTACATCTGGAGCAGAAGAATTAGAGAAGTTATTAGATGTTGTTAGAGATGCAAGAACTACTTTAGATTTAAAGAGTGCTGCTTCTGCCTCATTACAATTACAAGCGGTTGGTATTAGTGCTGATAGAGCAAGAGAAACTATTAAACAGTTAGGTATTGCTGCTACTGTTAGTGGATCTCAAGCGGAGGATATTGGGGAAATAACAAGACAGTTTGCCCAGGCATTATCTGTTGGTAGAGTATTGGAGCAAGATTTAAGGATTATTAAGTCAAGGATTCCAGCGATTGGTAAAGTATTACAAGAAGAATTTGGTACAGTTACTGCTGAAGGTTTAAGAGAGGCTAATATTAGTGCAGATGAATTTGTAGATAGACTTACTAGAGCAATTGCTTCTAATGAACAGTTCCAAAACGTACAAATATCATTAGCAAAAGCTATTGAAACTTTTGGGATTAATACACAAATTGCTGCAAGTAAATTAGGTCAATTAATATCAGAAACACTTGACTTACCTAATTTATTAAGCAATATTACAAATCAAATAGATAGATTAACTAACTTCTTTACATCATTAAGTGAGCAACAGAGAAAGTCTATAGTTAATTTTGGATTGATATTAGCATCTATTGGGCCAGTAGTTTATATAGTAGGATCACTTGCTAATGCCATTAGAGTATTGTATAGATCAATGATTACTTTAGGGTTAACTTCTTTGAATGTAGTTAAGTATTTTAACACATTAGGTAGAGCATTTGTAATATTAACAGCTACAACAACTACTGCTACAAGAAGCATGATTGCCTTTAATATAATAGTTGGAAAATTACTTTTGCCACTTATTGCAGTTGCTGGAGCAGTTACATTAGGCAAAGCTGCGTATGATAATTTTAAGAATAGTGTTGCTAAAGCAAATAGAGCATTAGATACAATTAATAGGGCAAATGTAGAAAGTAAAGAAAAAGTAGAAGAGGCTAGAAAAGAGATTGCACAATATATATCAATACTAGAAAATAATAAAAAGTCAATATTTAGAGCAGATAGTGCTTTAAAATCATTAAATGAGGCTACAAACAATCAATTTAAAAGTGTTAAGATATTAGGAGATGAGGTTATTGGATTAAAGGAAGCACAAGATGCTTATTTTAAATCAATAGAGGATGCGGAGAAATTAAGAATATTAAGAGAAGAACAACAAAAGCTAAAAAAAGAAATAACTGAAACCATAGATGCAATGTATTATGGTACTAAAACTACCGAAAACTTTAAAACTGGTTTACAGTTTGGTGCATTTGCTGGTTCTCAATTTACCTCATCTTTACAAGATTTAGGAGGTAAAACAGAAAATGACCTAAAGATATTAGAAAAGAATTTAGCCAAAATAAATAATGAAATAAATAAACTTGGCAAACAAGAAGCTATTACTCTTTTTCAAAATCAAATTGATGAACTTGTTTTTTCTGTAGAAGAGTTATTTACTAATTTAGACAAGTCTTTAACTGGTCAAGTAGAGTTAGGTAAGATATTAGGTACTGATGAGATAGATATAGTAAAAAATCAAATTAAAGATGTAGAGAAAGCCATAACAGATGCTTTTGCAAATGAAGAGTTAAAGAATCAAACTAATGTAATACAAACTTTACAAGGAGAGTTAGAAGTATTAAGACAAAAGTTAGTTGCATTAGAATCTACACAAAAAGTCAGAGAAGTATTTAAAGGGTTAAATGAAGAATTAGCTTTATTAGAGAAAAGGAAAACAATATTAGGAGAGGATAGTGTAGAAAATATTAAAAAACAAATAGAGGCAGTTGGAAGTACTTTAGAAAAGGCATTAGAAATTGGTGCAGCAGAAAGCGATATTAATAAATTAAAACAACAGTTAAGTGATCTAAGGGATGATTTAAAACCATTATATCTTAAAGACCCTACAGTAATAGACAATCTACTTGTTTCATTTAACAACCTTAAAAAACCAACACTTGAAGTAGTAAGTAATGCTAATAAGTTAGACTTTGAGTATAAAAACGTAAATGGCACATTAGTAAAAGTTGCAAGAGGATCAAAAGAAGTCGCTGACTTAACTGCAAAAGCACAAGAATCTGCAAAAGAAACAGAGGAATCATTTACTAGATGGTATAATGGACTAAACAAAGTAAACCAGTTTTTAGTAAGTAATATTGATGCAATAAAAAGATTTGCTGGTAGTATTTCAAGTGGATTAGTAGATACAATAAGTGAAGCGTTTACGTTAAGAGCAGAGGCAAAACAAGAGTTAGTAGATGCAACAGAGAAGTTAAGGGCATTAAGAGCAAGTGGAGAGGCAAGTGCAAGTGAGATACAGAATGTACAAGACAGAATAATTGAGTTAAATCAAACAATTCAAGAAAATGACTTTTTTAGTGCTATAGGGCAGTCGATAAAGAAGTTAGTAATAGAGATTGGTAAAGCAATTGCTAAAGCATTAATTTTTGCTGGTTTACTTACTTTAATTGGAACTATATTTCCAGTATTTGGAGCAAGTATTGGAGTAGGAACAAAGGGTAATTTCTTTAAATTATTTAGAGAAGGTTTACCTTTTGCTAATGGTGGTTTAGTATATGGCCCAGTTAATGCTTTGATTGGAGAAGGACAAGGTACAAATAGAAGAAACCCAGAGGTTGTTGCTCCATTGGATAAGTTAAAAGGAATATTAGCAGAGAGTGGAGGAGGAAACATGGTATTAACTAGTAGATTAAGTGGATCGGATTTATTATTGTCTGTAGAACGTGCAAAAAGAAATAGAGATAGATAATGCCAGTAAAATTTAACAGTACATTCTATAGTGACAAAGGAGCAGAATATATAATAGAGATTCATCAATCTACTTTTGTTGGCACTCCTACTGAATTTACTTGTCAAGGCATTGATATAAAATACGATGTGGGAGGAGATGAGGACAATAGATTTAATACTATAATTAGTAGTGAGGCATCTATAAGTATGCTAATTAACAATTCTACTTTAAATACTTTTGTAGAGGATTTGGTTAGCAGTTATGATGACACCTATTTTTTATATGTAAGAACGAATCAATTAAATTCAGAAACTACTTATAAATGGGTTGGTTATGTTTTAGTAGATTTAGTTACTATTGAAGATATAAAGTTAGATGTAGGTTACACTTTTGTTTTAAGAGCAAAAGATGGATTAAATACATTAAAAACAATTGACTATAATAATGATGGTGTTCCATATACTGGCAAAGCTACTATATTTACTCATCTATATAATGTATTTTTAAAATTAGGAAGCGTAATTTATGCTTATACAAGTTTTACTGATCCTTTATTTAGTGCGGTTATTAATTGGCACTCACAAGAATACACTTACTCCTCCACAAACACAGTATTAACTAAAGCAAGGATTCCACATAGAGCATTTTATCACGTTGATACAAAGGGTAATTACGTTTACAAAAATTGCTATGAGGTTTTAGATGAGATATGTAAAGCATTTGGTTGTAGAGTTGTTGCATCGTCTACTGGTTATTACATTACTCAAATAAACGAATACTTAAATGCAAATAATGTTTATGAGTATAATTATGTTGTTTTAGGTTCTTTAAGTGGTGGCAGTAAAGACTACAGTATTGACCATGACCAAACAGACATAATAAATACAGAAGTATATAGAGAGGGTGGTAGTGTATTTGAGTTCTTTAGTCCATTACAATATTCAAGAGTAGAGTATGAACATATAGCAACAAGAAATTTATTGAGTGGTGCGTATTGGGATTATAATTTTGAGGGAACTTATGACATAGAAGATATTGCTAGTAATAATTTAGATTCTATTATTCAATTTGATTTTACACTTGCTTATTATACTGCATTTACGCAAACAGTAGCTACTACAGTTTGGAATAGGCATTATGTTATATATAGAATACAGATTGCATTAGAAGATTCCTTTGGAAATACGCATTATTATCAAAACGATTTTACATGGCAACGGAGTAAAGTAAAAGAAGATGGGTTAAGGAATCAAAGATGGAGTACAACTGAAGGGTATTATTACATATATCAATTAGTAGAGGATCCAAGTCAACCAGAAAGAATAGAAAATATTCAATTAATAATACCTAATGTACCAGTTGATGGGGATATGACTGTAAAGTTTGAATTTTACAGAGTTTATATAGAAAATTATATCGACCCAGCAGCTGCTATATTACAAGGTGGTTCAGTTCCTGTTCTTGAAGATTATTACACAGTAACGTATCAAGTTGCAAACACTTTTATGCAATACATTCATACTGGTTTCTTTACTGACCAAAACGATATTATTAGATTCCAGGCTGACAATGACAACAAAGCATATAAAACTTATGATGTTACTACAATAATAGGAGATGGCCCTAATTTAAACAGTCCTGGGCATTTAGAGGTTAAGAATGATTCTGATGAATGGGTAATTACAGAGAATGGATGGAAGGTTGGTAATAATGGAGATGCAAAGAATATTAGTCAATTATTGTGTAATGAATTAATAAAGGGTCAGTTAAAGCCAGTCCGTAAGTTTATGGAAACTACATTTGTTATGACTAATCCAGATACAAGATTTCTTCAGCCACATTACGCAATTAATTATAATGGTAATTATTGGGTGTTTCATGGAGGTAGATACAACTTAGCAGATGATAGTGTAACTGGTGTATGGTATCAAATTAAAGAGGACGAATAATGAGTTTTACAGAAAAATCACTAGTTTATTTGTCTAAAGAATATCGTATCGTTCCAAGTTATGGGGCAATAGGATCAAGTGCATCTGCTGGTGGTGCGGTTGTTACTGATAATGAAGTAGTACAAACACCTCAATCGCCTGGCTTTATATACCAAGAAGTATTTATTGCTGATGGTGTAAATAAGTCATATACAGTAACAGAGAATGGAGGTCAGTTATCAGAAGTAAGTACAGATATTAATGTATACAGAAATGGTTTGTTGTTAAACGATACATACATTTCTTCGTTTGATTCAGTAAATGGAACATTTGAGTTGACATTTATTCCAGATTTAGATGACAGAATTAGTGTAGTTTGGTTTGTTAAAAACACTACAGTTGAGGGTAATATTTTCCAAGAGGTATTTACTGCCAATGGTTCTACTGCTACATTTACTGTTACAAAGAATGGAGGATTAATACCTACACGAAAGCAAGAGTTGTTTATATATATAAATGGTATCTTTTTAGATTATGAAAAAGTAACTACATATAGTCCAAGCTTAGGTCAGTTTACGTTAAACTTTACACCAGGTAGTGATGACACATTAGCAGCAGTTTGGTTTGTAGATATTCCACAAAATGTAAAGATTATTCAAGAACAGTTTATTGCTGATGGAACACAAACTACTTTTACTGTTACAAAGAATGGAGGAGAGTTAGCAAAAACAAAAGATGCTATTTTATTAATGAGAAATGGTCAACATATTAATAATGACTATATAACTGGTATAAATACAAGTAGTGGAACAATTACTTTAACGTTTCCTCCAGATAGTGGAGATGATATTACTTTAATTTGGTTTGTTGAAGAAATAGTTACTCCTACAAATAGCAATGCATTTGCTATGTTTCAAGAAGAATTTACTGCGGATGGTATTAGCCCAACATTTACAGTTACACAAAATGAAGGCAAATTACCAGAATCGTTATCTAGTATTATGATATATAGAAATGGTCAGTACATATCTAATAGTTTTATTAGTTCGCATGATTATATTAGTGGAAGTATAACTTTTGGGTTTATTCCAAGAAGTGGAGAAAAAATAACAATAGTATGGGTATTAAGCAATTTATAGTAGTATTTAGTTTTTTAATTCCGATTACGATTAGTTGTCAGAATTATCCGAGATTTGAATTATATCAATTAAAGCAAGGCACAGATAGTGGCCAGTTTATCGTAACCGGGTTAGATTCGAATTTGGCGTTTAATAATATATTGCGATTCCGGTCTGCTGACAGTACATTCTTGATTGGTACGGATA
>Ga0208019_1000814_pt1 | contig 16937 bp, 12 predicted proteins | sample CB_VirMetaG_5_FD_184540 | JGI IMG/M metagenome (GOLD analysis project Ga0208019, IMG submission 184540) | Freshwater to marine saline gradient viral communities from Chesapeake Bay - CB_1508_1D Viral MetaG (SPAdes) (version 4) | ecosystem: Environmental > Aquatic > Marine > Coastal | place: USA...
CGAGGGCGGTTGGGAGGATTCGGATAAGATTCGCTTCCGTGCAGGTAAACCGCAAAAGATAGGCGGTTGGGAAAAATATCTCACGGACCAGCTTATTGGTGTTCCAAGGGCCTTGCACATCTGGCGTGCCTTGGATGGCACGACCTACACTGCAATCGGAACACACATCAAAATTTATGTGGACACGGGCGGTGTATACTCAGATGTTACCCCGTTGCGTGAGACGCAAGCTCTTACTAATCCGTTCACTACGACAGCAAGTTCCGCGACGATTACTGTTACCGATGTCGCGCATGGTGCGGATGACGGGGCGTATGTAACAATTTCTGGGTCCACCAGTGTGGACGGCATTCCGGATACTGAAATAAACGCCGAACATGTAATCACTTATGTGGACGCGGATACTTACACGATTACAGTAACAACCACAGCAACAACCGGCGGTGTTACGGGTGGTGGAGCTTCCGTTTCTGCTGCGTATCAAATAAATCCTGGGCAGATAGACGGTCTCTACCAGTACGGTTTTGGGGCCGGGGCTTGGGGCGCCGGTACGTTTGGTACAGTGCGCACAACCGGTGTGTCATTGTCCCCGCGCACGTGGTCTATGACCAACTGGGGTGAAGATTTAATTTTCAGTTATCTTGGTGGTCCCGTTTTTGTTTGGGATACCTCCGCCGGTGGCAACACCCGTGCGACCGAGATTACGCAGGCCCCGAGCAAGAATAATTTTGTAACCGTTACAAAAGATCGCCACTTGGTGTGTCTTGGGTGTAATGACCCTAGCGATGACAGCAGTGCGATTGATACGATGAATGTCCGCTGGTGTTCCCAAGAAGATTACACTGATTGGGTTCCGGTTATCGAAAATACTGCGGGCAGTCAGCTTCTGACTGGTGGTACGCAGATTCTATCTTGTGCCAACATCGAAGGCCAGACGATGATTTGGACCGATGAAGATATGCATTCGATGCAGTATATCGGCCCTCCATATACCTTTGGTTTTCAGCAGATTGGCACTTCCACGGGCATTGTTAGTCCGAACGCTTGGATCGCATACAACAACAGCGTGTTTTGGATGGGCCAGAACTCGTTTTATGTGTTTGCTGGCGGCGTCAACACGATGCCGTGTTCTGTTCAGCGGTTTGTGTTTGATAGTTTATCAGAAGATCAATCACGCAAAGTGTTTGCGTGCCTTAATCGTGAATTCCATGAAATCACATGGTTTTATCCGACCAAGACGATTGAAGACACGACACTTAACGGCGCGATTGGCGCGGCGGACACCACGATTACTGTTGCAACCACCGCAGGTTATCAGGAATCAGGCGAGATTCTGATTGGTAGTGAACGTATTACCTACACTGGTAAAACGGATACTCGATTCACAGGGTGTACTCGTGGGTATGCGGGTACAACGGCAGCAGCCCATGCGGATGACGCGGCAGTTTCTGAAAATGCCGGAGATCCGGCTCTTGAACCCTGCCGTTATGTTACATACAGCATTCTTGAGCAGACGTGGTGGGTGGGCCGTCTTGAGCGCACTGCTTGGAAGGATAAGGGCGCACTCAAATACCCGATTGCAACAAACCGTGGCGGTTATTTGTTCAACCATGAGTTCGGGTATGACGCTGAAACCGATCCGCTGGTAGCCTTTATTGAGTCTTCTGATTTTGATTTGGGTGAAGGGGATCAGATGATGTTTATTCATCGGGTCCTCCCTGACTTCACTATTGACTCTGGCAGTGTTGATCTTAAATTCCGCAGCCGGTATTACCCACTGAGCAGTCAAGTAAATGAAACAGTTGGTAATGTAACCAATAGCACCACCAAGATTGATACTCGTATTCGTGGGCGTCAAATGGCGTTCCGTATCGAGAGTGACGAAACCGGTGATTGGTGGAAGTACGGCTCTACTCGTATTGATCAGCGTCCGGATGGCCGCAGATGAGCAAGATTCTCAATCTTAAATTCCCATCTTCTGCGTCCACTGAGCCTAACGCACAGCAGTTTAATCAGCTGTTGGCTGCGGTTCAGCAGATTGTGTTGCAGTTAAATAGTGCATACACCCCGCAAGCAACGGAAGATAACCAAACTGAATTGGACTGGTTCACCGGCCACATGGGTCCGGTTTCTCGCTCCACGTTGGAAGATCGTGGCACGTTTGCTCACGGTATGTTTTACGACACGACCGATCAGACACAGACAGCGGTAAATACGGCCAAGGCGATTACGTGGAATTCCACCGCTTACGCCAAGCACATTTCCGTGGGATCTCCGACTAGCCGGATCGTATTTTCCAAGGCAGGGCGATACAAGGTTGAGTTTACGGCGCAGCTAAATTCAAAATCTGCTAGTGCAAAGACTTTTTATTTCTGGCCTCGGATTAACGGGGTAAACGTCCCCGGTTCGACGATGGAAATCACTACGCACGATAATCTTGAAGCAAAAACAGTAGCCCGCGCGGGGATTTTTGAGGTGAATAACGGAGATTACCTCGAAGCGATGTGGGAAGTAAACGACACTAACGCCAACCTAGAGGCGTTTGCGGCCTCTGCGGTGCATCCGGCTGTGCCTTCTGTCACATTAGTTATTACGAGTATTGAGCATGGCTAATAGGTACTTCCGCGATCACCTCGTTCCAGACGCTTCAACCGAAACGGATCTGTACACGGTTCCTGATATTACCACGGCTGTGCTGCGATCTTTGCGGGTTACGAACGCCAACGCCAGTGAAACCAGTATTACGGTTTCTGAATATGATTCTGGCGGCTCCCAGCGGTATTTGCTTAAAGATTACCCATTGTCTCCGGACGGCACGATCGACGTGTTCAATGGCGTTCCTTGTATACTTGAAGCGGGGGACAAGATTACGGTAGAATCGTCCGTGGCCACAGTTCATTTTTACCTGTCGTATCTTGAAGTGGATCGCACTCAGGTTAGTTTCTAATGAAAATCTATACTTCCATTGAATTTCAAATGACGGGGGATGGGCTTGAAGAAGTCCGGTCCGAGTCGTTTGAGTACAATGGGGAAGTCGCGGAAGCTAAAGGCGGCGGTGGAAGTCCGCCCCCACCTAAACCAGATCTAAGTGGTACCTTCAGCACAGACACAAACCGGTTGTGGTTGTCAAACCCAAACGCTAAAGGCACGCAGTATTCGTATGATCTTGTTACCGGAAAAATGTATTCTGGTAACAACCCAATGGACCCCACCTCAAAAGCGTTTCAGGACAAGAGCGCGCAATTTCTTGATAATTTTCAACGCCGGGGCATTGGTCAGGATTATTTACTTAATGCCGGGGGCGGCAATGCTTTTACTTCCATTGGTGGGATTACTAATCGGTTAAACGAGTACACATCAACCGCCGATCAACTAAAGAATAATTTAGAAGATTTTAGCACGGTAAAAAGCAATGTTGGTACGCTTCAATCGGGTTTAAAGAGTTTAACTGGAAGATACGACACGCTTGGGAAAGATGTTGGGGCGTTCAAGAATGACTTCAGCTCGTTTAAGAATTCGTATCAGAATCAGCAACAAGATTACGCCGATCGGTTTAATAATTTAACCACTGGTATTGGCTCGTTGTCGGCAGATTATGACGATCTTTCCGATTCTGTTAAAGGGCTAACCACTAATTACGGCAATCTATCGGATTCTGTTAGTGGGTTGACGGATAACGTTGGTATATTGTCTACTGATGTTGGGGCTTTGAAGAGGGGGATTGGCTCGGCGATTGATGGCGTTAGTAGTCTCAAATCCGGATTAACCACCACCAATTCGACAGTAAAGGATTTGCAAGTTGGGTTGGGTACACTTGGGGCTGATCAAGAAACTATGGCGGATACTATGAGCCAGTTCCAAAATAATACCGCTGATTTCTCAGAGGGCGTTTTAAACCAATTTAACAATGTTGACACACGCATTACGGGCGTTGAGTCTGGGTTAACCGACCTTGCTAAAAAGCCATCGTATACTGGGATTTCAAACGCGTTTTCTGGTGGTATGACATTAGGTACCTCTAATCCATATTTATCCGCAACCGCCGCGTATAGTAATCCTTATGCGGCGCAGAGTAACCCGTACGCAGCACAAAATAACCCATATATTCAAAATAATTATTCGTATGGGTCAACGGCGTCGAATTTAATGAATAATGGTTTTTCATCGTTCAATTCATCACCATTTTATAATTTAATGAGTTTCGGGGGATTTTAAAATGGGTACAGAATATAAAAATTATTACCATTGGACTATGCCAGATGGTAGCGTTGTTCAAACGACTTCACCAACTCCTCCTGAGGGTTACATTGGTTTGAGCCAGGGTCCACAGGGCGCCACCGGTGCACGTGGTCTTGACGCCCTTCCTCAAGCGTTTAGCCCGCAGTACGGCTGGGCAAATCCATACATGCAAACTGATATGGCGTATCAGCAAGCAGCACCAATGCAACAACAAGCGTCGCCCACGGCTGTTGCCCCAACGGCAGCTTATAAAAACCCGATATCATTGATGTCGCAATTTAGTGGTTATGGTTCTCCAGCCGAATTGATGAGTACAAAATCGACGGCATTGAGACCACAAGGACCGAGTTGGAAGATGTGATTATTGAATTAGTCCCAATTGCGGCTGTAGACGATATATGGCCGCAGGTCGAACACCAAATCGAAAAAACAAATGATATGGTGTTAAATGACCAAGATGTGTTAAACTTTCTCCATACGGGTCAATGGCGCTTGTGGGTTGCGATTGACGATGGAAAAGTAGTAGCAGCGATGACGGTGGAATTCTTTTTCTACCCGCGTGACAAAGTTTGTAGAGTTGTTACGATGGGCGGTGAAAGGATGGCGGAGTGGCTAACTTCGGATACTATTAAAAAATTCGAAGATTGGGCCAAACAAGAAGGTTGTTCGTACGTTGATGTGTACGGGCGCCGCGGGTGGAAGAAAGTTCTTCCGGGTTACGAAGAAGACTGCGTTTTACTAAGGAAGCCGATATGAAAGTCTACACTTCTATTGAATATAAAATGACGGAGGATGGACTGGTAGAAGTCGCTTCCGATTCTTATGAATACGAAGGTCCTATTGCCGAAACCAAAGGTGGTGGTGGCCAAAACACTATCGTAGAACGCCATTATTATTATGATGGTGGCCCGGGTTCAGAGGCTAGCATGGATCGTGCCACTGGTATCACTGGTGAGACTGGTGCACCAAATCTTGGTATTGCATCTTTGAATCCCGCTGATACCGCAGCCGGTCTTGCACCATCTGGTTATATGGCGGATACCACCGGTATGACTGGTGGCACAATGGTTCCGGCTGGGGCGCAGCCTGTAACTGGCGCAATTGCTCCGATCAATTATTCTAATCCATATGAATTGATGAATCAGATGCAGCCCCCGGCTGGCATTACAGGCATGAACCCACAAAACCCGGTGGTATAAAATGTTGTGTCCGGATAAGATCGCAGCGTTACCGATTGATGATCGGTATAAAGAAGCTATTAATGCATTCTGTTCTGTTCCGGACAACGCGTCCGCTTGTGAACTTCTTTGTGATGCACCGCCTGATGTAATTGCAATGAAATTCCAGCAGGTGGAAGATGAGCTTGCTTCATATGTTGAAGAAGGCGTTCCACCGGAGCTGGCTGCAGTTGCGCAGCAACAGGCGCCCGAGTTTGCCCAAGCTGCGGGTCAATTCTTGCAGGAAGCAGGCCCAAACATTCTTGCTCAAGAACGCGAATCTCGTCAGGTACAGAAATTTGCTAGGGGTGGTCTAGCATCATTGGGTCGTTTTGGTGATCAGCATGTTGCCCACGTAACTAAGGGCGAAATGGTTGTCCCAAATTACGTTCTCAATGATGTTCCGGGATTACGTGATGAATTGAACCGTGTAATGACCCGCATGGGCGCCGACCCTGCTCGTTACACAGTTGGCGGCCAAAAAGTCTCAATCAACCCTCGTACAGGTAAACCCGAATTCCTTAGTTTGGGTGGTATCATCGGTGGTATTGCGGGTGTTGCATTGGCCCCGGTAACGGGGGGTGCTTCTTTGGCCCTTGCCGCAGGTATTGGTGCCGCTGCCGGCACAATGCTTGACACCGGTGATCCCATGGAAGCCCTTATGATGGGTGGTGCCGCATTTGGTTTAACCAGTCTTGCGGCTGGAGCTGGATTGTTTGGTGCTGGTGCAGCAGGCACTACCGCCGGATCAATTGGTGGTGGATTGTCCGCGGCAGAAGGTGTGTCTGCATACGCCGCCGGGGCCGGTAGTGCGGGTACTGCTGGTTTGGCTGGTGCCGCGGATGCTGCTTTGATTGGATCAAGCGCATTTCCTGCCGCCATTCCGGCCGGTACTGCTGCAATGTCCGCCCCCGCCATTAGTTCTGGTATGGCCGGCGCTGGTGCATTGGGCGGTGGTTTAACTGCCGGTGAAGCTATGGTGGGTGGTCTCAGTACCGCTTTACCAACGGCCTCAACCATGTTCCCTGCAGCGGCTCCAGCCGCCACCACCGCAGCTTCTACCGGCGGTAGCACTTTCCTTGGTGGTTTGTGGGATAAAGCGGCAACATTTGCTACCGAACACCCTTATATGACCGCTGGTCTTGCGGCGTCCACCTTGCTTCCGGGTTTGATGACCCCCGAGATGCCACAACGCCCGGCCGGTTATAATCTTCAGACTGACCCGGGTGCTCAGTACGGCGGCAAAGAATATGAAACCCTGGGGCCTGAGGACCTGTTTGGTAATATTGATGAAATGGGTTCCGGCGTTCCGGGTTCCCCGGGCAGCCCAATCCAGTATGGAGCGGCCATTAGTGCGCCAAGTGGGTACTCCTATGGTCAACAAATGATGCAATACGGGTCGCCAGTCAATATGCAGGCTCAAAAAGATGCCTACAATTACTCGGTGGCCCCATACGGCAATGTACCTAAATATGTGGCAAACGGTGGCCATGTAAGAGGCCCCGGTACTGCTACTAGTGACTCAATCCCGGCTTACCTCTCCGATGGTGAGTTTGTGATGACCAGTCGTGCGGTTCGTGGTGCTGGTAATGGCAGTTTGCGCGATGGTGCGAGACGCCTATATGCCATGATGGATGAACTTGAAAGGAGAGCCTGATGGCTGACCAAACTTCCTATGTCGAACAGGTCGCCCGTCAGGCGCCATTTCTTGAAGACTATCAGCGCCGACTCTTAGCGTCTACTCAGACCCTTACCGACCAACCGTATGCTCAATATGGTGGTGCACAACTGGCCGGATTTTCCGCGGACCAATTGGCGTCATTTAACCTCGCTCGTCAGGGTATTGGCTCGTATGCCCCGTTCCTAGCAGAATCCGGGGTTTATGCTCGCGGGGCGCCGCAGACTTTTGCCGCGGTGGTTCCTGAGGCTGCCGGTTTATACCGCGGGGCCACGGGCCGGTATGGTGTACAGGGGACTGGGACGGCCGGCGCGTTTGCCCCAATGGCGACTCTTGGTGCCAGCACAGCATTGGGCCGCCAAGCCGTAACCGGGGCCGGTGCAATGGGCGGCACTGGGTTACAGTCCACCGTAGGTGCGGGCGCATTGGGTGGTACTGGTCAGTTTACCCCGATGGCCATGAATCAGGCCGCATTGGGTAAAGCTGGGGTTTTAGGCGCGGGTGCCGCTGGCGGTATTGGCGCGTTCCAAACGCAGGCATTTGATCCAACGCTTGGCACAACGGCGTACATGAGTCCGTATTTGCAGCGGGTAAAAGATGTTGCAATGGCGGATATCAACCGTGAGGCGGCTAAAGCCATGCAGGCGCAAGCGGCACAAGCAAGTGCAGCGGGAGCTTTTGGCGGCGCTCGTGAAGGCGTACAACGCGCAGAAATGCAGCGTGGAATTCTTGGTGAGAAAGCAAAAGCTCTCACAGGAATTCAACAGGCTGGATACGAACAGGCGCAGCAGGCAGCAATGTCCGAATTTGCTCGTCAACAAGCAGCTTCTCAGCAGGCGTATGAAGCACAGCGTCAGGCCCAACTGGCTGAAATCGGTCGCGCCACTGGCCAAGAACAAACGGCATACGAGGCGCAGCGTCAGGCATTGCTTGGTGAAACCGGTCGTCTTTCTCAGCAACAACAAGCAGCTTACGAGGCGCAGCGTCAGGCACAGTTGGCAGAAATCGGTCGTGCTACCGGCCAATCCCAGCAGGCGTATGAAGCGCAGCGCCAAGCTCAGCTTGCAGAAATTGCTCGCGCTACGGGTCAGACCCAGCAGGCCTATGAAGCACAACGTCAGGCACTGCTTGGCGAAACGGGTCGATTGTCTGCACAACAGATGTCAGCACAAGAAGCGGCTGAACAGCGTCGCTTGCAAGAATTTGCTCGTCAGCAAGCTGCGGCGCAACAGGCATATGAATCCCAGCGCCAAGGTATGATGGGCGCAGCATCTGGTATTGCCGGATTGGGTGCGCAGGGTGCGGGTCTGTTGCAGCAGGCTTCCAGTCAGATGGCTGGTCTGGGCGGTTTGACCCAGCAGTACGGTGCGGCTGATGTGAGCATGCTGAGTCAGTCGGGCGCATTGCAACAACAGCAGATGCAAAAAGCTCTGGACATCGATTACCAGAAGTTCCAAGAAGCGCAGATGCAGCCATACCAGCGCATGGCGTTCATGTCGGATATTCTGCGTGGCGTACCGTCCACCCAGTCCACTTTGACCGCATCAACTGCCCCGGGTCCAAGCGCGGCAGCTCAGGGTATTGGTGCTTTGGGCGCAATTGCTGGAATCGGCGGCCAAAACGGTTTTGGATGGTGGGGCGGTGACTAAGGTCAAGGCAGGACTGCCTTACCCCATTGGTGACACTTATATAGCGGAGTCCCCACCACTTCCCCCAGTACAAGAAGGCGAGAAAATGAATCCACTATTAACGTTTGGTATTGGTGAATTGGCCAGCTCCTTATATGATAAGAGCGGCGCAAAAGGTTGGGTGGACCAAAACATTGTGGAACCGGCTTTAAATTACATTGTGCCGCCAGCTCAAGCAGAGGAAGTTGTTGACAATGTACCCGTGGCTGAAGGATTCGCACCAGCAGAAGCCACAAGCCCGGATATGCCGCCAGTACAAACGCCAGTTGAAGACAGTGGTATTTTGACGCTGGACAGTGTTATATCACAACCCACCGAAGTGCAAGCTGTTGAACAGCGTTCAATGTTTGCTGAGCAAGCGGATAAATTTAGATCTCAGCTTGAAGAAGGTAACACTGGCGAAGCCATGAAAACGGCCTCAAGCGTGGCCACTCAAAAAATTAACGCCGACCCAACGATGACTGACGCCGAAAAGGCGGAGGCCAAAAAAGAATTCGAAGCATTTGGCGGAAGCCCGGACACTTGGTTGCTTGATTTTGGTCTTGCAATGATGTCATGTAATTCCCCGTATTTCTTGCAGTGCGTGGGTGCAGCCGGTCAGGCCGCACAAACCAGCGCCAAGGAACGCGAACTTGTTAAAATCAAGAAAGCGGACCTTAAATCCAAGAAAGAAGTTGAAGAAATCAAACTTAAAATTGAACAGGCTAAGCTTGCCAAAGAATTGGCCGGCGGTAAAGCTGGTACTGATGTTTGGGCCAAAATCAATCCGAAAGATTACACGCCTGAATCCGTTAGCCAATTCAATAAAACTGGTGACTACAGTGTATTAAGAACTGTTAGCGGCGGTGAAACCAGCCCGATTGGCAAAATTGATGTTGATCAATTTACCCCGGCGTCTGTTCAGGCCTTCTCCAAGAGTGGGGATTATGCCACTCTTGTTCCTAAAGCGTCTGGCGATGAATCAAGCCCATTGGCCAAGATTGATATGGCCAAGCTTGATCCGCGGGGTCAGAAAAACGTTGCCAACTTTATTTCAATGGGACCGCAAAGCGGTTTTGCAAATGTTTACGAAGCCGCGGCCGGTAATTTTGTTGCTGAAGAGGGTGTTAAACCTACTGAGACGACTAAACTTATTCGTGAACGTCAAGCAGCTTGTTCTGCCAATCCGGGCAGTTACGAATGTGCGCGTTTGACCTCTAAGGTCAATACTGCAACTGCGGGTGTTCAGACGATTGATAACCCACGTGAAGCGGCTGTTAAGCTTGAATCCAATCGTCGCGATGATGTCAAGAATTTGGGCCAGACTTCTCGTACCGCCCGCCAGTTGATGGATTTGTTGGGTACTGATTACGAAACGTTTAGCAAGGGTGATTGGGAAGCAACCCAGCGCACGCTTGATGGCTTGATTCAGACTGCCACCCATTCGTACCGCAGTGTAACCGATTGGGCTACCCTGGGTGATGATTTGATTGACGAGTTACAATCAATTGGTACCAAATTGGCATCCGGTAAGCCTGACGAAAACACTTGGCGCAATTATCGTAAGTTGGTTGATAAGACTTATAACTTTGTTAACAACGAAATTAATAACATCAATCGCCAATACGACCAAGTTGCAGAGTCGCAGAATTTGTCGGAATTCTGGAAACCGTCAACCGGTTATGCTACAATTAGCGATTTTGAAGGTTTCAAGGGCATGGTGCAACAGGATATCCAATCTGGTACCACCCCCGATAAGATCAGAGAAGAACTGCGTAAGCGCAATGTGTCACCGCGTGATATTGAGCGGGTGTTTACTGAACTCGGCATTGAGGGTTAATAATGGCTGGCGTAGATTATGATTCTTTCCTGAGCACTCAGGGCGTTTCTGACGCGCCCCAAGACGACCGATACTCTGGTTTTATTAAACAACCAGAAGTTAAAGCAATGACCAGCGATTACGACGAAGAAGGTAATCGTTATACCGACACCTCTACCAAAGATTTAAGTGAAGAAGGTATTGGTTATACCTTCGAAGACGGTCTTCCGATGAGTGTTCGTGCTTTGATGTCTTTGATGGACACCGAAGAAGAACAAATAGCCACTTTCAATAAAATCTACCCAGAGGGTGATGCCAAGAAGGTGTTGATTCGCTACCCGGATCGCGCCGGCGGTAAAGGTCTTGATAAGGTTGAGCCTTACACGAACATGCTCATGTTTCGTAAGACCCCGGACTCAGAATATACTCCAATGGAACCAGTAGGTTGGGGTGATGTGGGTGAAATTGCGGATCATCTTGATACTGCTTTGTATGTCACCACTGGTATTGGTTTAGCACTTGGTCAGCCAGAAGCAGCCGGTATTAACCTTGCTGTTAAAGAAGCTTTGATGGCCATGTTGATTCGTGGTACATTGGAAGGTGGCCAAGTATTGGGCGGTGTCGATCGACAAGAAGCCAAAGATGTTGTTTCAGATGTGTTGGAAGAAGGCGCGTGGGGCGCCGGCGGGTCATTGGCTGGCGAAACCGTTATGCGTATTATCAACCGGGGTCGTCAGCAGGGGGTTGATTTTACAAATACGGCCGCCCAAAGATTGGGCGTGTTGCGCCCGGGTCAAATCAAGCAAGAAATGCTTGATATTCACCGCATCCCAAAATATGATGCCAATGGCAAGCCGGTCCTAGATAAGGATGGCAACCAAGTATATGAAGATACTGAATTGTTGCCGTTGCCAGCAGCATTAACCAGCCCGGGTAAAGGCCCGGCTAAAATGTTATATGGTTTTGGCGCTCGCTCTGATATTGGTCAGGAAGAAGTCATCAGAATGCAAGAGTCTGCGACTCGTGAATTGCAGTCACTTTTTGATGGCTCTTATGTACCCGACCAACTGGATAAAGAAATCGCCAACCGTCTGCGCCACAATTACAACCAGCAAATGGGTAAAGTGTGGTCTGTAGCCCGTCGTGATACTGGCACTAAGAAGGCCACCGTAGAATCTGCTGGTAAATCAATACACACCGCAATGTCTAACTTCTCCGACATTTCTCGCAGAGAAGTTAACCGCTTGTATGATGATGTTGATCGTCTGGGCGGTGACATTGAGGTGGGCATTATTGACGCTAAGGTAGTAGCAGAAGACATCTTGGGCGGCATCCAAGCACTCGCCAAAGAAGGCGGCGAAGATTTTATCAATGTGTCCCCAAGTGTGGGCGCTTTGAAACAAGTTGCCGAAGACATCAGGAATATTGACGCCGTTCAGATTGATTATCAAACTGTTAAACAATTACGTACCCGTTTGTTTGACTTGATCAATCAGGACGCTTGGGGTTGGCGTTATCATAACAAACAAGCAGCGGATTTGTGGGGCGCTTTGACTGACTCCATGACCAAAACTGCTGATGAAATGGTCGAACAGGGGATTTCTGGCCGCAACGCTGAAGAATTTGTGGGCGCACTTAAAAAGGCTAATACCGCGCACAAATCCCGCATGGAGGTGTTTCAGAATCGTAAGGTAATTAGAGCGTTGCAATCTGATAGGGCGGATACCGTGCCAGAATTGGGTGCAATTCTGATGAACCCTAACACCATGACCGATGATTTGTACAAACTCATCAATCATTATGCCCCCGAAGAATTCCGCACCATGAAGAATTACGTGTATACGCAGGTTCTTCAGCGTGGTAATTCGTCTAAATTCTTAAATGACTGGAAGATCAAGAACCCCGATTCATACAAGCGTATGTTTGGTGGTCAAGAAGGTCGCGCTCTTGAAAAAGCAGCCAACGCTATTGATAATCTTAATGGTGAAGCTGGTAAGCGTTTCTTGGATCAACAGACATCTTTTTCTCGTTCATTAAATGATGCCCTAAAGGCAGATAACCTTCAGAAAGTGTCCGAATTAATCGCTTCTGTTGGTAAGGGCAATGAACAATATGTAAAAGACGCCATTTTGCGTTCGATTCTTGATACCGCCACTGTTACTAGAAACGGCCGCCATGTGATTCAGCCGGGTGTATTCAAGAAGGAATTGGCTTTATATGACAATGCCGGCCTGCTTGATACCCTGTTCTCAAAAGAACAAGCACAGCGCCTGCGCAACATTGATCGTTACACCGAAGCTTTGCAGGTGGCGGATGCCGGCGTGGGCATTGCAGAAGGCGCAACAGCTGGTGCAATGCGCCCGTCTGAAATTTTAAAAAACCCTGGGGCCGTTATCACTGGTCTTAGCCGTTTCCTGTCAAATGCTTATTTGGCTCGTGTGTTGGGGTCCGGTGGCAGTTGGGATAACTGGTTGCGCGGCAAGGCTAAATTGGAGGGCAAAGTTGCCGCCAAGAAGCCCGTTGACCGCATGCCATTGACAATGACCAGCATTGCATTAACACAGATTTCAAAAGATGCACTGAACCCGCCAGAACCTGTTGAATCAGAAGTAGAATTGATTCCGCAAGAAGACAAATTTGTGCCGAAGGGTCAATTACCCCCGACCCAAGTTTTGCCACCGGTGGTTGGTCCAACCAGCAGTATTGATTCCAGTATGTTTGAGCCACAAGCGCCACAAACCGCATCATCCGCCGGGGGTTATATGCCGCCGTCAATGCGTCAGCCGGGTTCTGCCCTTGGGATGATGGCCCAACGAGTACGTGCCGCGGATGGTGGTTACACAGAGGATTTGATGGCCGAAGCTCGTCCATTTGTGTTGCCCCGCAGTTCTGATCGGTCAGAAATGTCTGAAGCTCGCCCGTTCGTACCGCCCCGCAATTCCGACCGGTCAACAGTGGCTGAAGCCCGCCCGCACATGAAACCAGATCTATTGAGATTGGTGGAAAGCCCGGAAAACGCCACCTATATGGTTCATGATTACATGGCCAAGGATCCGTTCAAAGATAAAGATCTTTTAGACTACGCCGGTGATTGGCTTGGGTACAAACATTACACCAGTGTTTACAAGCACAATACGCAAGACCGCGAGTACGGTCTCCGTCAAGGTGTTGAAAATGATGCAAGCCAACACGCCAAGTTTTATAGAGACGCTTATCAGGAAATCAATAGACGCATCCCGGATAACGACCCCAATCAACAGGGTTCACTGTACGACCGCGCCAAAAATTATGCTGGGGGTTATGACTGGGGCTATCGTATGGCTCGCAATGAGACTCCCGATGATGCATATGAAATGGCTAAAATTTATCAAAGCGCCGATTATCTAAAAGGTTCTGGTCTTCTTGAGAACGCCTCGTTTGTTCCTAAGGCATACACTAAGCCACGCAATGAGGACATGATGGCCGACGCCGTTGGCGATTATTATGAAAACATTGCTGGCGTAGAACAAGGCATTTCGGATTATAACGCCGGTATAGAATATGGCGACGTTGACAGTCTCGTTGATCGCGCCATGAAATGGGCCAGGCAAAATCGCCGCAAGCGTATTGAAGTTGGTAAAGGCCGCAAGTAATGCCAGCCCCATTGTATCAAGGAATTATGGCCAGCACTCGGGCAATGGCCCCGGGCGCCGCGCCGGGTGCTCCTGTTGATACAACTGCGCCATTTCTTCCTGAGGGATTGCGAAATTACCTGAATCGTCCGACCCCGGTTGACGTTCTTGATAAATATTATTCCATTCTGGTGGGCGGGACCCAGGCCCCGGAGCCAAAAGAGCCGCTTCCACCAATGGATCCCTATACCAATCCCGGGTTAACCGCTGCGGACTTCCTTCCGGGCCGGACGGAGTTCCCGAGCATGCCCCCTCCGACCCCGGTTTCCACCGAATTACCAATAAGCGAGCCGGGGGACACCAAATATACGACCCCGGTTGCAGCCCCTCTTGATAGCACAATGTTTGCAATCAAACAAAAAGGTGGTAATTGGAAAGCCGGCAACAGGGATCCCGATGTGGCGAATGGTGAGGAACGTTGGTCCCCCGAAAGTTACATAAACAGAATTAAACACGCCGCCCGGCTGCGCGACCCAAACAGATTACGTGAATATATCCAAACCGACTTGGAATCTATTGAGCGCACCAAAAATTATAAAGAAGGTGACCCCCTGCGCCAGCAGAGGCTTGATGATTTAGAATACCGCATCAAACATGACGAAAGGGATCTTGCCATCCACGAATGGCTTGATACCAAGATGGTTAATTACATCAAGAACGAAATGGGTACCGCGCAGGACCCATTACTTGAGTTGGCGGAGCGGGGCATTAGGCACATACCAATTGACCAACCCGGACGCGAATGGGAAAAGAACATCGAATGGATGAACGAACGCCGCAAAAAGTATGGTTACCCGCCATCTGAATATGATGAACCTACGGCAAAATCATCGTGGGAGTTGCGTTCTGAAATGGCATTAGATAGAATGTCCCTTGGTGAATATAAAGAAAAATACCCCAAAGACATTGACCCGTGGATGGAAAAAGCCCCAGACAATACCATCATCAACATGATGCCAAAACACTTGGGTTTAGGTAGACTTGGTATTGAGCACATCATTGATTCAATGAGAGACATGGGCAACCCGGACCCAACAGGCGGCGTGCCAGACCGTTTTAATCTTGACGCTAAAGACTTCAAGAAAATGTCTGTTCCTCAGATGGTTGAACGGGTTAGCGAATTTGATGCATGGCGAATCAATGAAATCGCAGAAGCAAACGCAAAATTAGCTAATAATGCGGCTACTGAAGTTATATCGGAATATGATAACGGTTCCAAGTGGGTTGAAATTGGCCCCAATGATAAATCAACAGAAGAAGACGTTAAAATGGCCCTGGGCTATGAAGGTGACACTATGGGTCACTGCGTCGGCGGGTATTGTGAGGATGTTATTGAAGGCAGAACCAGAATTTATAGCTTACGTGACAGTAAAGGTGAACCGCACGTAACCATTGAAATGAAAAGGGAAACCCCGTTCGATGAAAGGGCGGAAGAATATGACAGAATTCGTCAGGAATTACATGATGAATACTGGGAAGCCATACTTAATGGTGAAATGACATCCGCTGATATTGATATGATAGCTGATGAGAAGGCTAGAAAAATACAAGAAGAAGGCGGTAGGGGGCAATGGGTTATTTATCAAGTAAAGGGTAAAGGCAACGCTAAACCTGTTGATAAATACATCCCGATGGTCCAAGATTTCATATTGAAAAATAAGTATGATGTAGTTGGTGATATCGAACACACCGATTTAAATTACTTTCATTCACTAAGCAAAAGTATAAGAGATAAAATCTTAGCTAAATTCCCCGGATTTGATAGAGAATACATTACTGATCAAGAATTAGAACAAGCATATTCGAATGATTTGAATTCTACGGACTTTTTGCCATGAAACACCCAGTCGAGCAAGTGGGTTGGTTGATAATAGGGCTGCTCTTGGGCGGCCTTATTGCTTATTCAACCAATACTTTTTCGGCTGAACCCATCGTTTCTGAGCAGACCGTTACCAGTAACGGCACTCAAACGACCACCGTCAAAAGCCCTCCACCGTCCGCTATAGCCCCGCAATTTTCCGCAGGCAATGGCAACGACCTTTGTACCGTAGGGGCTTCTGGAGCCGTTCAGACCCAAATTCTGGGCATCTCTGTAGGCTCGACCTTCACCGAAGAGAACTGTGTTCGCCTCAAGAACGCCAAAGCCCTGTACGACATGGGCATGAAGGTGGCGGCTGTCAGCGTGATGTGCCAAGACCAGAAGGTATTTGACGCGATGATGATGGCCGGAACTCCGTGTCCTTACGATGGCAAGATCGGCAACGAAGCGAAGTTGGCATGGCAATCCCATACCGACAAAACCCCAGATGAGGAGGAGAACGATGCAGAGCAACAACGCCTCAAGGCTCTTGGCATTGTTGGTGGCCTGTTCAGCACCCTCTTATTCTTCTGACCCCATTTATGGCTACAGCAATAACGCTGCTGCTGGGGGTAGTTCTTGGTCTATGTCTGAGTCTGTACTGGGCGTGGCTCCAGTTTCGGGACTCGACATCTCAGGGGTTATCTACCGATATACGGCTATTAAAGAACGAGCCGATCCCTTCACCGTCACAGTCCAAAACGAACACACCGGCGGAGGCTACATCTTCAGAGAAACCGATGACTGGTCAGGAAAACCCGGCCAGACAATTTCCAAAGCGATACCCA
>Ga0208019_1000818_pt1 | contig 16911 bp, 26 predicted proteins | sample CB_VirMetaG_5_FD_184540 | JGI IMG/M metagenome (GOLD analysis project Ga0208019, IMG submission 184540) | Freshwater to marine saline gradient viral communities from Chesapeake Bay - CB_1508_1D Viral MetaG (SPAdes) (version 4) | ecosystem: Environmental > Aquatic > Marine > Coastal | place: USA...
TATATCCGTATTTTCGTTCCGTCGAACTACTCGTGGATTATGAAATGACGGGAATCTTTCTCTTGGCACGCCACATCTCAACCAAGTACCCATTGCATAGGTAAGTATTCACCCAGCCAACCAAATCTACCTTTTTTTAGCATAGAGGTTCTTCATCCTCGTAGTGAAAGTTTGGTTGTTTTAACGTCATCAGGTTGTCTTTGTTTCCAAAGCCGATGAGAGTGCTGTTTAGCGATTATGAAAGCGTCACGCATCCCCGTAAAGACACGTGAGCTCATTGTTTGCCACACTTTTAGTAGCTTCGGTAGACTTTCTTTTTAAGGCTTGTCTACACCTCAATCCCTCAACTTCGCTTGTATACAGCTTCCATTATCTATTGGGATTACCTGTTTTACGTGTCGGCATACGTTCTAAAGCTTTTGAATATGAATGTCCCAATTATCCACCTAAGGGACTGTAGGCTAAGAGGGGAGTACCCTTGGATTATGACGCTACAGTGGTGATTAACGGAGGACCCGTTAAATGAAACCAGTAAATGAGTTCTCATCCTGTAGCACAATGAATATAAGTGCTCCTTACGACCACAGTGGAGCGACCTGCTTAAAGGGAAGAGTAACCCTTGGTCTTCATTTTGTGAGGAATCACTCAATGATTATTAGTATGTGAATTCATAAATGAATAAACTTCTATCCATTCTGACCCTTCTTTTGTTAAAGGTGTAAATTGAAACAAATGAGCATATACATTCTCTGCACTATGTTTAAGGAAACATTCATTGCTGCAAAAATACCAATCCCCTAACCGTGTATATAGTTTTGCAGTTGCTTCATGTTGTTTACATTGTTCACATTTCATTGCATCAATCTCACAACTTCTGCATCCAGTTCTTCTGGACTCATTTGCACATCAACATTTACATTTAAATTTTGATTTTCTACTCTTTCAACATATCCTCTATGTTTACCTTTAGTTGCTAATAAGTATTTTGTAGCCCAGGCTTCTTGTTCTTTTACTTGATTGAATAAACTATTCTCAGCCATATCAATTATCTTTTCAGATTCTTGTTTTAATATAGGAAGAGCACGTTCTTTATTTTTTTGAACATAAGCATAAACAGATTGTCTATTAACACCTAACTTCTTTGCTATATTTGATAATATTCCACCACTATTAACAGCTGCTTTATCAAAACTTTTATCAGTTACTGCAGGAGGTCGTCCTGCACTCTTTTGTAATCCAGACCCTTTTGGCATATTTAAACCTCAATATCTCTATTAATACATTTAATTTGTATATCAGGATTAGTTTTACGCATCCTGTTTATAATAACTTGACAGTATTTAGGATCTAACTCCATCATATAACATTTCCTTGATAATTGTTCACAAGCAACCATTGTTGAACCTGAGCCACCAAATAAATCGATAACTGATTGGTTAGACTTGGAACTATTAGTTATAGCTTTAGATATAAGTGGTATTGGTTTCATGGTTGGATGTAAATCATTCTTCTTAGTCTTATTAATAGTCCATAAATCCCAACCATCATTACCACCATAAAAATTATGATTATCTACCCAACCATAAAACATTGGTTCATACATACTCTTATAATCGCTATTACTTAAAGTCCCTCCAGGTTTATGCCATATTATCAAACTTCTAACCTGTAATCCTACTCTATCTAAACTAGCATAATAACCACCTATACCTAACCTATAAAAAGTTATATAATACGAACCTTTTACAATAGATTTTATAACACTATTAATTTTATCTAAAAATATTTCACCTTCTTTTCTAGACATATTGTCATTTTCTATTCTACCATGTATTGCATTGTCTGATTTAGAACCATCATTATTTACACTTCCTGTAAAATCCATTAAATATGGTGGGTCAGTAAAACACATATCAACCTTTTGTTCCTGAAGCAATTGTTTCCATACAAGTTCATAATCAGTTGAATCACCACACATAAGCCTGTGGCTCCCTATTTCAAATATATCACCTTCTTTAATATCAGTTTCAACAGTATCTGCATCATCAGCTTCTATTTCTTCAACTTCTTCAGTTCCCATTATACCTTCAATCTCTTCAGAATCAAAACCAGTAAGCTCGACATCAAAACCGTTATCCATTAATGTGGAAAAATCTATACTAAGAGCCTCAAAGTCGTATTCGGACTCTGCAGACTTGTTATCCATTATTCTAAAAGCTCTTATTTGGTCTTCAGTTAAGTCATCAATCCTTATACAAGGTACAGTTAACATATCTAATTTCCTTGCAGCCAATAATCTACCATGACCTGCAATTATAGTATTATCTCCATCAATTAGTACTGGATTTCTAAATCCAAACTCTTTAATAGATTTAACAATCTTATTAACCTGAGTAGCAGGGTGTTTCTTGTTATTGTGTTTATAATTAAGTAAGCTATTTGTTGTTATATGTTCTATTTCCATTTTATATATATTTATACACAAATGTCCCTGCTTTTACTGCATCAGTCACTTGTCTCATTAATTTTGACCTATTAATACCTTTTGATTTTAAAAAATCAACATCTTCAGTTTCCATATTTATACAAACTGCAGTGGTATTTTTTAATAATTTTTCTACCATAAATATAAATTATATTACTTATATATAAATGTTTCTATATCACCAAAAATCCAAATGTTCCAAAATTCACTCTGATTTTATTTATATATACTATTTATGTTTTTAGTATAGAAATAGTATAAGGGTGATTTTTGGAACATTTGTAACAAAAAAAGATAACATTTATATATGAGTATTGTAAAAAGCGAATTGGGTGACTAAACTGACAAAAATACCAAAACAATTAGAGGGACAAAAATTCATAAAAACTATTGAAAAACGACCAATTGAGCAACAATGGACAACTAAAAATAATTACACAAAAGACCAAATCGGTAACCAAAAAACGTATGGTGTGGTATGTGGAATTAATAATTTAATGGTTATTGATTGTGATTCTAAAGATGCTGAAAACTATATAATGCAGCATCCTCATATAAAAAATACATTTACAGTCAAAACGGCAACAAAAAAACTTAAACATTTCTACGTTTACGTTAATAGTCACCCCAGAACTATGCGTTTTGACGACCAATCAGGTTCAAGAGTCTGTGATTTCCAGGGAACTGGTACACAGGTAATTGGACCTGGTTCTATTTTAAAAGATGGTAGCATGTATGAAATAGTAAATGATGCTCCAATTATAGAAATAGACTATAATGAAGTAGTTAATTATCTATCTAAAAGATATAAAACAAAAAATACACCTAAAAAAGTTGTAATACAAGAAGACTATATAGAAGTGGATCCACTTATAATTTATATAAAATCTAAGATAACTATCCAAGATGTACTAGATAAATATGAATTTAATACAGAAGGTAACCCTGGTAAGTGTCCATATGGCCATGAATCGCAAGGAAACCAATGTTTTGGTTATGATGATGAAACATACCACTGTTTCCATTGTGGCTCTAAAGGCAATATATTTAAGCTGTATCAAGATTTATATAATTGTTCATTTGTTGATGCTAAACATGAATTAGCTAATATGGCGGGTGCTCCTGAGAAAATAAGAAAACAAGCAATGCAGTTTATAGCATCACAAAATAAAGAAAAAATGAGTGAGCTTATATGTTCAGAATTCTTAAAAAATAACAAAGTTTACACAATCAGGCATGATAAAATTAATGAAATGTGGATTTATAAGAATGGTATCTATGTAAATAACGGAAAAACCTATATAATTGAATATACTAGAGCAATATTAAAAGAGTTCTATACAACACATAGATGTAATCAAATTATTGCTAAGATTGAAGCTGATACTTATATTGATCAAGAAGATTTTTTTATAAATGAAGATATAAATAAAATACCAGTGCAAAATGGTATTCTTGATTTATTCACAAGAAAACTTGAACCATTTGATTCTAAATATAAGTTTTTTAACAAACTAGGTGCAGTATATAATCCTGATGCTAAGGCTGAATCATTTGAGAAATTCCAATCAGATATACATCAAACAGAAAATGATGTGAAATTGAACCAAGAATTTTATGGCTATTGTTTATATAGAGACTACAAGTTTGAAAAAGCATTAATGAAAGTAGGAAATGGTAGAAACGGTAAAGGAAAAGATATTGAATGTTTAAAGAGATTACTATCACCTGAAAATTGTGTTAACATATCACTACAGAAACTAAGTACAGATAAGTTTTGTGTAGCTGACTTACATAATAAAATGGCTAATTTAGGATCAGATTTAAGTGGGTCAACATTAAATGATACAGAAATGTTTAAACAATTAACTGGACATGATATGGTGTCAGCAGATAGGAAGTTCTTAAATAAAATACATTTTCAAAATTATGCTAAAATGATTTTTGCTACAAACAATCTACCTGAAGTACCAAATGATAAATCAGTTGGATTTAAAGATAGATGGGTATTTTTAGAATATAAAAATACTTACAAGTTAGCTGATGAGTATAACAGATATACACCTGAACAAATTGAAACAGACAATATAAAACTAGCTGACACAAATATTATTGACAAACTAACTACTATTGAAGAAATGTCTGGAATATTAAATTGGGCACTTGATGGTTTAGATAGATTGTTTAAAAATAAATGTTTTACTAAATCAAGTACTACAGAGTATATGGAAAACTACTGGCAACGTAAATCATCATCTGCTGATGCATTTATTATGGACGAGTTAGAAATTAAATATGATGATGAATTTTTTATTTCATCACAAGTTATGAAACAAATTTATCACTCATATTGCCAAAAGTATAAAATTAAACCTGAGAAATGGAAGAAGTTCCAGGATAAAATAGACGAGTTTGGTGGTATATATGAAAAGAAAAACAGAACAGCTGTTGGATTAGGAACTTTATGGGGTTGGAGTGGAATAAAATTAAAACATGAAGATTTGAATAAATATGAGGTAAAAGAATGAGTTTGACTGAAGAGCAATTAATACAAAGACAATCTTATAATTTAGATATTAAAATATTCAAAACTAAACAAGTAATAAGACAATTTTATGATAAAAATGATGGACAAGTTTATATATCATATTCTGGTGGAAAAGATTCTGAAGTAATGAGACATTTAGTAAAAGAATTATACCCAGATGTTAAAGCTGTTTTTGTTGATACGGGTACTGAACATAAAACAAGAGAACACGCTAACAAAAAAGCAGATGTTGTGATTAGACCTAAAAAAACTATGTATGAAGTTTGGAAAAAATATGGAATACCTTTCCCTAGTAAACAACAAGCAAATTATTTATATAAAATAAATAATACTAAATCTGATTATTTAAAATCAAGATTAATGACAGGTATAATGAAAGACGGGTCTAAAACTATGTTTAAATTATCTAAAAAATGGAAACCATTGTTAGATACCGATTTTAAATTTAGTGAGAGATGTTGTTATTATCTTAAGAAAGAACCATTAAAAAGATACGGAAAAGAATCAGGTTGCAAACCTTTTATAGGAACTATGGCATCAGATGGTTTTGAAAGAAAGAAAATGTATAAGCAACATGGTTGTATAGATATAAAAAGAGACTATTGTTATCCTTTAGGTTTTTGGACTGAACAAGATATTTTGAAATATTTAAAGTCTAATAATATTGAATACTGTGATGCTTATGGAGATATTATTGAAAATAATGGATATTTTAAAACAACAAAAGCAAAAAGAACAGGTTGTGAAGGTTGTTGCTTCGGTGTTCATTTAGAAAAATCCCCGAACAGATTTGAAAGAATGGCAAAAGAAGACCCACAAAGACATAACGCAATACTTAATGTATGGTTAGATGGAAGTATAGGTAAAATAATGAAAATGTACAACATTCCTACAGGTGAAGACAAATGATTATTATATGTCCTAAATGTAAAAACAGACAATTATTACAAACAAAAGAAGCTGATGATATAATGTCACAAGCACTAAAAAATATAGAACCTAAAATCGAATGTGAAAAATGTGAATGCAGCACATCCTGGTTAAAATGGGGGTTAGAATGATAAGAATCTTAGAGTTATGTAGCGGATATGGTACTGCAACCTTTGCCTTAAAGATGGAGAATATCTCTCACGAATTAGTTGGTTATTCTGATAAAGACAAATATGCAAATCAATGTTTTAAACAGAATCATGGAGGAAAAGAGCTAGGAGATATGACTAAAATTGATATTGAATCACTACCAGATTTTGATTTATTAACTTGTGGGTTTCCTTGTCAAGATGTAAGTGTAGCTGGTAAACAAGACTTATCTAAAGGGAGAACCATATTAGGTTACGAACTGCAAAAATACCTAAGAATTAAAAAACCTAAATACTTTATGTTTGAAAATGTAAAAGGTATTTTGAGCAAGAAATTTAAACCATTTCTTGATGAATTACTTAAACAATGGTCTGAATCTGGATATAATGTTCATTACAAAGTATTGAATACTAAAGAGTATGGTATTCCTCAAAATAGAGAAAGAGTTTTCTTCGTAGGAATTAGAACAGATTTGAATCAAGTTTTTAAATTTCCTGAGAAAGAAGAATTAAAGATTTTTCTAAAGGACATTCTTGAAGATGAAGTTGATGAGAAGTATTATCTGAAGGAAGAGAAAGTTAGACAGTTGATTAAAAATGATAATTGGAATTGCAATCCTTCTGGAAGGGGTATGAATGGTAACGTTCACAGAGGAGATGTTGCACCAACTGTTACAACTAATAAAGGAGAAGGTCACAAGATAGCAATACCAGTTATCACTCCTGACCGAGTTAACAAGAGACAGAACGGAAGGAGATTCAAGACTGATGGAGAACCAATGTTTACACTAAACACACAAGACAGACATGGTATTCTTCAAATAAACAATCCAAAACACTCTAACAATAGAGTTTACTCTAATGAAGGAATTAGTCCAACATTAAATACAATGCAAGGTGGAGATAGACAACCGTTTGTAGCAAACAAAAACCTAATAATCAGAAAACTAACTCCTAAAGAATGTTTTAGATTACAAGGTTTTCTTAATGATGAAATTAACCTAGAAGGTTTATCAAACACACAGCAATATAAGCTTTCAGGTAATGGCCAAAGTGTTAATGTAGTAAGAAAGATATTTAGAAATTTACTTAAAAATGAATATTGAAGATAAAATGAAATACTTTAGTTTTATGACTTCCAGTAGGAAACATAAGCTAAGAAGAGTTGTTCCTTTGAATTTAGTTTTAAAGGAGTTAAAACTTGTAGGAAATAAGAACATTAGGAGAAATTTACAATGAGTAAGAATAGAACAGAATTAACAGGAAGTTTAGAGGATAACTGGGAAACTCCTGATTGTATAAAAGAACTGATTGTTAAAGAGTTTGGAGAGTATTATGATCCTTGTCCTTTAGCTAAAAAAGATAGTAAAGGAAAATACATTATAGAAAAAGATGGATTGAAAACCGACTGGGGTAAAATTAATTATATTAACCCTCCTTATAACAGATTTGATAAACCAAAGTTTATTCAAAAGGCTTATGAAGAGAGTCTGAAAGGAAAGATTTGCGTAATGTTAATTCCTGCTTCTGTCGAATCTAAACAGTTTCACGAGTTAATAGTTCCTAATGCGGAGGTACGATTAATTAAAGGAAGAATTAAGTTTAAGGGGTATAATACTAAAGGAGAGTATGTAACTAATAAATGCGGTCAATCTGGTTCTATGTTAGTTATATTTGGCACTAATAAGAGAGGAATAACTGCTGTTGATCTCAAACTTTGTTATTATATGGAATGCGACATCTAATAAATAAGTTTTGTTTGTGTTGATGAAAACTATTAAACACAACATTTATATATAAGTTGTATAATTTATATTATTAATAAACAAGAAGGTGCGAAGCCTTCACCAAAAATACCGAGGAAAAATGTCAAATACATTTGAAAATATGGAAAAAGCTGCAGAAAATGAAGCTATAAAAACAAAAGACGTACCGAACGAAAAATTAGCAAAATCTACTGAAATTGATTTAGATCAGCTTTCAGATACTGCTGTTGGTGACAAAGTAAAATATGAAAGAGAATCTCTTGATGGTCAAGTTGTAGAAATTAAATCTGCAAAAATTTTTTCTGCAGATACATCTGAAGAACCTAAAGATTCAATGTCTGGTAATACTCAATATTATTCATGTAATTTTATTTTAACTTATGATAAGCAAAATAAAGATGGAGTAGACCACAGAGAATATATTTCAGGTTTAAGACAGTTTGTTCAAAGAGATGGAAGTTTAAGTGAACCAAGTTTCTGGTATGATGGAGCAGAAAATCAATGTGCTCAATTATGGGAAGCTGTTGCTAAAGTAAAAGGTATAGAACCAAAAGATTTAACTCCTAGACAATTTTTAGGCTATCTTAATTCTGGTGTGAAAGCAAAAATCAAACTAGAAACAGGAAAGTTTAAAGGTAAAAACTGGGAAAAGAATCTAGTGGAGGAGTTTGTGGCTTAATGCCACAAATTTTTATTTTATTATGAGACTCTCATTCAGTCAATTAAAACTTTTTGAAAGCTGTCCTAAACACTATCATTATAGATATGTTCTGAAGATACCTGAATCTAATATAGAAACTAAATATGTAGATTTTGGATCAGCAATGCATGAGTGTGCAGAAGAATATTATAAAAAATTAGAAATTACAAGTATGTTTATTCAAGATAAATTTGATGAATATAAATTAGATGGTCGAATGGATCGAGAATTATTTATGAAATGTGTACTTAATATTACATACTTAGATTTAAACCCAAAACATATTGAAGATAAAGTTTTCTTAAAAGTTGGTGATCATCATTTTGTAGGTTATATTGATTTAATTACCAATGATGATCATATAATTGATTGGAAGAGTGGTACTTATAGTGCTGCTAAAGCAGCTGATTATGAAAAACAACTTTGGTGTTATTCTTATTTATTCTGGAGGAAGTATGGAAGGCCTCCTAAAAAATGTTCATTATATTTTCCTAAAAACAACAAATGGCATACTGTAACATTTGATATGGAACAGATTATGGAAGTAGAAAAATGGATTCTTAGATTAGCTACTGAAATAGAAGAACTTAAATCTAATCCTGAAGCAATATGGATAAAAAATCCAAAAGCTTGTTTCTTTTGTGGATATAAACAACCTTGTAAACTTCAACCTGACCCAAGAAAAGAACATCTAAATTTTATAATTAATATAGATAGAGGAATGTGTTACTTAAAAGGTGATGTGACTGAATTACTAAATAAAGGTATTGAGAAAGAATTAAGTTATGATCTAAAAGATAAATATTGGATTCAGCAGAATTATTTAAAAAAATATGGTGGACTAAGACCTAAGAATTTTGAGCGTATAGGTAGAAAATATCTTTATAATAAAACTCATTGTGCATTTAGAATTGGTCATTTACCAAAAGTAAAAAAGGTTATACAAGATTATGCTGAATATACTAAATGCACTTATAATTTAAAAGAAGAAAATAATACTTTACATTTAAATCATTGGAAACCTAATAATAAATTATTAGGTGGAAAAACTTTAAGAGATTATCAAGAAGAAGCTGTTTCAAGTTTCTTAGAAAATAAATTTGGTTTTTTAGAAGTTGCAACTGGTGGTGGTAAAACATTAATCACTGCAGAAATTATCAGAACGCTAGGAGTAAAAACTTTATGGATATGTGATAGAAAGGAATTAGTTAAACAAACTAAAGAGACTTTTGAAGATGAATTAGGTTTTAATGTGGGTGAAATTGGTGGTGGTAAGGCTAAAGATTTAGATTCACCTGTTATCGTATCAACAGTTCAGACTTTATCAAGAAATAGAGAAAGATTTGTAGAATTATTTAAAGAAATTAATTTAGTAATTATTGACGAAGCACATCATGCATCTTGTGAAACTTATGTAAAAGTAATTTCAGCATTAGGTAATGCTATTTATAGATTAGGGACAACTGGAACTGTAAAAAGAGATGATGGAAATGATATGATACTTGAAAGTTTAATTGGTCCTGTTATTTACAAAATAAGTGCAGACCAACTAATTGAACAAGGTTATTTAATTAAACCTAAAATTAAATTTATACCTATGCCGTTTTATGATACAGAAGGAACTTATTCAGAAGTTTATGATGAATGTGTAGTAAGAGATGTTGAAAGAAATAACAAAATAATAGATATTGTGAAAAATTCACAATCTAAACAGATTCTGGTATTAGTTAATAGGATTGAACATGGTGATATACTTCAAAATAAAATACCAAATTCAATATTTATCCATGGTTCGTTAGATATAGATAAACGTGAATTATATTTAAAAAAATTTACTAATAAAGATATTAAAGTTCTTATAGGTACGGCGTCCATATTTAGCGAAGGAATCAATATTCCTAGTCTGGACGTAATCATAAACGCTGCAGCAAATAAGGGTTCTGTGAAAACTATTCAAAGCCTAGGGCGTATCCTAAGACTAATTGATGGTAAAAAGGAAGCAATATACTATGATTTTCTAGATGAAGCTCTTTATTTAAAGGAAGCAGCAAAAGCAAGAATAAAGGCTTTGAAGGATCAGGGACATGAGGTAGAATAGAAACATTTATATATAAGTTATATAATAATAAGAATTAAGGTGAAGAATATGGATTTAGCCGAATTTGAACAAAATTATATAAACGAAATTACCGAAGAATTTCTAAAAAGACTGAATGTAATCAGATATCCTGAGCTTACAGATGAAAAGATAGACAATTTGATATCCAACAATGAAGAGTTGTATGGAAATATTTTAATGGAAATGTTTAATGAGCGAGGATTATCAGATTGAAAATGAGCGACAAATTTCTAAACAAAAGTGTGACCCAAATAAACAAGATGTTTATGAGAAAATATAAAGATCCTATTAAAATCAATCCAGAAAAAGGGTACCTTGATATGACCAATATAATTATGTTGGTTCCAAAGACACAAGAAATTAAGGACTATATAGTTGAGAATTTTGAAGTAACTGAAAGAGATATTCCAACACTTAATTATGATGACAATTTTGGAGTAGGAAGATATTCAGTTGAAATATTGAAACTTGTGAATGGTATGCTTAAAAATACGGAGTTTGAGTGGATAGAAATAGGTTCTGCCAAAGACTACCCAATAACTCTGGAAACAGAAGAAGTCAAAATCATAGTAGCACCAAGGGTTTCAAAATGATTACTAATCAAGAAGCGAAAGCCATGCAAAGATTAATGAAGGAAACTTTTAATAAGAAAGTTTCTTTTTATTGGAACAAAGACTCTTCTAAAATAATATTCGAGGATAAAAATGAATGAAAAACTGATTGATGCAATGGTTAAAGAGTGTCTTGTATTAGATATTGAGACTGCTGCATTTTATCCTACTGGTGAACCAATTGATATTCGTAAACAGTTTGAAGATTATGTTAAGTATGCTAAAGTTAAATGGATTGGATTCTATTCATATAAGTATGACAAATATCATTGTATTCCTTTAGCTGGTAATGAACAAATAATTAAAGATTATATTTCTGAACATAAAGCTTATGTTGGTTTCAATAATGATGAGTTTGATAATCCTGTTCTATATAACAATGGTTTAATGGGAGATTATCAGAACATTTTAGACGTTATGCAAATTATTGGTGATGATAAATTTCGTGGCCATAAAATGAGATGTAAGTATATGCAAATTGATTTAAAACCTATTGAAATTAATGGAAAACTATATGGTAGAAATTCATTAAATGGTATGGCTCATTCTTTTAATTTAGAAACTGTTAAAGGTGATATTGATTATGAAATTTTTCATAAGGATTCATGGACTCCTGCTGAAGCAGAAGAAATCAAAAAATACCTTAAAGCAGATTTAGAAGTTACTAAACAATTATTTGATAAGCTTATTGAGTTCTGGAGAATCATTCCTGAAATGGGTTGGCTTTATGAAGATGATATATTAAACTGGAGTTGGTTAAGGTCTAGTATTGCGAGTTTAACATATAAATCAGCTTGTAAAGTAAAAGGAGTTCAACCAACTTATGGTGAGAAAGGTGATACTGAAGAAATGGGTGGTAGAGCAATAGAGCCACCATTTGAAGAAATATTTAATGTTTGGTATTTTGATGAGAAATCTAAATACCCACATTTGTTTGCAGAATTTAATTTGTTTAATGAAGTAGATCCAAAAGATTATGACCCTGAAGAATTACAGAGATTAATTACTGAAGGTAAAATATTTCATGGTAATGAAGTCTTTAAAGTTAAAGGTTATTATGAAATTACTGAACAAGGTGTTCTTGAAAAAGATATTCTTGAGAAGCTAGAAAAAAGATTTGCTATTCAAAAAACATTAAAGACTGAAGATTTACCTGATTCACAAATAAAAATATTAAATGCTATCCAATATATGATTAAGATTTTTCTTAATGCTTTATATGGTGTTGTAAGATCAGCAATATTTGAACAGTTACATTCTGAAAACGCAGGTTGGGATTGTTGTTGGTTAGGTCAACAAGTACATGAGTTTGTAGAAAAAGAATTTAATAATAGAGGTTACCAAGCAGTAGGTGGTTTTACTGATTCATGGTTTATTAAAGCTAAAGAAAGTGATACTGAAGAAGGTATGAAACAAATATGTAAAGAAATATTTGATAAATTAAGAAAATATATGCCATTCCCTGCAGAATCACATTATATTGATGTAGAATGTTTTATGGACTATGTTATGTATCACTATGATGAAAAGAAAAAAGAGTATAAAAAGAATAACTATTGTTTCATAAGTACAAAACGTGGTGAAAAATATGTTAAAGTTGTAGGTTTTCCAATTAAAAAATCTAATGCTACAAAGCTTGGTAAGAAACTCTATAAAGAATATTTAGAACCTAGGATATTACAAGAAGGTTGTGCAAAATTTCCAATTACTGATTTAAAGAATCAAGTACAAATAAATATGGAAATTAAAGACATGATTATTAAATATGATTGTAAACCTGCAGAAGCTTATAAAGATAGAGTAACTAAAGAAGGTCTAAGAGTTCCAAGTAGTAATATTTATGCTCAAGTTAGTCGAGGTTATACTGACGGACTAGGAGGAGTTGTTTATTTAATCAAGAACAAAAAAGCAGGTCAGATTGGTAATGCTATTGCAAAAGTAAAAACAGGAAAGAAACTCGGAAAAGCTGATTGGTTTTACGGAACACTAGAAGAATGTGAAGCTGCTAATGTAACAATAGAAGATTTAGACTTAACTAAAATCTATAATGAATTAGCACCGTTTTGTAAAGGAGGTAAAATTGTATAAATCAAAAGTCCAAGCACATTTATGTGGAGAGATATGTAGTGATAAGATTATTAAAATCTGCTGGAGACGAAAGCATAATGAACCATGTATAAAATATAGAGATTTAGTTGTTAAAGAAATACTGGCACATAAACATGAAAAATATCTAAAAATATTAGAACAAACACAAGTTGATTATATAGGAGAAGACACCTTTGACAGTATGGGTGACGACATAAGTAAAGAAGAATTTTTAGAGAACGAAATGTTTTTCGGGAGGATGGAATGACTAAGATACAACATTTAGAATCTATTATGAGAGATGTTCTTAAAGTTGCACCAGGCAATTATTATATGAAACTCCAGGTAAATCCTATGGCACATTGTAAAACACCTGGAGATTTTCTTTACTTGACTCCTAAATATAATTACATAATTGAGTGTAAAGAATGTAAAGGCACAAATTTTCCATTTAGTAGATTTTCACAGAAATATGAAATGGATAAGTTTTGTGATTCATTAATGAGAAACAGAGGTTTTATTGTAATTATGTTTTGGAAAGGGTCAAAGAAAAAATCTACATTCTATTGTTTAGAAGAATGGATATACAATACACTAGTGAGTAAATCAAAAAAGAAATCATTCAACGAAAAAGATTTATCATTCTACGGAATGACATATGAGGAGTTTAAAGAATTAAAATGGCTGAAATAAATTTTAAACCACAACTTTGTCCTAATAAGGAAATTAATCTTGAAGAGATTAAATACCCTTATTTTGCAAGTTATAAATTAGACGGAATAAGATGTGTTATACATCCAGATTTGGGAATTGTTTCACGATCGTTAAAACCAATCCCAAACAAACAAATAAATGAAATGTTGGAACCAGTTCTGCAGAAATGCAAGGAATGGGGTTTAATATTAGATGGAGAGTTATATTCTCATAAACTAACTTTTCAAGAAATCACAAGTCACGTGATGACTCAAGATAAAGAACCACCAAGCCATTTGAAATATTACACATTTGATATTTTACACAGAGTACCTATTGATGAACTGAAACCGTTTAATATGAGATACCAAGAGCTCCGATTTATGTCAGAGAAGTTTGGTTCAGATGTTTTGGTTTGTAAGCAAGTTTTAAGAAAGAATGCCCAGGAAGTAAGAGACCTTTTCAAAATAGGTCTAGATATGGGTTATGAAGGCCTTATTTTAAGACATCCAGATTCTAAATATAAATATGGTAGAAGTACACTTAAAGAGGCTACTTGTTTCAAAGTTAAACCATATATTGAAAAATCTGCTATAATTAAAGGTGTAATACAGGCTACGGCTGTAAAGGAAGGCACTGATCGGACAATTAATGAATTAGGGCGTTCAGTTACATCTAAGAAAAAAGGTGACAGAATCACAATTAATAAAGCCTCAGCGTTCCTTGTAGAAGAGAATGGCTTAGATTTAAAAGTTGTTATTGCTGCAACTGACCCTGAAAAAGAAGAAATTTGGCAAAATAAGGACAAATATATAGGCTGTGAGTTACTTTATAAAGGTATGGATGTGGGAGCAAAGGATCTTACCAGACACCCTGTAAGTGTTAGATGGTGGCTCAAAGATGAATGATTTCTAGGCTATTTATGTAATTTTGACAATACATTACTATCAAAATTACATAAATAGAAACATTTATATATAAGTTATATAATAATAATATTATAACCTGAAAAGGTTTGTGAGGAAAAAATAATGAATACATCATTCAAACCAAAATTACCACAATATGGTAAAAGAAAAGTCTATAATTACAAAAAGAGACAAATCCAAAAGGCTTTAGCTGTGATTGCAGCTTTACCTCTTGGAACAAGTTGGATGTTTTTACTAATTCCTTTTGTTAGGGATTTTAGATATGTGAGGTTTATGTAAGATGAATAATGATAAATTTGAATGTAATCACTGTAAGAAAACAGTGTTAAGAAAAGATGCAGTTTGGGAACATTTTGATGGAATAGCTGTCCCTTACCATAAAGAATGTGCTGAAACTCTGGGTAGAATAATATGATACTAATTAACACAGCACCACTTTTAAGAGCAAAGAAAGTTAATGAAGACTTTGTTGAAGTTATTAAATCAGAATTACCTAATCTTCCAGGAGAAGAACAACATAAGATTATGAAATCAATTGAATTAAGAAACAGAATTGTGAGGGCAAGAAGATGATATATAAACATAATGAAGACAATATATATAATGCATTAGGCATACCTAAAAAGGAATGGTCACGATTAGTAAAGGAAAATGAAAAAGACAATATTAAGTTATATGACAATTTTGAAAAGACCGATAATTTTTCAAAAGCAACAGAAATTGCTTTAGATTATTTAGGGTTAGTGCATAATACCAATAATAAATTCAAGATGATGTGTTTACTACAACAATTCAAGAAAACTCAAGACCCTGTGTTTAAATTGATGGATGTATTATTTGGAGGAGAAGAATGAGTATTACATCAAAGACAATCAACTATGTTCAGATTGGAACAATGAAGTTTAAAGCTAGAACTGAAAAACAAATTTTAGAAGCTATTGATAAAGTGTTTGAATTAGATGATGAAGAAGGAGCAGTACACAACAAAATGATTAAACAGGAGTTAGGACTATGAGTAAGAAAAAACCAAAACAAGTTGAAAATGTTAAAACAGATTGGAGACAAGCTTTTGTCAAAGAAGGAATTATAACAGAAGATATGTGTGTCGAATATTCTTGTGCAGATTCTATTAGAATAGAACGATGTGGAAATTGCAATGAATATCAATTGATAGCAGGATATGTTTCTCAATTTGATAAAGGAGGATTTTGGTATGGTAAAGATGGTTTGCATTTTGTTACAAGAGGAGTTGGTTCTGACGAAGATGCAACATATGAGGATGCTTTAGAATACATCAAGAGATGGAGAAAATGAACGAGATTAAAGAACTAAGAGATGAACTTGTTAAGTTACGAGAAGAAGCACAAGAACTACATCGAAAGATTAGCGACAGAGAAGGAAGATTGATTGCTTTAATGAGGTTATGATGGACTTTATAGTAGAGAACGCAACAACAACTGGACAATATACTTATCCAGTGAACTCAAAAAAATGTAGTTCACCTAATTGCAAATATTCAGTAAGTGGAATGCCTGAATATAAGTTTTGTCCAATATGTGGAAGTAAATTCAAAGAACCAAAGAAGACTTTATATTGTAAAAAGAAGACACTAGGTGAATTTGGTTCTTATGAAGAAAACGATTTATTAATAGTAGATGATGTTAAAGAAGCTTTGAAAGAGTATTTTAAAAAATTAAAATATGAGTTTGAGTTAATGCTTCTAGACCAAGATAGTTGCAAACTACCATCAGAACAAGGTTTTCATAAAAACTCAAACACAATGGTAAACATTCATAGCTATTGGAACTACATAGAAGAAATACTTGAAGACAAAAAATCTGCTAAAGAAGTATTTGGTAGTGAGCTTATCGAAGATAACGAACAAGCGAAGCG
>Ga0208019_1000819_pt1 | contig 16889 bp, 12 predicted proteins | sample CB_VirMetaG_5_FD_184540 | JGI IMG/M metagenome (GOLD analysis project Ga0208019, IMG submission 184540) | Freshwater to marine saline gradient viral communities from Chesapeake Bay - CB_1508_1D Viral MetaG (SPAdes) (version 4) | ecosystem: Environmental > Aquatic > Marine > Coastal | place: USA...
CAAATCCAGCCTGTACGCCGCTGCTGCTCCGGTAGCTGAATTTATGTGGGGGTGAAAGCCCCCACGTTAAATCTTTTTTTGAGAGAACAACAATGGCTAAACTACTACGAGAATTTTATGAACTATGCGAAGGTGGCGTTTGTCAAGACCTTCTAACCGAATCTGAAAAGCAGTTTGTTCGTGATGGCGGAATGATGCTAACAGGCAAACTACAAGAAGCCGAGGTTCAGAACGGAAACGGACGTGTATATCCTCGCCCTGTATTGGAAAGAGAAGTTAAGCGATACGCAAAGGTTGTTGAGGACCGCCGCGCTCTTGGCGAGTTGGATCACCCAGATTCTTCTATTATTAATCTAGCCAACGTGTCCCACATGATTACGGAGGTTTGGATGGATGGTCCAGCCGTAATGGGTAAATGTAAAGTTCTCAATACTCCATCAGGACAGATTCTACGTGCCCTTGTAGATTCGGGAGTAAAGATCGGAATCTCTTCCCGTGGTATGGGATCTGTAAGCGAGAGAATGGGCAAGACCATTGTAGAAGATGACTTTCAGTTGATTTGTTTTGACATTGTTTCAGAGCCTTCAACACCAAATGCTTTTATGGCTTTGTCCGAGGGGAAACTTGTAAATGAGCAGATTGAAAAAAATAATAAGATTATTAATCTTATGAATGAGATTATTGGTGACTAATGAAAAAATCAGAGTTTAAGAAATTAATCAAGCCTATTGTTCAAGAGTGTATCAAAGAATCACTTCTTGAAGACGGTTTGATTTCCGGAATCATTGCCGAGGTTGTTAAGGGAATGTCTTCACAAACTATTGTCGAGACAAAAGCACCACAACCAAAAGTAGATCCTGTTACGGAAAGAATGAAAGCAAACGCTTTCAACAAAGAACAATCCGGCAAACTAAAAGAACATAAGAAAAAGCTTATGGCTGCTATTGGCGGTTCAGCTTACAACGGCGTTGATTTGTTTGAAGGAACAACCCCGGCACCAGCACAAGCGTCCCCAACTGCACAAGCTTCTCCAATGTCCGGACAAAGCCCAAGCGATCCAGGCGTAGATATCTCTAGTCTTTTTGGGGCAGTAGGTAGAAACTGGAACGCTCATATGAACGAAATGAAAGAAAGAGAGTAATAAAATGGCTGTTAACCTTAAGGTAGTCAAAAGACGCGGTGAGTCAGATGAGAAACTAATTCGTCGTTTTAATCGTAAATGCAAAAAACAAAAGATTGTTCAAGAGTACAGAGAGAAGACTGATCATTACATCAAGCCTTCGATTACAAAGCGCCTAAAAAGACAACAGGCTATTCGCGAGCAAAAGAAAGTGATGAAAAAAGAACAAGAGAAATTGTTTAGGTAATCTTGTTTTAATTTACTATTTAATAACGGAGAAACATAAATGTCGACTTATAACTATAAACCCGGACTAGGCAATGCTGCTTCTTATCAGGTATCTGGTATACCTTATGTAACAGGTGGAATTGATTTAACTGCCGGCGCCGTTTCTCTAGATTTTCCATCTGTAACAAGTTGGATTGTTGTTAGCGTGGGTGATAGCAGCAGTTGTAATGTTGGCTTTTCTTTACTTGGTGTTCAAAATGAGAATTATTTAAAGATTCCAGGCACTACTGTAAGTCCAAAAATGGAGATTAAAGCAACTCAGCTCCATTTGTCAGGAACTTCAGCCGATGTTTCGGTAATGGCTGGCTTAACGTATATCTCTAAAGCAGATATTAACAATGCTGCGGTTTCACCATCTGGTTCCAACTGGTCTGGATCTCTTAACGCACTAGTGGGGTAACAACCCATGTCAGATCCAAAGAACAAATGGACACAACCTGCTGCACCCCCGGCGCCAATGTTCTTTGGCGAGAACGAGAGAAATCTTGTTAAGCAAGTTAATGATGAACTTGCCGAAAGAGTTCTCGGACAGACTATTGCTTATTATCCGATAAGTATTGAAGAATCAAACTTCAATGACACATATGGTGAGGCTGTTGAGAAGGTCTCTCTTCCGCCAGTTCGCGTATTCGCATATGTCGAAGTTGATAATGAACAAACAAATGAAAAGTATGGTTACGAATACCAAAGCAAACTAAAAGTTAACTTTCATCGTCGTCGTTTAATAGAAGATCAAAATCTGTATGTTCGTGTTGGTGATTTCGTACAGTACGGAGATACGTTTTATGAAATAGTAAAACTATTCAACGATACCAGATACTACTTTGGACAAGTAGAACATAAGTTTCAAGTAAGCGCAGAGTGTGTCCGTGCTAGAGACGGCGCGTTCAGAGTAATGCCAGGAATCGATCGTCCCACGATCGAAGCAGAAGAAACGGATGTATCTCAGCCTGCACCAAGAACGGCGCCTTACCCGCCATCAACAGCAACATATATTACTGTTAATCCTGAATCAAGACTTCCAAATGAAAGAGTTTTAACAGCCGGTACTGGTATCTCTATTACTGATGGAGGGCCAAATAACGCCATTACGATTTCAGCCACTAATGGCCCAGATACTTCTTATCCTTCGCGCGGCCCTACGGGATCTATTCAGTTCTTAACGGGCGGTGGCACATTCTCTGGTAGTTCGAACTTGGTGTTTCTAACTGGATCCGGACGATTAGGTATTGGTACAGATGCCCCTACACACTCCTTAACGATTATCGGGGATATGTCAGCATCTTCGGATGTTTTTTTGGGTGGTGATTTAACAGTTAAAGGAACTCTTTTTGGTGGCTCGCCATTAAAAGTGGCCGGATCCATTAACATTGTTGATCCAACTAACGGCAGAGTATTATCTGTTTTGGGATCATCTAGTCTTGGTTCGGACACAATGATGGCCATCAGATCATATACAACTGAACTGACGGCTAGTTTAGTTTGTATAACAAGCGCTTCATTAGGAGTTGGCGCTACAACAGCAAGTTATCTTGCTTTGGACGCTTATAACAATGTTATTTTAACATCTTCTATCGGCGGCGGAAACATGCAGATTGGCGTAGCAGAAGATGGAACTTATACAGATGGGTTGTTCACGGATTTTGTTCCAACAACCACAATCGGTACCGCTATCGATAGATTCAATGAAGTTCTCAGGATCTTGGCACCAGAGCCGGCTCCGAATTTAAGATCCTTAAACTCTCTTATAAGTGATGGGATTACAGCAAAACTTTCTTTTGGTTCTTCATATCCGGTTTCTGGTTATGCCTTTTCTGATACGACCGCTGGTTTTGATGCAGTAGGCAGATCAGGAAGTTACAGCGCAGCAGTATCTGGCTCTAACATTCGTCTCGGTATTTACGAAGAAGGGCAAGATGTTAGCGGAACACTGAACGACAACGTTGCCGAAAAAAGAACTAACGGATATCTAACATACGCTACTGGCGCATTTGGGTCTGCCGATATAGGAACGCTTCAGCTTATCGTTAATGGAAGTATCATCCATAGTGCTTCTATGGCCACACTTGTCGGATCAGGTCTTCCAAACACTGGCTCGGTATCTTCTTTAACATCTGGTTCCGGCTTTATCGATGTCTCAATCGCAACAGGTTCTATCGATGGAAATGGTGGATATTGGGATATTTTCAAATACAGAACAGGAAAATACCTTATCTCAACGGGAAGTATGGTACCGGGCTGGAACTATGCGCGCGTTGTTCACGATTTAGGAGGCACCCAATACACAACAAACTACATAGAGTGGGTTAGAGATCCATCAGGTTCTGTTGATGATTTAGCAATCGCAAATCCAAGAATAGAAGATATTACTCTTATTGGATCTAAGTTCTTATCTGGCGTAGAGTACAACACTAACGCAACAGCTAACTACAAGTTTGATATTCAAAACTTATACAGAAATGTTTATGCTGCGTCAGGAACTCCAATTTCATTTACAGTTTCTAACTCTTCTACACCTACGGCTCAATCAGTTCCAGATATTGCTGTCGGGGAAGACAACACAAAGACTCTAGGCGTTACAGGAAGTCTTAACGTAAATGCAAGTGTTAACAATTTATTTAACGCATCAGTAACTGCTAATACTACAGTATCACACCCACTTAAGGCAACCATTACAAATGTTGGCTCTGCTACAACAGGTGATGGATTCCTTATTGATAATAGAACACTAGCTAGTTCTAACTTAGTAGAAAACTTCCACGATGAAAGTTTCCGTAAAACATCCGGTTCCTACACATCTCAAGCAACTGTTGTGGCAGCCGATTCGATTTGGAACTCTGAAAACCACATGACTGGTGGTGGCGCTTCGGGACATGAAAATGGACTTCTATTCTTCAACCAAAGGCTGTACAGCCCAATCGATTCCGATGTTCCAGCCCTAGGAGCATTTAGCTCTATATCTAACGTAGAACCAAATCAACCGGACTACTCTGGTGTTTCTGGAACAAGAACGTTCTACCGAGTCGTAACAAACTCTAGCGGTGTAACCAAGAGAGACATGAGAATCACATCCACAAAGGTTGGAACAACTTATAATAACTCTTCTTTGTCCACAGCTAATCTAAATGTATTTGCAAAGATCCCTGGTTCAACAGGGTGGATGGATATATCACAAGACTTTACATACGGTTCAACTAATGATGGCGATGGTGCTTTAATCGCCGGCGCTTCAAATGATGTAGATTCCGGCGATAACGTTCATCATATTACCTTCGGAACTCAAAGTGTTGGAGCTAACGAATATGTAATGCTTCGTTTTGATGCAGACGTATCTTGGGCAGGATATCTATCACAACTTCAGTTCCAACTTGGAGCAACAACAAATACAACTGTTGAGGCGCCGATTATTGATGATATCGATGCTAATGAGACCGGCGTAAATGATGCGAAGCTTTCCTTTGGCTCATCAAACGATATACCAAGCTACTCTGATGCTACGGGATCTTCGATCGGGCTTGTTGATTATGACTCCAATGATCGCTATACGGTTAATGGAGATAAGAGAGGCGTTTTTGGGTCCAAAGCAGTTTTTGGTGGTGAACTAAACGAAGATGTCCCGTCAAATGGTACAAACTACCCTGCGAACGCTTTCAAGGATGCTTTTACGGGCTCCTTGATTTTGGAAGTAAATGGTACAGAAGTTCACAATATAGATTTGGGCTCAACATTAAATGCTATTACGGCTGATTACAATGGGAACAGTTCTGGATTTACTGTATCTGCCGTAGGGTTCAGCACAACAACTGATAGTATTCCAAACTATATTCAACCATACAGAACGGGCACTTATCAGGTTGGTCCTAACGATCAACTATTAGGTTGGAACTATGCTCGCGTTCTTCACAGAATAGGCGGGACCGATACTACAACAAACTATGTTGAGTGGGTTGTTGATACGGATCCAAACGCTTTGTCCTCTTCTGCATTGGGATTATCTAACTTTAATCATAATGATGTTTATTACCAATCTGGTGTTCGTTACTTTGCTTCCAGACCATCTGGCTCTTACACATATGTAGCATCTAATGTGTACAGAAATGTTTATCAATACGGAAACGCAGTTTCGTTCCCAACTACCGATAACTGCAGTATTTCTAATATACGCATTGCCGGCATTGGTGTTGTAACGGGAGATACAGCTGCTTCAACTGTTGTGTTGCCTGATCTGAATAATACAGCAGATTGTGAAACACAAGATATTCAAGTTACAGGAACTGTATTATTTGATTCTCTTACGTCCATCTCGGGTGGATTTGGATTATTTACTGCCTATGATGTGGGCGTTACCTCTAGAGTTATTCACCCACTTAAGAGCACATTAAACACCAACGAGCTTAATAAGACAGATTTCATGGTTTACTCCGGAGCGCTCGGTAGTACAAATATAAATACAGAAGAGTATTTCAACACAGAAACATACCGCATTGCTTCCGGCAACTATGTTGAGCAGTCAGATATTACAGATTCTGCAAATGCCTGGAACTCACAATACTCTGTTAATGATACAGTAACATATGCCGATCATAGTGACGGCATGGTAACGGTAAACGGTTACTTGATCTCACCAAAGAAGATCGGAAATGCCGGCGATACCAGAAACGTAGCTGATGGTGGATCACTACAGGCCCCTGCAGGAAGTCCAAACTATTCAAGTTTAACAAACGCTACAAGAACGTTCTATCGTTATTATGAGAATAACACTGTAAACGATAGAGCAAGTATCACACTTACACTTCATGGTTCTGGCTCTCTAGTTAAGAAAGCAACATCCTTGGGTACAAATGGAAACTTTTATTTAGAAGCGAAGATCCCAGGTAAAACTGCTTGGCTAGATGTCGGAACTGCGTTCGCTACAAATGATCCGTTAACAAATGGTGCTGGAGCACTAGATGGATCTCAGCCGGGAAACCCAGCAATCCGCATTTCTAGCGGTGGAACATCAGTTGTGTGCAACCTTAATGGTCAAACTTTGAACGGCACGATCAGTGGCGAAGAGATGATAGTTCTAAAAGTTTCGACAAATGAGGATTGGGAAGGATATTTATCTAGAATAAGTATTTCTTATAGTTAGGATTAAAATATGGCAGTCCCAGGTACAGGATCGACAAACCAGACACTAACGTTCATTGCTGCAAAGAAACTTTCCGGCAAAGCGACTACTTCTAACTTAAAAGAAATTTATAATGAGACAATTCCTTCCGCTGTCCAGCTAAAGACAAATACAATCTTTGGTGAAGTAATCCCGCAAACTGTAAGTCCTTCACTTTACACTATTGTTAGCGGCACTGTTGAATATGTTGAGTTTTATGTTAGACCTATTGCCGGCACCACTTACGATGCTAACGAAGGAGATTTTGGCGACGTAGGTTTCGGCGGCGGCGATGAGGCGCAGTCTGCCGGCGCACACGGATATCAACTTTATTTAACAAGCAGTTATGAGTCTTTATCGTCCAATCCCAAAGCTGGAACAGGATATTTTACTAATAATCAATTGGTAAATGCCTCTAACGGTGCATTGCAACTCGTAAACCCTTCATTCGGACCACAGACTGGTAATAACTATGGGCTACAGATTTATACTGGGAATCCAAATGATGGTGGATTTTTGATTCCTACCACAAGTCCGATTGAGTGGACACCAGATTATTTTAATGGCACCGTATTCGTTCAGGATTATATTTCAAGTGCTGTACCGAGATACGCACGCGGATGGATTTATATAGGCAAATATGCTGACGAGGTTATTTCGTTAAGCACAGGTTCGGCAGCTGCCGGCGGTGGGACGAATCAAGTCCAGCTAAATAATGGTGGCCTTTTAGGGGGGTCTCCAAATTTTACATTTAACTCAGATGTATTAAATGTTAATGGTGGTATTGTTCATAATAGAGTTCCTGTTTCATCAAGTTATACCGCATCAGCAAACAACTATATTATTGCGGTGACGGATGCTCCAACTTCTATTTCTCTTAATGCTTCTTCTTTCACTGATGGGCAGGTTGTCGTTATTAAAGATGAGTCCGGAAATGTTAGTTCCGCAAATCCAATTACTTTAAATCCTTCAGGTTCTCAAACGATTGACGGGGCCCCGGCCATATATATTGAATCGCCTTATGGTTCGGTGCTTTTATACACCGATGGATCCGATTGGTTCATCTACTAAAATAATTTAAAATATTTTTGATTATGCTTCGTCGAAGGGGTATATATTCCAAGAGACTGATGTGGGTATATTTTTAGATTCTCTCTCCTCCGTAGTGTTACCCTAAATTTTTGTTTTGTAGTCTCAGTCATTTTACAGGAGGAAATTAAAAAATGGCTTATAAATTCCAAAGAGGTGAAGCAATCCTCTCAGGTGCCCTTCTTCAAGAGGGTGACGTAGAAATCGAATCCGGTTTCTCTCTTATCATTGGTTCCGCTTCTATGAGCGAAGCCGATCTCGAAAAGCTTGACGGCATTACAGACGGTACAGCTGCTGCTTCTAAGGCTCTCGTTCTCGACAGCAACAAGGACGCATCCGGTGTTCGTAACTTCAGCATCGACGGTGTTCTTTCTGGTTCCGGCAACGTTTGGATTGGCGGCAACGTTCAGTTGGACGGTGTTGTTGATGCAGCACTCGACGTTGCAGCAGACAGCGTATACTTCCTTGATGGCGATGGTCTCGTGAAGAGCGAGTCTTTTGCTGATCTTATGGCTTCTGCAGTAGCAGGCGACAATGGTCTCGGCGCTTCTGCCGGTGTTTTGTCCATCAACCTTCACGGCGACGGTGGTATTGAGCAGACTAGTGATGCTCTCAAGATTAAGGCTGGTGGCGTTACAAACGACATGCTCTCTGGCTCTATTGCTTCCAGCAAAATTGCTGAGTTGAACGCATTCGATACAGACGATCTCGGTGAAGGTTCTTCAAACCTTTACTACACAGAGGCTCGTTGGGATTCTAAGATGGCAGCTGCTGATACAGACGATCTTGCAGAAGGTGCTTCTAACCTTTACTTCACAGACGCAAGAGCACGCGGTGCTGTTTCTGTAACAGACGCTGGTGGTGACGGCTCCTTGTCCTACGACTCTTCAACAGGTGTTATCACTTTCACAGGTCCATCTGCTGCTGAGGTTCGTGCTCACTTGTCTGTTGCCGATTCCACAAGCATCGACATGTCCCTCACAGACGGCGAGTTCTCCGCTGTGGCTAAGGTAGATGATCTCTCCATTGAGATTGATGCAGCAGAAGGTCTTCGAGTAAAGGCACTTGGTATCGAAAACTCCATGCTTTCCGGTGCCATCTCTTCTGATAAGCTTGCCGAGTTGAACTCATTCGACACAGGTGATCTTGCAGAAGGCTCCAACCTTTACTACACAGAGGCTCGTTGGGATACAAAGATGGCCGCTGCTGACACAGGTGATCTTGCAGAAGGTTCTAACCTTTACTTCACAGACGCACGCGCTCGCGGCGCTGTTTCTGTAACAGACGCTGGTGGTGATGGTTCTTTGGCTTACGACTCTTCAACAGGCGTAATCACATACACAGGCCCATCCGCAGCTGAGGTTCGCGCACACTTGTCCGTTGCTGATTCTAACAGCATCGACATGGCGTTTGCTGCTGGTCAGTTCTCTGCTGACGTTCTTGTTGACGATCACTCCATCGAGATTGATGCAACAGACGGTCTCCGCGTAAAGGCAGCCGGTATCACAAACGACATGCTTTCTGGTTCTATCGCTTCCAGCAAGCTTGCAGAGCTTAACGCTTTCGATACTGGTGATCTTGCAGAAGGCTCCAACCTCTACTTCACAGACGCACGCGCGCGCGAAGCGCTCTCTATCGTAGATGCTGGTGGTGACGGTTCCTTCGCTTACGATGATAGCACAGGTGTATTCACATACACAGGTCCATCCGCAGCTGAGGTTCGCGCTCACTTCTCCGTTCTTGATACAAACAGCATTGATATGTCCGTCACAGACGGTCAGTTCTCCGCTGCTCTTCTCCTCTCCGGCTCCAGCCTTGAGGTAACTGCTGATGGTCTTCGCCTTGCAGCTGCTGCTGCTGGTCCAGGTCTTGCTTGGGCTGACGGTGTTCTCTCCGTTCAGGGTAGCTCTGTTACTTCTGTTGCTAACGGCGATCCACTCGTAGAAGGTTACAACTACTTCGGAGATAACGTTCCAAATACAACAGACTGGAGCGTGACACTTCCAGCGAGCCCAACTGTTGGTGATATTGTTCACGTTAAGGCGCGAGATATTGGTACTCACAGCTCGATTGAAATCCAAAGAGCTGGTTCTCACTTGATCGATGGCGAAACATCCATCTTCCTTGAAAGCCCATTCGCTGCTGTATCCTTGGTATACGTTGCTTCCAACGATTGGAGAATCGTCTAGTCTAAGACTAGCTGGTTAATCCTGCTAATATTTTGGGGGCCCTCCGTAAGGGGGGCTCCCTTTTTAGTTTTGGGGAACTATTTAAGAAAGCAGGAGATTTATTAATATGTCAGGATGGGTATACGGACCGGGTGGAGGCTCAACATCACCGGGAGGTTCTAACGGAGACATACAATTCAATAGCAGTGGATCCTTTAGTGGCTCCGCTTTATTAACAACAGACGGCGCCGGATCCTTATCGGCATCCGCAAACATATCAGCATCTGCCTTTTATGGTGATGGATCAAACCTAACAAACGTTACAGCATCAGCGGTTGAAGTTGCTGATGGTCCTCAATATTCTTTACAGTTCAGATATGACTCTCCTGTATCTGGTGATTTAAGTGGATCAGCTAACTTTGTTGTTAGTTCTGATATGTCCAAGCTGTTTTTAACAGGAACGCTTATTGCCAGTTCATCCACAGGTAATCCAGCACAGTTTGAAGGACTAGTGCTTGTTACAAGCCCAGAAGGCGAATTGGTTGTTCGCGATACAACAAACAATAAGCAGATTAGAGCGACTGCGAATCTGTCCCCAACGCTAGAATTTGGTAATAGCGTTAGCGATACTTCGGAATACTTCTATATTCAAGGAGGTGCGACAAGCAAGATAATTGTTAAATCAAATCTAAATGCTTTCATTATTTCTGATACTACAGCGGGTACAGAGGGAATTACCTATAAGCCAACTCAAGCAAGAGTCGGTATTAATACCCCCACACCTTCACACGCCTTCACAGTTAACGGCGATACATATGTAACCGGCGCAATCTCGGCTTCTATCGGTGTATCAAGTTCGCAAGTTGAAGTTGGAAGCGCATTTGTTGGCGATGTATCAGCAAACGGAGTTGTGGTTGGATTTACTGACGGACAACTTATAAGTCACGGCAACTTTACATTTGCTTCTGATGTATTGTCTGTCCCAACAATCACAGCATCTGTGGGCATCGATGTAACATCCTCAGCCAATGGCTCTATTAATATTGGTGATGGAATAAAATACACAGGCCCGTTCACTGGAATTGATTATCTTGATGTTTTTCGGGGTGACTTCAGACTTAGACAAACTACCTACTATAAGGCTCTTTCGCCCGAACAAACAACCAACTTTCAGTTTAGAAATTACCAAACTTTCATTGTTAATTGCACTGGTTCTGTTATTACAGGTTCATTACCGGATATCTCCACAGCTGACGATATCGGTATGACCTTTACAGTTAAAGATTTATATGGCTCGGGATCGACAAACAACATTCACATTACAAGTTCAGCCAGCCCGGGACAGTTGATCGATGGAGGCAACGCTTTAAAGATACAAACAGACTACGGCGCCGTAACTTTAACAGCACTCTCATCTTCGCGAGATGGGTACGGCTGGGGAATTGTTTCAACAACATAAAAAGGATTTAAAATGGCTTTAGTATTAGAAAATGGCGTATGGAAGTTACAAGCAGACGCAGCTGGTGGCTCCTCGTGGGAATGGGGATTACAGGTTGACGCAACCACCCTAGCTTCGCACGATTTCCTCGGAGACCCGAGTCCTGCGTCCTACACATCATCAATCGGCGGCATCGACCATGTGCTTGAAATACCTGCGTCTTGCACCGCAGCTAATATCGTAAATGGCACTGGATTTGTCCTAACACCAATCGGAACCACTTTACCGTCCAATGGATACACCGCCGCCCCCCGGCTCTCTATCGCTATCGCTGACGTATTCACCGACTATGACCCCGATCGAGATCAAATCGCGTTCGAGTGGGTTGCAACGAACACAACCTCTACAACCTGGGCAGGGTCTTATGGTTGGATAGAGGAGGCGGCTGACTCCGCGATTACCGATATGAGCGGCTTTGGACACGGAGCTGGTGTAGCTTATGGTCTGGATGAGGGTGTAGGGACGACTACCATCGTAGACGCGGCGCGGGAGTATACATCGATGCTTCACGGTCCTGGCAACTCACAGATGCGTGCCTTTAAACAGACGACATACACTTCCTGGCAGGATCCCCTCTCATATGCTGCCGACTCGGAGTTTGCGATCAACCCAGAATCTACCAGATACCTCGCGATTCCCACGAACAACTACCCGGTAGGCTCTCGGCTTTGCTTGGCGTCAACTAGCTATACAGTCGGAAATGTCTCTACATTCTCGCACTGGCGCGTTGGTAGGCTTAAGCGGTCATAACCAACAATAATAGGCACGTAGCCAACAGAACTACATAACTTCTATCTTAAATAAAAACAGTTTCAGTCATTTGAAAAAATAAAACACTATTTATTTCTGACGAGTTATAAGATTTGGAGTTTTTTATATGTCTTCGTTACTAGAAGAGGCGATTGTAGACGCCCGAGCCCTTAAAGAAGCAGCATTGAAGAATGCTGAGAACATTGTATTAGAGAAGTATTCGGGAGAAGTTAGGAAAGCTTTAGATACTTTGCTAGAACAAGAAGAGCCCGCAGCCGAAGACGACACTTTAACTGAGTTCGCAGACGAGGTTCCTTACGCATTCCAGAACGAAGAGTTAGATGCTCCAGAAGACGATGAGATCGTTGAGATTGATTTTGATGCTCTTAAGGCTCGTCTAGAAGAAGAAGACGAAGTTGTTGAGGAAGAAGACCTTAACGACGCTCTAGAGATGGCTGATGATATGGCTGGTGGTGAAGAGGCTCCAGAGCTTGAAGCTTCCGCAGAAGAAGATGCTGCCGAGTTAGGCGCAGAGCCAGTTGAGCCACTAGACGAAGAAATCGATCTATCCGAAGATTTTATTAAGGGACTAGTAGAAGAGCTAGTTGTTGATATGATTCCACGCCCACAAGGTTGGTCATCTGTTAACTCCGCTAACAATAGCGTAGAGCAAGCAAACAATGACGCAATGGCAGCTGCCCAGGCTGCTCACCTTGAGGAGCAAGATGAGGATGAGCTAGAAGAGGAGACGGCACCTGATGTTGTATCTGATGCTGCTCTTTACGAGTCCCAAATCTCAGAGCTTACAGAATCTAACAGAGAGCTTCGTGCTCTCATTGTAGAAGCCAAGGATCAACTTACAAAGTTGAATCTTGATAACGCCAAGCTTGTTTATCAAAACAAGGCTTTGAATAGCGTCTCCTTGAATGAGCGACAAAAGAACCAAATTGTCGAAGCTGTTCAATCTGCCAATTCTGTTGAAGAAGCAAGTATGATTTTTGAAACAATTCAAAACGCAGTGGGGTCCACTCCTGATCAGAGAACACGACCACAAACACTACGTGAAGCGGTTCAAAGACCTACGTCGCTTTTGATCAATTCTAAGAGAAACAACGAGGCAACTAAAGACCCAACTATGGGTCGTATGCTGCGTTTAGCAGGTTTGAATAAATAAACAATAACATTCAGGAGGTATATAAAAATGTCTATTGTACAAAGATTGACAGAGGGTATCGTCAATCGTGATCTCTCAGCCGAGGGTGCTGCACTCATCAACAAGTGGGAGCAGACAGGTCTTCTTGAGGGCATTTCCGACGATAACCAGAAGAACGGTATGGCCCGTTTGCTTGAGAATCAGGCAAAGGAGCTTCTCCGTGAGTCTTCCAGCATGTCTGCTGGAGACGTTGAGGGCTTTGCAGCTGTTGCATTCCCACTAGTACGCCGAGTATTCGGTTCCTTGATCGCTAACGATCTCGTAAGCGTTCAGCCAATGAGCCTTCCATCAGGTCTCATTTTCTTCCTAGACTTCACAGTTTCTACAGATATTGCTGGCGGTTCCGCCAACGCTGATAACCCACGTCTAGGTTACCCAACAGGTACATCACTCTACGGTGGTGGCGTTGTTGGTTCCCAGTTGACAGGTGGTGTAGACCTCGACGGCGTTAACGCTGAGCGTGGTCCATATGCACTCAACAACGGCTACGCTTCCCCAACAGGTTCCATCACTGCTACACCTGTACTCGTAGCATCTGGTAGCGTTGATACTGGTGGTTTATTCGATGCCGACGCTGGCTTCACAGATGGTTACGGTGGTCAAGAGATGCTTCAGTTCGATCCAGATCTCGTTTCTGGTTCCGGTGTAGCTATTGCTACAATTCCTGTTGCTTCTGCTTCAGCCGGTCAGTTCAACTTTGATGACTACGTTGCAATCCTCGCAACAGGTCTTCAGGATGGACTACAGGTTCGCCGCTTGACTCGTAAGGACGAGCAGGACGCTGCCAACATTCTTATTACAGCTGTTGGTACAGGTTCTGCTGCTGCAGTTGCTGGTCTTCTTGGTGCCGTTACAGCCTTCACAGCTCCAATCACTGATAACTTCGACCCAGGCGCTGCTCTCGGTTCTGTTGTAGGTGATGCTACATGGGGTCTTGAGGGTTCTGAGTCTATCCCAGAGATCGACATTCAGGTCGATTCCGTAGCAGTCACAGCTGTAACCAAGAAGCTCAAGGCCAAGTGGACACCAGAGTTGGGTCAAGACCTCAACGCTTACCACAACCTTGACGCCGAGGTTGAGCTTACACAGATCCTCTCTGAGCAGATTGCTCTTGAGATCGATCGCGAGATCCTTGAGGATCTTGTACGTGACTCTTCCGCTGGTGTTCGTTACTGGTCCCGTCACCCAGGTGAGTTCCTTGATCGCGAGACAGGTGCTGCATCCACAGTGACACAGGACTTCACAGGTAACGTATCCGAGTGGTACGAGACACTCGTTGAGACAATCAACGACGTATCCGCTCAGATCCACCGCAAGACTCTTCGTGGTGCTGCCAACTTCGTCGTCTGCGGACCAGAAGTTGCCAACATCCTTGAGTTCACAGCTGGCTTCCGTGCAAACGTTACAGCCGATGCTGACCGTGGTGATATCGGTGCTGTTAAGGTTGGTTCCCTCTCCAAGAAGTTTGATGTTATGGTTGACCCATACTTCCCACGTCAGTTGATCCTCGTTGGTCGACGTGGCTCCAGCTTCCTTGAGAGCGGTTACGTGTACGCACCTTACGTACCACTACAGACCACACCAACAATCTTCGGTGTAGAGGACTTCGTACCTCGCAAGGGTGTCATGACCCGTTACGCCAAGAAGATGGTCCGTCCAGACATGTACGGCTTGGTTGTCTGCAAGGGTCTCGTAGGCTAGCACTACCTGACTTAAGGTCAAAATAATGAAAGCCCTGCCTCTTTTGAGGCGGGGCTTTCTATTTATTAATAGAGCAAAAAGAGGATTCTTAAATGGCAATTCCAAATCTAAACCCGGCATCAACTTCAAATGCCAATATTCTTCCAGTTACAGGAACTGCTGGCAATGTTACGGCAACACTACCATTTGGTATTTATGCGGGATCAAATGCTTTCCTATCAGGCGCTGCTGATCAAGTTGCTTACACATACAAGAAGTTGGGTGGCGATGTTTTAGATATTGAGTTAGCAGAAGGAAATGTTTATGCTGCTTATGAAGAAGCAGTTTTGGAATACTCTTATTTGGTTAACCTATTCCAAACAAAGAACTCTCTTTCTTCTTACCTTGGCGCCACAACTGGCTCTTTCGATCAAGATGGACAAATCACATCGGGATCTTTATCTGGCTCTAATATTGCTTTACGTTATCCAAGATTTGATTATGGTTATGTTCGCAGAATCTCTGAAGGTCTCGCAACTGAAGCTGGCTTCGGTGGAACAACGCCAATATATTCAGCATCAGTAGATAGAGTAACCAATCAGCAAGATTACGATTTACAAACAATCATCTCTGGTACTTCCGCAACTGATGCTTCATCTTCGTTTTACCAACAGGTCGGGGATAAAAGAGTAACTATTAGAAAAGTATTCTTCAAGACTCCACGAGCAATGTGGAGATTCTATGGTTACTACGGTGGCTTCTCTGTTGTTGGTAACTTAAGAACTTACGGACAGTACGCTGACGATTCTACATTTGAGATTGTCCCAACTTGGCAAAACAAACTTCAAGCAATGGCTTACGAAGATGCGCTTTGGACAAGAGTCTCACACTACTCTTATGAGATTCACGACAATAAGCTAAGGATTTTCCCAACCCCAGACAGCACTTCTCCGGAAAAGTTCTGGGTTCAGTTTACAATCAATAACCAATATGAGCCTTGGGACAATCAGCCAGGAATAAACAATGGAGCAGAAGGTGTCAATAACATGAATACCCTTCCATTCGAGAATATTCCATATGAAAACATTAATGCTATAGGTAAGCAATGGATTCGTAGATTTGCTTTGGCGCTAACAAAAGAAATCTTAGGACAAGTAAGAGGCAAATTCTCCACTGTTCCAATCCCCGGAGAATCAGTAACACTAAATGCAGCAGAACTTCTTTCGCAAGCCAGAACTGAAATGGATCAGTTGAGAGATGAACTTAAGGTTATCCTTGACGATACAACATACGACAAGTTGGCTGCTGTTGATTCTTCAATGCAAGACTCTGGTAGAAAGGTTCTTGAGAACATTCCAGCTGGCATTTACGTAGGGTAAATAAATGTCACGTAGCAAAAGAACCGAAAGACAAATAAAGGATAAGAGATCGCAACGTTTTGATTATGTTGGCGACAAAGAAGTTGCTGCCAAACTTCAAGAGATAGAGTTTATGCCTTCGTCTTTAGAGACGATTGATAGAGCAATGCTTCGTTTTATTGATGAAGAACTTAACCTTTTTACTACAACAAACGATGGATTCAAGAAAGTCCCAGTTCTGTGGGTTACAGCAGAACGCGCTTTTCAAATCAAAAACAACAAAGATCTGCGAGATAAAGAAGAAACTTTAATCCTTCCTTTGATTACGGTTAACAGATCTAACGTAACTAAAGAACAAAACTATCGCGGCACTGTGTTCGCGAACTTATATCCTGTTGATGATGAGAAGGGTGGCACTATTACTGTTGCGAGACAAATAAATCAAAAGAAGACAGCAGAGTTTCAAAATGCGCAGGCAAATAGAAAATACGGTGCTGATAAAGATGTTTCCAGCAAAATGCTAAACACAAACAAAAGAAACATGTCAACCGCAAAGACAGTGTATGAAACAATAAC
>Ga0208019_1000820_pt1 | contig 16882 bp, 14 predicted proteins | sample CB_VirMetaG_5_FD_184540 | JGI IMG/M metagenome (GOLD analysis project Ga0208019, IMG submission 184540) | Freshwater to marine saline gradient viral communities from Chesapeake Bay - CB_1508_1D Viral MetaG (SPAdes) (version 4) | ecosystem: Environmental > Aquatic > Marine > Coastal | place: USA...
AACACTATCGGCGTCAAACACAACATCAATACAGGATGCGATAATCTTAAATGTAGCATCCTTATCTTCAAAGTTCAAATTGGTAACATCATTCAAAGAAGGATAACGAACCTTCACACCAATCTGATCAGTAATCATAATCTTGTTGTGTGTATTAATTCCTTGAACCTTAATGTCATCAATGTTGATTTTGATGTCAGTCTTATGATCGCATGAAGAATTTTCTTCAGTATGACCAACACGAAGTTCAATTACTTCGCCAATGGACTTACCACGCAACTGCAAAAACAAATACTCAACATCAAACGTGGCCAACTTATCAACATCAATTTCAGTAATAACACAAGATTCAATAATCTTCTTTGTTGCTCTGGTAATCTCAATGGTATCTTGACCTTCGAGAGCCATAAGCAACATCTTTTCTTCTTTTACCAAAAACGGACGGAACTCAATATCCTGTCCAGTTGATGGAATTTTTGTCACAAATGTAGGTGACGCTATATTAGGCAAAGCCATAGTATTCTCCTCACTTCAAAATATTTTTAAATATGCTCTTAGATTTTCCTGCTAGTCCTGTTGCTTGTCCGCCGAAACCTGCTCCTGGACTATAACCAAGAGAACCAATTCCTGGAATGTTAAGATTGCCAGAGAAACCATCCTTACCAAGTTTGAACGAGAATCCAGCAAGCATGCTTGGCTGATCTTGTCTATTGAATACAACTTTGTAGTTTCTATATGCAAAAGTAACTTGTAATCTTACAACATCTTCAGAACCCCAAGTCATAGAAATTGGGCTAATAAAGATAGGATATGCTTCACGAAGCGTGTGTACTGAGCGAAGATCACCACCCAAACCATACTGTCTAATTTCTACGCTACCAACATAGTTTGTAAAGTATTTAACATACCATGGACTCAATACGCTAGAAGTTGGGCTGTCAAAAAACTCCGCTTCTTGTTCAGCAAGCATTCGTTCTTGTTCTGTTTTAGCAGATGAAACAGTTCCGTCGAGTGCAGTATATGGCGTTCCTTCATAAGCACCTGTGTTTACCATTTGCTCATGCCACCATTCAAAGTATTCTTTCTCACGCAAATCTTCTGAGCAAATAATGCTCATTGTTACATCAGAATAGATTTGTCCACCGTTTGGAATTTTGTTGATTGGACCAATGTTACCAAACTTATGATCCGTGAACAAAAGATTTCTTCCAGGCAAATCTACAGCTTCAATTCTAAATGCCATCTCACGCTCACGCTTACCATCGCTTGCACGACCAGCATTAATATAAACTTCAAAATGGCTTGTCTTAGCAACACCCTGAGTGTTCAGGGAGGTGATCATATTCTCAACATTAAAGCCAGGACCTGAGTCGCCATTACCAAAGATGCCACCTAGCAATCCGTTGATTGCACCATCAACCAATCCGCCAGCTTGTTGTTTTAGAAATTTACCTAAACTTGCCATTAGATTCTTGCCTCTGAGTCTGTATATACTTGACTTGCGCTTGCTTTGCTAAAGCGTTGCGTTGGTAGCATTAGTGCAATATCCCATTCAGATGGGCTAATATAAATGAATCTTGATCTCACGTGTTTGCTTAGGTAATGCTTAAATGTTGGTTTAAAGTATTTGAAACGACTCGCCTTGCTAAGAATGCTATATGACATAGCAATACGAGTTGACTCATCATACTTACGATTCGTTGACAACGTGTACAGTTGATCCATCAGCTTTGCTCTGAGCACAGGTGGCAGATAATGTAGATTCAATCCATAAAACCCACCAGAAGCACCACCAACCATAAAGATTAATGGGAAGCGATCATAGTAAGGCAGCGTTGCCTTATGTTTTGGATCATATTGAAAGTGATACATACCACCAATAGATGGACCATCAACCAAACGATTGGCTTCGCCAAGCATTCGATTAGAACTAACACGACTGCTGCTTACATCAGATGCTACACCACGGAACCAATCACGTGCTGCTTTATTGCGTGCGGGAATCTGTCCAGCACGGACACCTTTCAATAGAATCTGATCAAAAACACTTGCCATATTGCCTATTTATTCTTTCCAAACAGATGTTCTTCTGTAATTACCTGAAATTTCCAATTGCGATCAGAACAAAACTCAACGGCAGCATTCCACTTGGCTTGATTGACACCCCAAGTCTTTACTTCGTTGATGTATTTTTTAGTGATGCGTGACTTTTTCTCAGGTGGTTTAGACTGCGATGCTGGCTTGACCTCAAACACAACAGTATCACCATTGCTTGTCTTTACAATAAAGTCAGGAAAGTATCTGTGAAGTTTGCCATCTATTGGTGAGCGATACGGTATAGCAAACTCCTCGCTTGCCCACCAAACAATATCTGGATTGCGATCAAAGTATGACATACACTGCAGTTCCCAAGAGCTGCGGTAAATAATATTGGTTGGATCGCCTTTGTATTTGTTCGGAAACTTTGGTTGAAACCTTCCCTGATAGAACTTCATAACAATCCGTATAAATAGCTGAAAACCCACTTCTATATAGGGCATCATATGGCATTACTTGGCGACCTTGGCAGCAAAGTTGGCGGAGCACTCGGATCTGGTTTCGGCGGTGTAAATGTTGGCGGAATAGGAACAGGCAACTTTTCTATCGGCGGAAACTTTAATCTAACCGAACAAAAACAGGCGATCGGTAACAGACCAGTTTCTGACCTAAAAGATTTATACAAACCAGCGGATGGCGTTACAACGCATATGTATCCAGAAGATCTGGATAAAACGAAATACATTATGTTCGAGATTCAACAAAGAGTCCGTAGCGTTGAAAGCGTAAATACAACAAATCCAGACGGTTCGGTATCTACCAACTTGCGTGCGCTTAATCAAAAGACCAATACGCATACTACAATTGTTCTTCCTATTCCTACTCAGCTTCAAGATAATCGTGGCGTTGGTTATGATCAGCAAGGACTTGGTATTTTTGCTGGTATGGCAGCAGGCGAAGTTGGTGCGGGTGGACTTGCGGAAGATGTTATATCTGCAATTAAAACTCTTGGTGGGACAGCATTAAGCACCACTGGAAAACAATTAGGAAACGCAGTAGATAATGCTGGCGCAGTAGGTGCTGTTGCTGGAGGAGCGGCACTTGCAGTTCTGGCTGCAAACTATGCGAATAAAAAGTTTAACACTGGGATTACTGGCAGCCAGTTGGGTCTTGGTGGTGCGCTTGGTATTGCTGTCGCTTCAGCAAAAGGCACTGCATATCAAGCAGGTATCGCATACAATCCAAGAATGTCAGTGCAATTTAATGGTGTTGGGTTTAGAGAATTTACTTTCTCTTACAAGCTAATCGCTAGATCGCCAAGAGAAAGTGATCAAATTACAAATATCGTTCGCACCTTTCAAAAGTTTATGCTACCAAGATATCAGGGTGGTTCGCAAACTGGTTTTATCTACCCTGACGAATTCTTTATTTCGTTTGCTGAGCCTTTGCAGAAACACATGTTTAAGTTTTTGCCTTGCGTACTTACCAACTGTCAAGTGCAGTATAATACTGAAGGGCAAGCGTTCTTTGAAGTAACAAGCGCACCAGTATCTGTTGATATTACATTAACATTTACCGAAACCAAGATTCTCACTCAAGAGCAGATGGACGAATGGCATAGTGCTCAAGAACTCATTCATGGGTTTACGAATACCGACGGCACTCTTGATATGGAAATGCCAAGTGCTGCTATGACTGAATCAGTTGATAATAGTGCTGCGATTGGCACATACAAAGCCAATCCAGCTGAAGCGCAAGCACAACCAAGTGCTGTTCCTCCAGCAAGCGCAGCTGATGGTGTTGTTCCACCAGAAAACGCTAGTTCTATCTTTGGCGTAGAAGCAGGAGGAGCATAATGTCTAGGTATTTTACATACTTTCCTAATGTTCAGCATGACCTGACCAATAACGGACAGCGTGTTCTACTCAGAAATATTATGCGACGCTTTAGCGTCTTACCTTCTGTTAGCAACAACAAAAAGGTTTATAGCGAATACACCATTCAAGCAGGTGAGCGTCCAGATACAGTAGCAAGAAAGTATTATGGCGATCCAGGTCTTGCTTGGTTGGTATTATTGTTCAACGAAAAGCATGACGCTATTTTTGATTGGCCACTGTTCAACTATGACTTTGATCAATACATCAAAGGAAAGTATGGTAGCATCCCAGCTGCTCAAGCTGAGGTTTATGAGTATCGCAAAGTATTGACTGAAAAGCGCACTAAGACCGACGGAACAATTGTTCAGAAGCGTTATGTTGTTGTAGATCAAACTACATATAACAGCCTAAGCGAAAGTCAAAGAGAATTGATTACAGCATATGACTGGGAACTTGAGCAACAAGAAAAGAAAAGACAAATCAAAATTCTAGATAAAATCTATTTGCCACAGGTAAAAGAAGAAGTTAAGTATATTCTTAGGAATGGTATCTAAATGCGTGCTTCGATTGATAAACTCCTTTTGATTCCAGCAAAAGGACAAACTCTTGACATAAGATCACTTGTGTTGGAGATCAATGTTTATCAAGATCTCTATGATCATTACATGCATTGCGATCTAGTTGTATTGGATTCAACAGATATCGCAGGTGTGTCAGCACAAGATGTAGAAAATTGGATCAACGGTGGTTTTACTGGTCTTGATACTTTGCTGTTTCAATACAGTCCTTCTGGCGGTATTGGAACGCAAATATCAAATCTGTTTATGTTATATGAACGCAGCGCAAGAAGTATCGTAAAAGATGGTATGTGGGGATACGTCCTTTCTGGCGTTAGTCTTGAATCGTATCAAAGTTTTTCAAAAAAGATTTCTCGTGCATACGGGGGAAGCAGAGGTAACACTATTGACAAAATGATTGAAAGTATCACTAAAGAATACCTCTACAATCGTGCCGTGCGTGATGATTACAACTCAATCAAACTTGATACACAAACTGTTATCGAAAAGAATATCTTCATAGAGCCAACAATTGGTGCACATCGTTTCGTCATTCCAACTCTTTCAGTTGATGATACGATTGAGTTTCTAGCAAACGAAGCAGACTCTACGAGCCATATTCCACAGTATCTGTTCTATGAAAACTATCAAGGATTCAACTTCCGTAATTTGGAAACACTTATTTCGTTGAAGCCAAGACAAAAATTTGCATTGACTGCGTTTAATCTAAACTCAGAATACACTCGACCAACAGGCGCAGATAAAATTATTAATTACAGTGTAGTCAAAGAAAACAATCTGCTTGAAAAAGTTAGAGATGGTATGTTTAAATCTAAAGTGATTCAACTGGATGTGTTGAAGAAACGAAAGGTTGAACAGGTATGGGATTATGCGAAAGGAAGCACTCGCTTTACTACACTACAATCATTTAGACACGAAGGTAATGTTGATGACTCAAATGCTAATGTTACACTGATAACTACCAGAAATGGTCATGACTGTCAGTGTATGGTGTTTAAGAAAGAAAATCATTTACCAAAACGCATCGATCAATTTATTGCTGCTCGAAAAGCATACATGAAACATATCTTCAATACAACTCTTGATGTTGAAGTTGCAGGGACTACTGCTCTGGATGTAGGCAATAATGTTTATCTCAAATTCCCAATCAGCGATGGTCTTGAGGATAGAGAAGACTTGGTTGATACGCAGTTGACAGGCAAATACATAGTAACGAAGATTCGTAATCAGTTTAGCGGAATTAGCACTGAGAGCGAAATGAAAACAATTTTCCGCTGTTCTAAGGACACGCAAATTCAATTGTAAGGTGATGATATGACTAAGTTTTTAGATGAAGTGTTAAACTTCGTGAAACCAAACAAACCACAAGTTCTTCAGGAATTGATTGAACCAGAAAATCACGTGCCAAACGATGAAGAAGCAAACAATACCGCACAAAGCGATAAGAAAAAAGAATCCCTTCAGGAAATCGTAAATGCGTAATTTCATGGGCAAAGGCGACTTCGTCTGGTGGGTCGGAGTCGTTGAGGATAGAAACGATCCTGTTCAGATGGGACGTGTTCGTGTGCGCTGCTTTGGCTGGCACACTGATGATAAAGGTTCAATCCCAACTGATATGTTGCCTTGGGCAATGACAGTCAATGGTATTCAGTCTGCCTCAGTATCTGGTCTTGGTAATTCGCCAACTGGATTGGTAGAAGGTGCTTGGGTTGTTGGTTTCTTTATGGATGGTGATCGAGCGCAAGAGCCAATCGTTCTTGGCTCATTAACAGGCGTGCCTGTAGAGTTTGCCGACTCACTTGTTGGTTTTAATGATCCAAACGAAAACTATCCAAAGTGGGTTAATGATACTGATGTTAGCCAAGCAGCAAGACAAACTACTTGCGAAAACCATCCAGTAAGACACTATAAAAATGCTAATCGTGTAAATGATCTTGGCGAGCCAATTAAATATCCAACAGCTGTACCGCCAAAGATTACTTCAGTTGCGCCTGATCGTGCATCAACATACTATACGCTGAAGACTTGGCAGGAAAAACCAGCTGCGGATGATATGATCTCATTATATCCGCACAATCACGTGTTTGAAACTGAGAACGGTCATCTGCAAGAATTTGATGATACGGAAGGTTCAGAAAGATACCATCGTTATCACCCAGCAGGTACATATGAAGAAATCGTAGCTGATGGTTCTAAGACTGTAAAGGTTGTTGGCGACAGCTATGAATTGTTGTTACAAAATAACAATGTGTACATCAAAGGCGATTACAATGTTACAGTTGGTGGCACCAAGCGTGAATTAATTAAGGGCAACTATCATCTTCAAGTTGAGGGTGATGTTTCTTTTGACTTTCAGAAATCACACCAAACCAAAATTGCTCACAATCAAGAAACCGAAATTGGTAAAACAAGAGCAACTAATATTGGACAGAATGATTTACTTACACTTGTTAAAGGCGATAGCGTAGAACAAGTTGCTAGTGGTGAAAAGGTATTGATTGTACAGAAAGACTATAATGTTAATGTAAATGAAGATTATGCATTGACTACATTCGGTAATACACAGATCTTTGTGACTGGTGATTATAAATTAACAAACCTTGGTGTACATTATGTAACATCTCAAGGAAATATAAAAACAGAAACTGCTGCGAATCAGACAGTTACTGTAACAGGAACGAAGACTGAAACAGCAGCGACATCAGCGCAAACATATGCAGCTGGAGATATTGTAGTTGCTGGTATTTCTCTAACGACTCATACTCATGGTAGTGTTTCTTCTGGTTCTTCTAGCACAGGAGCTCCTGAATAATGGCAATTTGCGATTTAAAAAACCCTGATCTACAAAAGATTGCTGAAGGAAAGCAAGATCTTAAGTCTAAGATGACTGAGGGATTGTCTGGTCTTGGCAATATGGCAGACATTCAGAAAAAAATGAATGAAGGATTTAAGGGATTGACTTCAGGAGCAACTGGTCCAGCATTAGTATGTCAGTGTAGTGGTGGCGATCCGCTTGCCTCAACTGAGTCTGAATGTATTGCTACTGGCGGCTCATGGGTTTGTAAAGAAGTTGAAAATTTTAATCTTCAACAAGAACTCCTTTCTTTAAATGACAAATCACCTATTGATTTTGCTGCTGGTGTTCAAAGTATCAAAGAAAAGTTTGGCGAACTTGTACCTGATCTGACCGATAAGATTAATACAATATCACCAGCGATGGGCGACTTCTTTAAAAATTTTGAAATGCCTGCGCTACCAAAAGCAGGCGATACAGTGCTAAACTGTAACTGTGTTGGTGGCGATCCATTAGCATCAACCGAAGATGAGTGTTTGGATTCTGGTGGTTCTTGGGTATGTACAGAAGAAACGCTGGCAGCAGATCTCGGATCAACTTTCGCATCAAAAATTCAAGGTGGTATTGGATCAATTACAAGTTTCTTCAGCAATAAGACTGGTGAAACTGCAGGAACAGGCGGTATTCCTTCGCTTTCTGATGCATTCAGCAAATTTGATACAGCAATCAAAGGAGCTGAAATACCATCGTTTCCTAAGCCAGGAGAAAAGGCTGTAATATGCAACTGCGTAGGTGGCGCTGGGGTTGCCACTAATGAAGCTGAGTGTAACGAAATCGGTGGTAAGTGGGTTTGCGAAATTGGTATCGCACCTGAGATTCCTAATATTTTTGGTGCTGATGGACTTCCTAAAATTTCAAAAGAAACAATGTGTAATTCCATTGACAATGTCGAAGTCAAGGACACAGTAAAAACTGATCCACAAACAGGCATTCAGTCAATTATTAAGATTGCAGATACATTACCAAAGGAACCAGAACTTCCGAAGGTAGAACCAGCTCCACCTGTACCGCCACCAACAACTGAAACAAAAGAAAAAGATGTACTTGGTGGAGCATCAGTTGGGTTTGCATCAGCTCAAAAGACTATTCGCAATGTATTGGGTAGGACTATGAAGAAAGCGAATCTTGTAACAGACGAATACACTAATATGTGGTTCTGGATTTATAGAGAAGGGTTTTACAAAAACAGCAGCGAAGTATCTCAAGATGCATCTAACAACCCTGGTCCTTGGAAGCGAGTAATGCCTATTGGAAGAGAAGATGTTGAAAAGAGTTATGACCGTTTTAGAAATGCATTTGCCGATGCAGTAGATGAAAAGTATAGATCAAAGACACTTGATAGTAGAATCGAAAAAGTTCGCTCAGCGTTTATTAAACAGTACACGAATGATGAAGCATTGTTTAATGGTAACGGATCAATTTATGGTGGCGAGAAAGGATTAAATGCTTGGTTTGAATTTAAACTTGAACAGTCTCGAGCGAATGGATTGGAAATACAAGCATCTAAAGTCAAAGAAGTTGAACAAGAAAAAGCACCAGCTCCTGCGCCAAATGCGATTGCTAATGTTAAAACTGAAGAACCAGTTAAGATTACGCAAAAAGAAGCTGAGAAGGAACTTGATCTTTCGGCTGGCGAATTAAAGGGAACGCAAACACATGTATTTGGAGATAGACCTGATCTAACTGTAACTTATAATGCTGATGAAGTAAAACTTATCAATCCAGATGGTGGTACTTGGAAGTTGAAGTCAGATGGAACTACATTTAGTGCACTTGATCAAACCGAATATGATCTTAAGATCAGAGTTGCGAAGAGCAAAGAAACAGCAACAACAACAAGAACAAAATCCAACGGCACATCAGAGTTTATTGCATACTATGTTGATCGTGGTAATGTTTATGTCTTTGTTATTGAGAAGTATGGATTGAATGCTAAGAAACAAGCAGCTTGGGATAAGAAAAAGCAATCGGTTAAATACACAAGGAAGCTATCTGCTTTGAATATTTCTCCAGACGTTATCCCATAAACGAATAAATAGTCTGATCAATTAGTGCCTTTATTCTTTTCCTTAAAGGCTGCAATCTGATTATACTGAAATTGAATTGATAAGTCAAGGGGTTTTTTATGAAAATACATGATTCTTTAGTAAATTTGTTTGAAACATACATTGCAGAGAGTGATAAGTTTGAAACAGGCAATAAATCAGCTGGTACAAGAGCAAGAAAAGCACTTGCTGAGATCAGCAAAATGTGTAAAGAGCGTAGAGCAGAGATTCAAAACTCTAAAAACGAAGGATAAATAACAAGTGGCGGATACTATCTTCAGCGATCTAAACCTTGCTTTTACTGCGCATCCAGTAACTGGTGCGCTTTCACGCAAATTAGAACGAGAAGCAGTTCGCCAATCTGTTAAATCGCTTGTTTTAACAAATAGAGGCGAGCGTCCATTTAAACCCGACATTGGTTGTTCTATTCGCAGTTATCTGTTTGAACTTTGGACGCCGATGGTTAAGCAGCAAATGGAACATGCTGTATTAGAGGTTATTCGTAACTACGAGCCAAGAGCAAGAATTATTCGACTTGTAATTAATGATAACCCAGATATGAATTCATTGATTGTGTCAATAGCATTTATGATCAAGAATGACCCGAATCCAGTAACGCTGGATGTAATCTTAAGCAGAGTACGATAATGGCAACAGCAAACACTTATCTAAGAGTTACTGAACTTGATTTTTCAGGTATTCGAGATAATCTAAAAACATATCTTAGCACTCAATCTCAGTTTCAAGATTACGATTTTGAAGGTTCTGCTATGGCAGTTCTTCTTGATGTGCTTGCATACAATACACATTACAATGCATACTATCTTAATATGCTTGCCAATGAGATGTTCCTTGATACTGCGCAGCAGCGTGACTCTGTTGTATCACGTGCAAAAGAACTGGGTTATGTCCCAGTTTCTGCTATTGGCGCAACTGCGAATGTTCAGGTTACATTTACTGGTGTTACATCTGGGACAACTCAGTTTACAATTCCAAAGAATTCTAAATTTACAACAACGGTTGATGATGTAACATATACCTATGTCACGCCTGAAGCATATAAAGTTGTAAATAACAATGGTTCGTTTACACGCTCAATCAATATTAAAGAAGGCGAACCACTGACGCATCGTTTTACTGTTGGTGCTGCTGGTCAAAGATACATTCTTCCGAATCAGTATATTGATACATCAAGTATTACTGTGTTTGTTCAAGAATCTTCTGCTGATACTACACAAACCGAATTTACACGTGCAACAAACATTAATCAGGTGTTTTCTACTTCTCCAGTGTATTTCCTTGAGGAAGTTGCTGATCAAAAGTATGAACTTCTCTTTGGTTCGGGCGCACTTGGTAAAGAAGTAAAAAGCGGCAACATTATTATTGTGAGTTATCTTGTTTGTAACGGTAGCGCAACAAATGGTGCTTCTGGTTTTAGTGTTGATACATTAAATGTTGGTGTATCTTATTCAGCTGCAACACTGGTAACGAATAGCACTGCTCGTGGTGGTCGCTATCCAGAAACAATTTCTTCAATTAAATTTAATGCTCCACGCAACTACCAGACGCAAAACAGAGCGGTAATTAATGAAGACTATCAGCGCATCCTTTTGTCTGAAAACGCAGACCTGCAGTCTGTGGTGGCGTTTGGGGGAGAACAAGCGAATCCTCCAGTCTATGGTAAGGTGTACATTGCTGTCAAACCTTTTGGTGAGGAGTTTGCTACTCAAAACCGCAAAGCGCAAGTTCGTGCTTCTATTCTTGACCGTACTCCTCTTGGTATTGATCCAGTTGTAATTGATCCAGATTATACTTATTTGATTCCTAACATTACTACATATTATGATAAAACAAGAACACGTGTAACAGAAGCTGCGATTGAATCGAATATTCGTGCAACAATTGCTACATTTGCTACAAACAATCTTGAGCGTTTTGGTAATCGTTTGCGCTATTCTCGTTTCGTTCGTGCACTAGACAATGTCACAGTAGGTGAAATTCTTAACAACGACGCTACAATTAATTTGGAAAAAAGGTTTGTTCCAAATATTAATGCTGCTGAAAAGGTTGAACTTGCATACAACAACCCTATTCGACCAGAAACTGTAACATCAACCGAATTTACATACAGCGGTTTCTCATGTTATTTTGATGATGATGGTTTGGGAAACATCAACATTTATCGTTTTAACAGCGCAAGAGAACGTGTCAATGTTGTTTCTAATGCTGGTACAGTAAATTACACAACAGGATTAGTTGAAGTTGAAAACTTTGCTCCAAGCGCATACTCTGATATCCAAATGAAAGTGACTGTTACTCCTGATCGTTTGGATGTTATTCCTGTTCGTGAGCAAATTCTTTTGATGAACTTTGGAGATGCAGTAATCAGCATTGTTGGTGAGTCAACCTAATGGCAGTTCTGGAAAAAATTTCAAAACTGGTTCGCAACCAGTTTCCTGACTTTTACAAAGAAGATGGAGAGGGATTCCTTCTCTTTATTCAGGCATACTATGAGTACATGGAACAAAATGGCAAGCTAACCGATGCCATTCGCAACCTTGAATCATATCGTGATATTAGCACAACCACTGACGAGTACCTTACATATTTCTTTAATACACTAATGCCTTCGATTCCCGAAGACGTGCTTGCTAACAAGCGTTTGATGGCGAAATATATTAAAGAATTTAATCTATCACGTGGCACACTTGCATCATACAAGTTGTTGTTCCGTACTATTTACAATGAAAGTATCGAACTCTTTTATCCATCAGATTCTATTCTTAAAGTTTCTGATGGCGACTGGCGTATTGATCAATATCTCGTTTGCAGTTATCAACCAGCAACATATAATTTTATTGGGAAAACAATTAAAGGAACATCTTCTCAAGCAGAAGCACTCGTAGAAGATGTTGTTCGCCGTGCTGTTCGTGGTCGAGATTTGATGCAGATTCTTGTATCCAATGTTAAAGGAACATTTAATCACCTAGAACCAGTTCGTTTATTATCTGATACAAATGCAACAGGTCACACACCTATTATCGAAGCTGGTATTAATAATGTAACAATTACATCTCCTGGCGGAGAATATCGCAATGGTGATGTTGTTCGTTTGATTTCTCCTGATGTTGGCGAATTCGCTAAAGTCGTTGTTATTGGTACAGTTGACCTTGGTGGTACACTCACATTCTCAATTGAAAGTGGCGGTTCAGGATACACAACTTCAACCAGTAATGGTGGGACAACGATTGAATTGATTGGCGGCGACGGAAATCAGCCAGCAAGTTTTGTTATTGGTCAAACAGACATTAACGATACCTTTGCGATTTCAATTAACACTGATCTGATTCAAAGCAATACTGTTTTTGGATCCATGGCTCCAGTAATTACTGATGCTGATGGCGCACCAAGAGCAATGAATACATTTGCGAATGTAATTATTTCAGCAACTGATTATGGCTTCAGAGAATCAGGCACGGAAGTTCTTGGTAATAGAAGATACAGCGATCATGCGAATGCTGTACTTGTAGTTGCAAATACTTCTGATCCAGGAATTACTGTTGGCGCATCTTTGTTTGGTGTTACCTCTGGCGCCAATGCCACAGTTACTGCAATTCGTAGAGCATATAATAGTACAAACATTGTTGTTGGTGTTGATACATATAAAAACTTTACAGGCACTGAAAAGGTAAATATCAGCACTGCTTCTGGTACGACAGTTGGTACAGTTACCTCATTTACAGGCAACACTGCTGGTTGGATTCCACTATCAGTTGCGGTTATCTCTGGTCAAGAACTTTCGGTTGGTGATGAGATTCGTGGTAGAAACTCAGGCGCAATTGGTATTGTTACTCATGTTGGCGCTGCTAATACAGGTGCATATACCGCACCATCAACTGTAGTTCGTGATGTAATTACCTACCGTGTTGCTGCTAACACTAGCGCAAACCTCACAAGTCAGTTTACTGCGGGACCAATTAAATCGTTTTCTCATTATGAACCAATTGCTTTGGTAACTGCAAATACAACAGTTGGTAATGTTGTAGATTGGTCAGTTACTTCTAATGGTATTATTGAAAATGTGTACACTAAACTTGAAGATGCATTTAATTATCTAGATACAACTTTCGGTACGATTAGAAAATTGTCAAGCGTCGTTGGTGGTTCTGGTTACTCACGTGCACCAGTTGTTCGTGTACGATCTAATGATGTTGCTGCTCTTGGTATTGGCGAATCTTGGATTACTATGACCAGTACAGATTCTGGTCTTAATCTTATTGATACAAGTGATAGATTGCATCAAACTAGCGAAGGTGCGTTTGGTGATATCAAACAAATTATCAGCAAACAACTTTTACCAGATGGAGTAACATATCAAGTTGTTGCACGTGTATGGCAAGACTTCGGTAATCGTGATCCAGATAGTAATGAATATGCATTAGGCTCAGCAACTCTAAGAAGAATGTCTGGCTCTTGGATTCCTGGTTACGCAACCGACACAAGAACATTAGACGGTACTGTTAATGTCACGATTACCGCAATTGATGACAGAGGTGTACTTGGTAAGAACGCAATTATTAATGCTGGTGTTGGTGCGAACGGTACAATTACTGCGATTCGTACTCTTGATTCTGGTTTCTCATACAAACAAGGCGAAGAAGTTATTCTTGAGGCAACGAATCGTGATCTTGCTACTGGCGGTACAGGTACAATTAATCTTTCTGGCGTTGCGAATGCTGAAGGTTACTATGCCACTACAAGAAGTCATGTTTCAACTGCTCGTGGTTATATTCAGGATGGTAGATACTATCAAGAGTTCTCGTATGAAATTATTTCACCAATTTCTCTGCAGAGATATCGTGACTATGCATTAAAACTGGTGCACCCAGCTGGACAAGCATTGTTCGGCAAGTTCCGTTCACAGTCTAATGTTTATATCGACGTGACTGCAAACACATCATTCACCAAGACGCTTATTTCTAATGGCACAATTTCAATTACTAAGACCGCAGCAAATGGTACGGTTGCGATTCAAAACGGCAACAACTATGTTGTGGGCACTTCTACCAACTTCTTGGGCGAGTTTGGTAATAAGGCAGTTGCTGGTAGCGTAGAAGTAACAGCAGCAAATGCAACTGTAATCGGTACTGGAACTTCCTTTACAAATTATGCAACTGGTGATTTGTTGCAAGTTGGCAATAATGATTATGTCATCAAAACTATTGCTAACAATACAGTTATGTCAGTTAGACCTGATGTAAATTTGAAGGGTGCTTCTTCCAATTCCAATTACACTGTAAATGGTAAGAGCAGCTTTATCGTAGAGTGGGATCCAGGTGCTGGTATTCCTAATCGTTTTGTTGAGGTTGGTTTTAGTGCCAACTCAGCAACGAATGTAATTCTAACTGATAACTGGATCTTTGGTACAATTACTGGCGCAAATATCTACTTTGCAAACTCTCATACAATTGTTGGTTCTTCAACTACATTGACCAGCGAATTTGCCAACGGCGATATTATTCTTATTGAAACTGCGCATAAACAATATGACAAACTCGTACTAAATAAGGTGAATTCCGCTACTTCTGCGAACCTTGCTTCTAAGTGGGTTAAAGCAGATATTTCTGGTGCGAATGTTTATTATACCTCAGGAACTTTCTAATGGCTGTTTATAAATACGCTACAAAAGACCTTTCAATTACTAACGCAGAGGCATTTAAAGCTGCGCTCAGTGCAAGTGATGGTAGAACAACAAAGAATTCAGTTATTCTTTATGTTTGTCTAGGTAGAACAAATCCTTGGCCAGACGAACCAACACCTGAGAATCCGCCAGACAATGAACAGTATTTGCATTATGAAGTAATGCGTAGAATGATTGGTGCTAAAAAAGTAACCACAGGTGATGTAAGTCATGTAATTCCAAGATACGATTGGACTTCTGGTACAGTTTATTCAATGTATCGTGATACCGATGTGGATGTTTATGCACGTGCATGGTATGTTCTTACTGACGAAAATAATGTGTACATTTGTTTGTATAATAACAAAGGTGCTCAGTCAACAATTAAACCAACTGGATTCTCAACTCTTCCATTTACAACTTCTGATGGTTATACTTGGAAGTACATGTACACAATCTCGTTGGGCGATGCGCAGAAGTTTATGACTGCGGTTCATATGCCAGTCAAAACAATTACTACAGATGACGGTTCAATTGAATCCTCTCGCCAACTTGCAGTACAAAATTCAGCAGTAAATGGTGCGATCTTAGTTGTTGAAACAAACCAAGTTGGCTCAGGGTATTATCAGGTTGCGAATGCTGCGGTGGTTTCTGCTGGTGTTAACACTCTAAGAATTTCTGAAACTGCTAATCCAGAAACCACCGATAATTTCTATAATGGCTCAAGTGTCTATGTTACAGATGGAACTGGTGCTGGGCAGCTGCGTAGAGTTATCAACTGGTCAGGCGCATCAAGAACGCTGACTGTAAATACTGCATTCGCAACAGTTTGTAATACAGATTCACGTGTCATTATCTCACCAACTGTTACAATTATTGGTGATGGGCAAGGAGCAAAAGCATATTCTCTGGTTGATACGAGCACAGGTTCAATTGCCAATGTTGCCGTAATCAATACTGGTTCTGGATATACACGTGCAACGGCACTTATTAGTGCTAACAGTGGTTCTGGTGCAACAGCAAATGTTATTATTTCACCGCTTGGTGGTCATGGTAAGGATGCGATTCGTAATCTCCACGGCGATAAGCTGATGCTCAATGTTCAGTTTAATGGATCTGAAGGACAATCAAATACTGGTAAAGGATATATTCCTTCAAATACGGATTTTAGAACAATCAGCGTTTTGCGTGATCCAATTTTGAAGGTTGATGCAAACAACGATATTGTTTCTGTTGAACATATTGCTAACACTTCTAATTCCCCAGCAACTTTGCGCTTAACAACTCGTTTGGGTATTGCTTATGTTGGACCAGAACTTATTGGCAGCATTGTTCCTAACAATATTCTTACAAATTTACGCAACTATAACCGTGCAGTATCTGGCGAACTTGAATTTGTAACTCAATTTGGTACAGCTGCAAGAACAGCAGCTGCTCTTTCCAATGCAGTACTTGCTGCAAACTGTAATGTTGTGTATGCAAGAGATGATGAAACAGTTGATGATGCATACTTTCAAACTTTGTATATAAATAGCGTAGAAAGTTACAGCGATTATCCTGCTTTTACTAAAGATGATGTTCTATTAAAGAGCACCAGTACAACTCCATTGGCTACTGTCGAGACAATTAGTGGTCCAGAGGCAAATACATTCTCTGGAGAAGTTATCTTTACAGAAAATGTACAGGCAGTAACTCGTGACCCAGACCAAATTGAAGATATTAAGATCATTCTAGATTTCTAAGGATAAGATAAATGGCAATCGAAACCAATCTTAATCAAAGTCCATATTTTGACGACTTTGTCGGCACCG
>Ga0208019_1000821_pt1 | contig 16871 bp, 17 predicted proteins | sample CB_VirMetaG_5_FD_184540 | JGI IMG/M metagenome (GOLD analysis project Ga0208019, IMG submission 184540) | Freshwater to marine saline gradient viral communities from Chesapeake Bay - CB_1508_1D Viral MetaG (SPAdes) (version 4) | ecosystem: Environmental > Aquatic > Marine > Coastal | place: USA...
CGTTCTGCGTTGTTGACTTGCACTCTAAAGTTGTTACCAGATACAGCACCAATGGCTACGTTTGCTGTTGTACTGGCATCTGTGAAAACAATATTAGAATTGTCAGTAGTGCTGTGAAATGTTGCAGCGGTGTTTCCAGATGTGACAATGTGTAGTGGCGTAGCTGGCGAAGTCGTCCCAATGCCCAAACTCTCAGCACTCGCATCCCAGAAGAACTTTGCCGTGGTGCCTGTGTCCTCGTAGAAGCTGACCCCAGATGAACTTATTCTAACCCTATCAGTAACAGAGCCGCCGTTGTTGGCTGTGCGAATTTTTACACTACCGTTATATGAAGCTCCTGCAATGCTATCAACATATGTAAAAACATCATTACTAATGTAGTCAACGGACAACTCTCCATAGTATGTACTAGAGCCTTTAAGAACCCTAAAGCCATTACTTGCAGTGTCAGACTTTACAAGCCCATCCACAGTCAGCCCATCGCTGGTCAAAGTACCCGTGATGTCTACGCCTGTGCCAGTGGTGGCGAATTTGGTTGTGCCGTTGTAGCTGAGACTAGTTGCACCCGTTGATGCAAATGTCGCAGACGTAGATGTTCCGGTCGAGTTGGTTATTACAACCCCACCATCGCCCTGAATATACAGAGAGCCTGTCCCTACATCTTGAATGCGGGATGTTCCGAGTGTGCTATCATGGTAAATCTGTAGGTCAGACCCAGCGCCGAAGATGGCTTTGTCGTTGTCACCGAAAGTCATATCACCAGAGGTTACAAAGCTAGTACCTGTAATAGTTGTACCTGTAATTGCTGCTGCAGTAGTTGCACCAATAATTGTACCATCAATGTTACCACCGTTAATGTCAGCAGTTGTAATAGTACCAGTTGTGATATTAGCTGTACCAAGAGTCGTTGTACCCGTTACACCTAAAGTACTACTTAAAGTAGTCGCACCAGTTACACCTAAAGTTCCAGCTACTGCTGTATTACCTGTGGTAGATGCAACAGTAAACTTATTAGTGTTTATATCAAAGTCACCATCAATACCTGTAGCACCCGTAACAGCAAGTGTACTAGAAAGTGTAGCTGCTCCAGTCACGCCTAAAGTAGAACTTAAAGTTACAGCACCAGTAACACCTAAAGTTGAACTAAGTGTAGTTGCTCCTGTTACACCCAAAGTTGAACTTAAAGTTGTAGCTCCCGTTACACCTAGCGTACCTGTAATGCTTGCGTTCTCGTCAACATCAAGAGTATCTATATGGGCTGTGCCGTCAAGGAAGAGATCTTTATACTCTAAGGAAGTTGTACCAAGGTCAACTGTATTGTCAGTCTTAGGGCGTAGTACGGAAGCTGTAGCTACAACGTCTTGGCTAGGGCCAATCGTTTCAATAGGCGCACCCTCACCTGCAGTGCCATCGTGTGTATGGCCTGTTGAAGCGTCAAACGCTGATTGAATAGCGTCAAACTCACCGTCAAGATCAGACGCATTTATAATGTTTCCGTCAGCAATATTGTTTGCTGTATCGTTACGTGTGTAACCTGTTCCCATAACTCACTCTCTTCCTTATTGCCTGTCGTGCGCTGCAAACTCTAACGTAGCTGCATCTAGTGAAAACGGTGGATCTGTTCCTTCAAAGATATACTGTATTGATACAACAAAACCTGAACCAACTACTTGATTGTTAAACACAGAGACAAGCTTACCACCATAACTGCCTGTACCATAACTTGATACGCCATAAAATGCAACTGTAGCTGTTGTGTTAGCTATAGATACAGATGTAGGCTGTATAACACTAGGTTCATCAAAGTCAAACTTTAACGTTGCGTTACCATCTACTGAACCTTCAGGGTCAATATATGTAGACAGCTTATACATAGTCTTTCTTATACGTGGATCACCCATAGCAAAGAAAGGTGTACTAAATGAAGCTAAGATATTTGCAGTATCAAAACTGTTACCACTCTCCATGCGATACACGTAACCGTCACTATTAGCAAATATAATTACTTCAGCCGCATCGTCAGTAGAGAATACACTATCCGCTACATAAGAACGTATACCTCTAGTTTCAGCCCACGCCATACCTTGTGATGTTTGATCAGCAAACTGAGTACCAAGTATACCTTGTGCTGAGTCTTCACTAATAGCTGCAGCGTAGCCGAATAGCCTATACTGGTTTTTCTTTCTAATTACACAAGAGCTAAACTTAGTGTTAGAACTAAGTAGTACGTTAGTTTCACTTTGAATAGGTCTTGATGCAACAGCTAAACCAAAGTCACCAATACGATCAGTTGCACTTAGTAGTCTAATACCATCAGGACCAACAAATGCAATATCACCGCCAACTTCTTGAATAGTATCTTCTCTAATGCAACCAATGTCTAATGATATAGGTTGTAACTGAAAGTCAGCTATCGTGTTTCCTATAAGTCTATGTATTTTATTACGACTAAATATAATTAACTGTTCACGAAAAACTATTAAGCCTGTAATGTCATCCGTAACATTTATAACACCAGCACCATTAGCTGCAGTAAAGTCATTATCAGTAAACGGTGCAGTAAAACTTAAAGTACTACCTTTACCGAAAAACATTTGGCTTTTAAAAGCTACTACATGTTCCGCTGCGTCTACGTCACTTGGTGCAGCAGTGAGTTCAGTAAATGTTGTACCATCATACTTATATGGTTTGTTTGTACCGTCTACCACCATAACACTAGGCGTACCACTAAAGTTGTACCTAGTAAATCTATTTACACCACCTAGTGCTCTTTCTGTAGCTAAGAACGTAATAGCTGCATTATCAGCAGGACTAGAAGCTAAAGCAGGGTTAATTGCTAGAGTAGCACCACCAGAGGTTACTGTAGCGTCTGACGTAACAGTGTAGACTTTCTCAATACCAGCTACAGTAAATGTATCACCTGCCTGTGGTGTACCTGTAAGTCCATCTACTATTAAGCTTGTACCAGTTTGACTTCCACCATTAACTAATACAGTTCCGTATGAAGGTACATTTATTTGTGTCCAACCTGATCCAGTAGACTTAAATATATCACCATTACGATAAGCTATAGCATTCTGATTAAAGTAGTACAAGCCTTCTATAACATCAGCAGTGTTACCAAAAGTAATAGCAGCTTGATCAGCAGGTGAGCTATCTAGTGATGTAGTAAGTGTAATGGTAGCTGAGTTATTAGCTGCACTAAATGTTACACCTGATACAGCAATAGTGTATGTACCTGTTACACCAGCTATCGTTAATGTATCACCGTCTTGTGGTTCAGTATTAATATTAGCTATATTTAATGACGTACCTGTTTGACCACTACCTTGTACTTTAGGCATACCGTAAGGTGGTACTGTAGTAGAGTCAAATTTATTAAAACCCTCTATGCGTCTGTATCCACCCTCAATAGATGGCTCAAAGTTACGCAAAGTACGAGCAGAGCCAGGAGAGTTAATACCTTGCTGTAAAGGGCTTATGTTGGTTATTAACCCGCCCTTAAACTCGACAGGATATGTCTGCCATTGTGTAGGCATATTTAGCTAACTCTCGTTGCATTAGAATAATGTGTAGTACGGTGAATACGTGTATCCCTCAAGTAGTCATAACGATTAATATAAAGTGTACGCATATTCTTTATACCAGCTTCAAACTTTTGTTGTTGTATATTTGCATCTTGAGTATTACCTCTGAATAGATACGCATAATACATAGACCCATCAGCTATAACGTAACGAAACTGTTCAGGTACAGTAGGTACATCAGTTGCATTAATTAAATCAACAGGTAATCTATAATATTCGTACACTAACTCATAGGCGTTATCTGGGGGTGGTACTACGCCATATTCCATATTAGGGGTACGGAATATACTCTTAGGTAAACCTCTTATAGTGTCATTTGTATTATATTCATTATCTACAAACTTGTCAAGATATTCTTCATAAGAAAGTATTTTTAATTTTTGTGTTTGATTATTAAATGTAGAGTTACGTTTAATACGAAAGCTATCCATGTCAGGCACTTTCATATCACTAGGAAAAGCGTAACGTGTTTCACCTGCAGTAAGTGTATCTTCTTGTTCTACGTGGTTAAAGGGCCACTCAAACTCGTGTTGATTAATAAAACGTATGGCTGCATTTACACTGTCTTTAGCTGCACTATAAAACCCTACAGCACTACCAAAGTTAGCACTTGTAAGTTCAACTTCATTCAAACGCTTGTTGACATCATTTACTAAACCAAGAAAATCATATGCCATATTAACGTTCCCTTACCCGAAGCTTTATACTTCTTTCAGCAATACTACCTGTACTGTCAGTCATAGTACAAAAGAAAGTATATTCTTCGTTGTTTGTACCACCAGCTATATTAATAGTTGCTACAGTGGTTGTATTAGATTGTGCAGTATTTTGAATACTGTCTGTACTTGCACCACCTGATGCAGTATTTAAATCTTGTCCTGCAGCCAAGGTAGTCTTTGTAGTGTACGATGTAGTTTTAACTGACCAAGTAACACTTGCTATAGTTGCACTATCTAAAAAGCGTGACCAATCTACACTATAATCTAGTGTCTCATCAGGGTCTTTATTAGGCCATCTAAAGCTCATGCTTAATCCTCAGTTGCGTATACAGTACGTTCTGCTGCAGTAGATTGTCTTTCTATAAAAACTATTCTATCTTGTTGCGGAATACGTATTGTTCTATCTTTTGTTGTTGTACCACGTTCAATAAATATTAATCTATTTTCTTGTGGTACTCTGGCTGTTCTTTCTGCTGATGTAGACATTTATGCAGCCCTTGCTATATAAATAGTTCTACGTCTGCTATACTGTTCTCTAAACGCATTAAAGTCAAATATAACGCCTGTAGCTGTTATTGAACCTGCTTGTCCTGTACCACTTACACCTGCAGGGTATACTTCAGAGCCGTACTCTATTTGACCTAGTGCAGTGGTGCCTACAACGCCTGTTAATGTTACAGTATTACCAACACCTACTGTACCTACTTGACCCGTAGCTGATACAGAAGCTATGGCCTCAGATGTATTTTCAACTACAGTGCCTACTGCACCTGTTGCACTTACACCAGTTAAACCTGCAGCAGTATTAGCTTGTACAGTATTTACTTGACCTGTAGCACTTACACTTTCAAGTACTTCAGTAGGTTTCTCTTCTACTGTATTTACTTGGCCTGTACCTACAACACCTGTAAGTGTAACTGTGTTGCTGTGCTCTAAGACTCCTACTGCACCCGTACCTACAACACCCGTAAGACCTGCAGCAGTATTAACTTGTATCGTACCTAGAGCAGTGCTACCAAGAGTAGTATCAGTAACACGTTCTGTAATGTCTATCTCAAAGCCACCAGCACTTACAGGCTCTATTGCTGTTGTGCCGACTACACCTGAAACAGGTTGTACTACATTTACAGTTACTGTGTTAGTGTTAGCTGTTGCTGTAACTTGATCTAAGTTACTAACAATAACTTTACCGTAACGTGCTGTACCATATACAGCTACACCATATACTGCAGCATTAACGGTAACAGCCATAGTTTATCCTTTAAGCAATACGAATAATTGCTGTACTTGCTCCTGCAGCAGGAAACTCAATAGTTAAATCACCTGCAGTAGCAGATACTGTGCCACCAAAGTCAATTACTGCAATAGCTTTATTTGATTGACTTGCATTATAAATAATACAACCGTCTGCTGAAGTAGTTACATCTGCAAATGTTTCATCTGCAAAGTCTACAATAGCTGTTGTTCCGCTAGTAGAAATAGTTGCACTATCAAGTACATTACCACCAGCAGTATAGTTAGTACCAGATGACTCGTCAGAGTTACCTGTTACGTCACTGTAATTAGTTGTAGCTGCACCGTATGTACCTGTAGGTGAAGCCTTAATCAAAGCAAGTTTAATACTATCGGTGTCTAAATCATGGACACCACCAAGTAGCTCTGATTTGAAACTTGTACACATTGCTGTTGTAATAGCCATGTTTTAGATCCTCTAAGTGTAGTTAAGGGGCCACCCAAAAGCAGCCCCAAAAAGTTTTTATTTATGCAAGTGCATCACGTGCAACTTCATCGGCAGTCATTTCGCCAAGTCCGTCAACATCCATCAATACAGCATATACACGTACCTTACCTGCGGTAGATACTGTAGTAGCCGCTTGGACTAAAACATCAATTGTATCTGATGTTGTAACCAAGATAGGACATGCAGTGTTTGCCAAGGTTGCATAGTCACCTGCAGAAGCAGAATCAAATGCAAAACCGTCAACAAATGCATCAACGTCACCACCTGTGATACCAAGGTCAAGAACCGTACCAGTACCACCTGAAGGTGTTGTAGTACATTCCATACCTGCAGCCATTACCATTGTATTTGCACCAACAGTAATTGCTTGGATAATATCAGCAGCAGCTAAGGCAGAACCCTTAGCAGTTGCAGCAGCAGCAAGATCAATCTCCTGCTCTACGATATATGGAGAACGTCCACGTGCACTTGAGCCGTGTGCGGCAGCGGATAAAGTAGTAACTGTAGCCATTATTTATCCCTCCCCTTATAGACCAGACGTATAGATCGCATTGACCAGAGCTTCTGGACGAAGGATCTTACGACCGTATAGATGCATACCACGAACGATGTCAGCAAAGCTGTCAGGGTCACGATATGTTTCAGTTTTGTTGATCTGTTCTGCAGTTGCAGCAGCAGATGCATGTCCAGCAAGCAACACACCGTAGTGCGTAGAACCTGAAGATGTGGTTGAGGTTGGACCATCACCTACTTCAGGAAGGTTGTTAGACATGTAGACTTTAAAGCCGTGAATGTTGTTGAAGATCAACCCATTCTGCAACCCTGATCCACCGAAGTCTGCGTTCAGAAGACGTGAGTCCTCGTCTTTCAGAAGTTCAGCAAACACTGGGTCAATTACGAGCCAACGATCATTCGTAGAAACATTCTGTTGGTCCAGCTTACGTGACATACGTGCAATAACTTGCATTGGTGTCGCATTAGCTGCAGTGGTGTTCAACGTGTCTGCACCTGTACGAGGCTTGACAACGATAGAGTTACCACCAGTACCAGCATTAAAGTCAGAAGCATCTAGCTTCATGCTTGAAAGCAGTTCATCAGAACCAGCAGTTGATACAGCTTTCGTACCGTTTACGGTAGTGTTAGCTGTATTAGCTTTGCCGTGGATAGCTGTTTGTTTGAAGCCAGCCATGTAACCAAGAACGTCTTGGTCAAACTGATCAGCCAAACGATAAGCTGCACGGTCAGATGCGATACTTTGGAAGTTCACATGTGAGTGCGCTTCTTCAATATCGTCAACCTTGAAGGCAAAGTAGTTTGCTTTGTCTACTGTCAAAGAAAAATCTTCGTCATCAAGGTCTTGTGGTGTGATAGTCGTGCCACGGGCATACGACTTTACTGTGATTTCCAATATGTTACGTAGATCTTTTTAATTACATCTACCTACAAGTTTCCTTGTAGTTCAGACTATATCTTCACCCCTTAGGGTGTCTGGCACTCTTGGAGAATACTTATCTACATGCTCAATCTTGTATTTTAAAGGTTGAAACATGTATGGAGACACAATGGATACAAACTCTCTAGAATCCTTAGTATTAAATCTAAGAGAATATTTATTACTTCTTTTATCTACATCAAACTTAGCATTAAGTTTATACTTACTGTAGAACCATTCCTTTAGTAACTCTGCTTCTTCTTTAGAACAATACGTTGAAAGCCTAGTCATACAACCACACGGCTTCTTAGTTTTATTGTTCTTAGAAATACTACCTGATCCATCATCCATATACCATATGGCTAGGCTATGGTCAGTTAAGTAAGATAGCATCTTTTCTGAGTACTTGAATGAACCTTCAGGGTAAAGAACTCTGTGCATTTGCCTAAAGTAGTTATGGTTTTTGTATATTTGATGATTAGTGTATGTTTTACCCGTCTTCTTGTTGAGAGACTTGTAAGTATAAAGACTTGGTTTTTTACCACCTAGTATACTTTGCAACAAATGCTGTTTGTATTTAAGGTATTCTAGTTGATTAGGACCATGACCTATTATAAGTCTTGCAGTAGAAGATGCTTGATTTTTATCAAGATATATACCACCGTCACCAATAGCACATCCATAGAGGATGCCTCTTTTACGTTTATCCATTTTGTGTCCTTTCGTTAGCTACGTCGAGCCACTACTTGTTATATGTATTCTCTAGTCGTTGAACCTTCCCCTTGCGGGGCTTGGCTGCTGATTCCCGTATCGTTTGACTTAGGGTTCCAGCAATTCACCAGATTATCTTACTAACGTTATGCCGCTAGAAGGCCCAAAAATTTAGGCTCTTTGATAATCTTAACAGAATCGCCCATGTTAGCAATCTCTCCAAAATAATCAGAGTTTGTGATTGCTTCTACAATAGAGGCCTTGCGGAAAGCAAGTTGTACCTGTTTACTGTAGATAACTGGACTAAAATTACCGTTAGGTAGATTACCATATCCTGACGCTGTTGCGAAAGCCATGATATAATCCTCCATAGATAGTTAGGCTTATTTAGATTTATAAGCTGTAACATCAGATAAGAGGCTGATCGTTCTAGGGTGCGACTTCAAAAAAGCTTGGCCTAGCTTAGAGTCTGTCGGGCCTATAATAGAACAGGTAAGTCTTAACGTATTTGTCTTCGCTTAGTCGAAAGCATAGGCATAGTAGCTGAAACGTCTAACAGGGTATACCTATGCTTTATTAACATACACAGTTATAACATAGAGTTTGTGTAATGTCAATACCTTATTTACCTCGCACCACCAGAAACATCATAGACAAACTTACCACTACGGATAGCTTCCATGATTTCATCTGAACGTTGCTCGTATTCTGTGGCACTCATACGTTGAACATCTGATTCACGTAGTTGCCCAGATACGCCCTCACCGTCTGGCTTTGAGGTACGTTTTGTTTTAACAGCAGATGCTGCATCTCTAGTATTCTTTCGTTGACCCTTAGTGTCCATACCTTTGTCAACCTTATATAGGTCAATCACACGGATCACTGATTGTGGATCATCTTGGTTTTCATATAGTGCGTCTTGTACCCACTTAGGTTGTTCACCAGCCCAATCGTGGAAGTCATCACTTGCACGTAGGTCATCGAAGTCGCTGTGCATAGCACGGATCTCATTCTCAGCTTTTGTGCGCTGGGCTTTCTCGTTGATCTTGTCAATCTCTTTTAGACGCTCATCTGCATAGCTAAACTTTTCTTGCGCTTTCTTTTCAGCAATAGTTTCAACTATGCCAGCAATCTCAGGATACTTAGCTGCCCAAGCTTCAATGCTTTCGTCTGAAGTAGGAGCACGTACCTTACCTGTCTTTTGTACTGTTTCAAGCTGAGCTTTAAGTTGTTTTAGTTCTTCAGCTTGCTTGTTTAAATGATTACGTAGATCACTGTAGCGTTTCTTGTAGGTACGTTCTTCACCTGATAGATTTTCTTCCTCAGGTTCTTTTGCAGGTTTAGCTTCTTGCTCTTCTGCTTTATCTTCGATCTCTTCAGTTCTAGCTTTCATTAAAGCTTGTAGTTCTTCTTCCTCTCGTTTAATCTTTTCTTCTAGAGGAGTAGGTTTCTTTGGGTTTACGAAACCTGCTGTCTTTGGGGTTTCTACTTCTGCTAGTTCAGGCATACTGTATCCTTTCTTATATGGGGCCAGCCGTAGCTGGGTAGCCTTATCGTTGTAGGTTTAGTCTTAGTTAGAAAGCTAACCTATAGCTCTTAAATAATCTTCTTTTAAGTTGTTTATAAAATCACGTCTTTCTTTTCTATCTACTCCTGCTATTTCTGCAGCAAAGGCAGTTTCTACATCTCCTCCTGAGGCAATTAGTTTTTGTTGTTTATTTTGAAAAGCTTGTCTCTCTCTATCATCTGCAGCACCACCGCCGCCGCCTAAAGCTTCAGATCTTTCGTAAGCTGACATACCTTTGTATGTATCTACACTAACTCCTGCTGCTCGTGCTAAGTTTTCTGTCTCTACATCTGCTTTAGATCTAGAGACACCAGCTTTTAAACCACCAAGCATTTCAGTAAATTCAGTACCAGTGACTGTATCTTCTTTTCCTGTATATTTAGCTATAGCTTCTGGTGTAGCTGATCTTGGTTTTTCTGGGTTTATATATCTACCGCTTTCGTCTTTCTCTGGAGGTCTAGAACGAGGTCTTAAATATGTATCCGTTGCTGCTGAACCTGTAAGAACATAACCTTTATCAGGGTCAAAGGTGTATCCTCTTTCTTCCATAGTTGATATACCTCTGTCTCTAAGTGCCTTTTCTGTTGGAAATCCATATTTATCTAGTTCTTCATCACTATAAGGATTAGCTACAGCAGGGTCATATCCTTCTACACCTAAAGCAGATCCTAGTATATATCTAGTGTCAGACAAAAGAGGATTACTTTTTTCTAAGGAAGATAAGTGATCAAATACTTTTTGTGCTTTATTTTTTTTGCCTTTCTTTATAAGACTTCCAATAGCTGTATCTGCTCCCGTTATAGTTGAAAGAACACCACCTACTCCTCCTAAAAGCATAGATGCTCCTTTTTCAAAGGTATTCAACTCTAATGGGTTTCTACCATTATCAATATCATTACGTAGACTATTGTAGTAGTCTTCGTGATCCTGAGGTGTCCAATCTTTAGGATTTTTAGTTCTCCAAGATTCTCCTATTTGTTCATAAAGAGGTACATCTTTTGAACCACTATCTACTTTCTGTGCAGCTGTTTTCTGTTCTTCTGCAGGGGTTTCACCCATTTCACGGAAACCAGCAGGTATCCTACTTAAAGGTCTACCATTAAAGAAGAATATAACTATCTTTTGACCTGTCTCGTCATTTATAAATGTTTTACTTTGGTAGCCTGTAAATATAGCACCCGTACCACCGTAGCCACCATAGCCACCACCTACAGGTTGAGGTACTACCATATCCCCTTCAGCGTAACCTTTAACACGTCCACCATAAGCAAAACCCTCTGGTTCTACTTCTTCAATCTCATCATCTTCAATATCGAGTTCATCATCTCTGAAAGGTAGCTCTTCACCTTCCTTAATACGTTCAAAACCTTCTGCTGCAGCTTTTTGTAGCTCATCAAAAAAATCCTCTCCAAAGTATCTTACCGTCTGTGCATTTACTACAAACTCACCAGGACTAACTCTAATATCAATATCATCACGAACCTCTTCAGGTTTAGCGCCTATAGGAGCAGTGTTACCACTCACAGGGTCTACCTGCTCGTTCATAATGAGATCCATTTCTAGTTGTGCTTCATCACTCACTTTACCACCCTCTGCAAAGCTCATACCTACATCAAGTAGCTTTATTGTTTCACCATCCCAAGATGTTTTAAATCTATTTAAGTCTACGCCTCTTGGCATTGCGTCTTTTAGTAGATTATCAAATACATTAGACCAATCCATAGAGACATCTAGCTTTGCATCTTTTTCTTTTATTTCTAAAGGACCAATGTTTATCTTAGGTTCTGAAATAGATAAACCAGATTTAGATTTTTTTCTTTGCTGTGTTGTTTCACTTAATGAACTGTCACCTGAAAAAGTAACATCACCACTACCTACATCCCAAGTACCTACTGTCTCATCTGTATCTGCATCTACAATAGATATAGTAGGAGATTCACTTGTGTCTTTACTTTCAGGCCTAGCTCTTGGTCTAGTGGGTGGTGGATCATCTCTTCCAGCAGCAGCCTGTGATTCTGCGTAAGCTTTTGCTGTATCGTAAGCTTCACGGGCTTCACGCCCACCTAAACCGTAATCTCTTTCAGGCATTCATCTCATCCCGTAAATAAGTTAATCTTCGTAGTGCAGCAATCTCACCTTGAGCACGATACATACCTTCCATAGTTGTCTCTTGCTCTAACCTACGTTGCGCTACTGCAATCTTATTATTGATTACCTCTAAAAAGCTATCCCACAGAGGCTTATCGTTTACTAGCTTCTTTATTGTCATGTACCAGTAAACCCTTGCTCACCTGGAGTAGGTACTGTACCTGTACCTATGTTACCACCCCCAGCGCCTGTAGTGTCAGCTACGCCAACTCCTGCTTGCTCTGGTGCTGCTCCTGGTGAAGGCGGTGGAGGTGGACCTTGTACTGCACCTGCTGGGGGTTCAGGTGGTGTAGTAAACTTCTTGAGGATCTCAGCTTGTATAGCTGCGTCACCCAAAGAGTTAGTCACCTTGTCAGGATCAAGGTCCATGCTCTTAGCAATCTCACGTATGATGTAGTCACTCTTTACAAACGGCATAAGCGCTGGGTTAGAAGCTACACCCATGAACTGCATTAAGCGTTGTGAACGTACTTCATTAGCCATCAAGCTTTCTGTACCTGATGCCTTAACTTCTAGATCACCTTTTATTTCTTTGTCGAAGTCAAACTGCATATTAAACGCAAAGAACGCTTTACCAAGAGGACCAATAAGATAGTCATCAACGTTCTTTACAACATTTCGTATAGAGCCGTTAGCTGCAGACATAAGCATACTAATCCCAGAAGCAGTCCTTCCCACTCCTGAAACACCTGTCTGCCCGTGTGCAAACGATGGGAAACCTGTACTCTCATCAGCTAATACCCTCGCTTTATCAAATAGTTGCATATTCTCATTAGCTACGTTAGGGAACTTAGTGCCAAAGATACCTTGCCCTGGTGCTCCACCTTGACGTCTAAATACCTTACCTGGATACACAGATAGATCTTGACCTGGTACTAGGTTAGTCTCATCTACTTCAATGATAAGGTTACCTGACAGTGCAGCGTTGTCAATAGCCATACGCATAAAGCCATTCATCAAAGTTTGCGTATCATCCATGTTTTCAGCGATACCTACACCAAAGAAGCTGTACGGGTTAAGCTCGTAAGGCACAGCGTAGTAAGGAATACGTGCAGGTTTGAATGGGTTTAACACTAAACGTAGGACTTCTCCGTTACAGATCCATACATTAACGCTTAGCTGTTCTGAGTTTTTTAACTCACGAGGAATACGCACACCGTTATCTTCTAAGATTTCTGTATCTACATAACCCCAAAACTCTAGTACTTCGTAACGTTCAGGTGCAGTGTTTGTCACACTGTCATCTTCCATGTCCTGTTCCCAATACTTCTTATCGTAAGACTCACCTGTCTGGATAGCTTTATCAATAGAATCCTTCCTGAAGAAAGGACGTGACTTTAAGCCACGCATTTGAGAGCGTGTCATACGGTGACGCTCAATGACGTACTCTGCTTCATCCATATTGTACGCATCAGGGTCAGGATAAAAGTTCCACACAGACACATGACTTGTAGAGGGTACGGTCTTGATCGTAGGATCGTATTCACCTTCTTCGTTCCAGTTAGGATATTCTTTATCTATAGCAAACGGGCCTTTCATAATACCCGTGCCAAACAACGCCATCTCAAAAGAAGTATGGCGAAGCTGTTTATTGGCTCCGCTTTCTTCTAACTGGTCATGTATCTTCTTTTCCATCTTCTTAGCTGCAACCATAGCAGGATGGAAAGTAACTGTATCTTGTGTAGTACCTGGACCTTCAATAACTTTATCACCTACAGCCTCAAGTTTCTTCTGCAGTGGACCCATACGTTTCATGCGGTCATACATTGTCTCGCCTGGTTTTAGCTTCTCATCAGGGTCAAACAAAAACTTTACTTTAGGTTCTTCTTCAAAAGCCCCACGTAAAGGGTCCATAGCTTGTTCAGTCTGTGGGTTTATACTGATGTGCATAGACTCAGCTACACCCTCAGGTAAAGTCGTAGGGTTTACTGTAAGTGGGAACCGTGAGCTACCAAAGAGTACATCTACGATTTGACCGTAAGCCGCCAACGTCTTAGTCTTAGTAACCTTGACAAAAACCCTAGATTTCTCAGTCTCAGTAAACTGTACATCAGTTCCATATATACCTCTGTAGTTACGGTAAGCACGAAGCCATCTGTTTTCATCTACGTACCTTGCATCTTCTGCACGACTAAAGCGTGACTCCACGTAAGACACTACGCTAGGCACATCCAAGTCATCACCGTCTTGAATAACAGCTACATCATCTGTTTCAAACAGTTCACCTTGTCCGTTTACAATATCGTCTTCTGCCATTTAACTAATATCCAAATGTTGAGTCTGCAGCTTGAAAACCTGCATTGCGTGAGTTAGGATTAAAATCCCATAAAGAACTTCTTGGTCTTGTCATTATACCGTATCTGATAGCATCGTACAAGTGATCTTCAGCATTGGTATCTACATCTTCTGGATTTCTTTTATCCAAAGGTATACCAGGTATCTGGGCTACACAGTGTGTGCAAGTCGAAAAGAACACTAGCCTTGGCTCCTCAGTGTACTCATCAACTTGCAATCGGCGGTGAAGCTCGTTTTTACCTGCAACCCTTGAGCCTCTTGAACGATCTGAAGGCCTCCACCTACATCCCTTTGCGTTCATTTGCTCTGCCAAGGAAGGGCCAGTGTCACCTCTCTTGTGCCACAGGGAGCTATCCAACACGCCGTACCTTATGCTACCATCATCCGCTTCAGCTTCAAGTACCAAGTCAGCTAAGTCAGTAGCTGTAACCTTAGAGCAATACAACTCTCTATAAACTACAAGCTGCTCTGTTGGTGTAACTGCAAACCAAACAACACCTGTAAAGCTACCGTAGCCGTAGTCGCAAGCTCTGAACTTAGTCCAACTCTTAGGTATCTGGTAAGGTTCTACTACGTGTATCTGTCTGTTAAACTCAGGGAACGCTGCTCCCTCGTTTACATCCCAATTACCTTCTAGTAGTTGCTTACGTTGATGCTCTGGTAGTGACAAAAGCATAGCTTCGTAGTCACCACTTTCAGCTAAGTACGGATTATCGAAGAGGCTGGCAGGTATAAACCTTCGCTTGAACAGGGGTTGACCAGCTTTACTATGACCTGAGGGGAAGCGTAATACCTCACCAGACTCTATGTCCGTTGCCCAGAAAGCCGTATTAGGTGGCGATGGGTCAATGAACATCTTCTTAACCCAAGCATGTCCTATCCCACCTGGGTTTGTAGTAGCTCTCATGTACAAACCTAAGTCTTTGTTTGCACTACGTAATCTGGATCGCATATAGTCCCACGCAAAACTGGAAGACCACTGAGTAAGTTCGTCAAATGCTACGTAGTTAAACGCCTGACCTTGGTAGCGCATAACGTCTGTGTCTCTGTCCAAGTACGACATCCAGAGTGTGCCGCCTCTTGGTGTAGTCCATTGGCTCTTACGCTCAGACCACTTTATTCCAGGTATAGCTTTAGGGTACAACTCTTGGCTTTTCTGTATGAGTTCCCTAAGTTCTTCTGTTGTGTGTCGAACAAGCAGACCACTAAAGTCTGGATGGTTCATGTTACGTAAAGGATCAGCTAGTGTTGCATATGACTTACCACCACCTGCTGCTCCACCATATAGAACCTCACGTTCACTTGAAGCTAGATATTGTGTTTGAGGACCAGGGTTAGGCCTAAAGACAATGTTCTGTGATTCTTCAACGTTATACTCAGGAGGCTTGACTATGGCTGGCTGTACAGCTTTCGTCACCTTCGTCGTCGTAGGTGTAGGTTCCTGTGTAGTTTTTTTCGAGCGCTTCGATCTGTTGTAGCGTCTTCTGGAGCCTTCTGGCGTACTCACGTTTAATTGAAGTAAGGTGCTTTCTTTTTCTTTCGACATCTATACGTTTTCTTAGGCCATCGTGAGTTATCTCTCTACCTGACTGTGTAGTTAGCCAAGCTGAGACTTGGCGTAAGCTATACTGCTTCAGATGTTTCTTAGCTAACTCTAAAAGCTCTAACTCCTTTGGTATGGGGTTTAACCACTCATCATCTTCAGGGTCTATCTCGTAACCAAACGGAACGTATCTACTTATTCTTGGGATGCGTAACCATAGCTTTACCTTAAACGGTACTCTAGGCAGCATCCAGTATTCGTTCTGAAGAGGTCTTTCTTTACGAATCTTCAGTATCATCAACGTTCTTAGGGGGAAGTATGAACAACCCACCCGTTGACTCTACTGCCACCCTCTCCGTTTTAACTACACCTGCACGATCAAGTATCTGACCTGCAGCCATCATCTTTTCTTTAATACCTAGCTGGGTAGGATCGTCCAAAGCACTGGCATATGCAATTGCAGCCTTAGGACCAATCCTTGACATGTACGACTTAGTTGCCTCAAATATTTCATCTTTTAAAGACTCCACTATTGTCGTTGTTGGTGAGTTGTCACTGTACCCAGCTAAACGTTTAGCGACAACTACATCACCACCAGCCTCTTCAAAGAGTACTGACATGAAAGCCTGTTGTTTTTCTGTAAGTTGTCTTTTAGTCATTTTTTACTTTCCGTATGCTACTCTGTAGATTTCTGATCTGTGGATACCCATATCTTTTAGATCTTTGTCTGACAGGTTCTGAAGTTGCCAGTATGCTACACGTCTTTGTTGACTTAGTTTGTAGCCTTCCCACATGTTGTTTAGCCATTTCATTGCACTATCTCCTTTTGTTTGTGTGCTATGGAGATAGTTATATCATATTTAGTTATAACATAATACAGATAAGATTGCAACCCCGTTATGCAATTAACGCCTATTAGGATTATAATGTTCTTCTACAGATATTGTAACACCTATAGTACCACCACCATTAAAACAGGTTATCTTGTCACCTGCATGTAGAAACAACCTATCAGATGTAATTATATTGTAAACATCATTACCAGAAACAGATTTGTTATTTACTATGGTGTAGTACGCATCATCTTCTTTGTGATACCACTGTATAGAAATATTATCTGTAGATGAA
>Ga0208019_1000822_pt1 | contig 16869 bp, 22 predicted proteins | sample CB_VirMetaG_5_FD_184540 | JGI IMG/M metagenome (GOLD analysis project Ga0208019, IMG submission 184540) | Freshwater to marine saline gradient viral communities from Chesapeake Bay - CB_1508_1D Viral MetaG (SPAdes) (version 4) | ecosystem: Environmental > Aquatic > Marine > Coastal | place: USA...
GTTAACAAGCATAATGAAAATTGTAATCGAAACAATTACGAATAAGACAGTAATAATAGTAGTTCGCGTTTCGTTTACTTTTGTAAGCTTGTGCTTTCTTCGATAAACAGTTTCTAATAATATCAAAACAAACATTACTAGTAAACTGTTAAACGTGAATAGTTGAGAAAGTGATACTCCTAATTCGCTCATGTTATCCACCTAAGCTTGAAACATTTGTGTAAAACAAGACATAGCTTAAAATAAAAACTATAATTAGAGACGCAAGAAATTGTGTACCTATCCCTGCTTTTACTGCTTGTTCAGCCGTATCTACAATGACGTAAATACAGCTAATTAAAAGAACAATTACTATTCCAACAGTAACGATGTCAGTCATAGCGATCACCATTAAAATACATTCGTTCCATCTGAGTGCTTTTATCTATTCTTACAGCTACAACCTCTTCTCGCTCTCCATTTGCTATAGAAATAGCAGCTTCAGCAAACCACTCTTGCATTTCTTCAGTAGAGAAAACACTTGGCATCTTCCAATAGAAATGAACGCTTCCCGAAGAAGATGCCAAGTGTTTAGTCGACTCATACGTGTGAAAGCTACCAGCATTAACAAAAAGCTTTCCTGGAGAGTAGTAGCCGGGAAGCGCGTTATTCAATAGACTTGTGACCATTTGGCCGTACGTACCAAACATCACTACATCCATCGGAAGACCATACACAGCATCCCAGCTTCTCATGTTGACGAGAAGATTTACTTCACTAGAAGAACTAATTTTAATTTGAGCAGTCAAGGTGCATGCCAAGTCTGAATAAAAATTATTTTCACCAATTATAAAATGGCTTGGCATGTTAAACTGTGTGACTGCTCGCCTACTCAAAATATCATCTTTAAGAATGTTTAATAGACCAACTGTATGTTCTTTAGTTCGTATACCGTAATCAGATTGCTTCTCGTACAAATGTAAGTTTGCACTTTTGCTTACCTTTCTGATTAATGAAAGATCGAAAATACCACCGCAAAACATAGCTGCTTCAAGCACAGCTAAGTTCACGTTCATCTTTTTTCTACGAATTGTAGAGAAAAAGTCACCATGGTAGTGAACATTTAGAAGCTCTTTAGTGCCATTAGCATCGTCCCCGTTTTTTTCTAAAAAATGGATAAACCCATTATAGTTTTCAGTAACCACTTTTGCCTCCTAATAAATTATAACATTGTGATAAATGTATGTAAATAGCTCGTCTGATCAGTTTTATTTGAATATACAATAAAGAAAAGCAATTAGCGTGTAGCTCAAGTCACGCAGGGGGTCCGAGCTACACGCTAATTATCTTTATATATAAACTTATTAATTACTTACTTTGGATTGAGCGGCGGCCCCCGGAATATCGTCAATGTCGTCGCCAAACGGGCCATACCCACCGTCCTCGTCTGGTCCCAAGTTAACCCACCACAACTTGCAAGCATCGCAAGTGCAGTTCACGTCGTGAACATCAACGCCTTTAATCTCATCGCGCAAACCAAGGTTATACAGAATCTGGTCTTTCTTGTTCATTTTTTTTGCCTTTATTCTGCAGTTATCGTTTCGATGTCTTTTACAACAACTTCAGTTGTTTTCGAAAAAGAGCAGCCGTTAAAGTTTTCTTTATACGTCTTCATTAAGCTTGCTCGCACTTTATCGTGTTTCTTGCTTGTCATGACATCTTTAGCTCTTACAACGTCTATAGCATAAGCAATAGCTTTTGCAACTTCACCTGGTTCCACAGATACAGAATCCCCCTCAAAGTGCACCATTGCTTGAAGGCCCCAGTCGTCGACAAGGTCAGCTTGCTCATGAATAGCCGCAACTACTGGAATGTTACAAGAAGCAATAGATTCTCGCAACGCGCAACCACCATAACGCTCTATCAAAAACAAATGAACACTGATATCTAAATCTGTCAAAAGCTTCTTGTAATCTTCACGAGTCTCATTTTCAAATTCGGTGTAGCCAGGCAGATATTCTTTTGCCCACTCTTTGTCTACCCTATTCCCAGGGTCAGTAATAAAGGTATTAAAAGAGTCTTTGTATTTCGCGTTTCTCTGCAAAAGTTGCAAAGCACGAACAAAGGCTTTGAAATTCGTGTAATCGCCAGTTGTGATTCTGTTCAAGAACCCGATGTTGACTTTATCTCGATCCGTTTTCGGAATACTAAATACTAAGTTCGGAAACTCTTTGTCGTCGTATCCAAAGTCCCAAATAGTAGACTTGTCATTAACCTCCCAAGCAAGCTCGCTCAAATCGTCTCCAGGCAAGTAACCAGAAATTGCGTTAAGGTTATCTAAAAACGCCTCTTTAGTGCTATTACACGTAAATGCACACAAGTCTGCAGCAAGCATCCCATCAATTTGCCGAAACGTATACGTAATCTCTTTATCAACTTTTGACTCGTTGATGAATGGGGTGTCCATCCAAAAACACTGAGCGACGATTTTGGCCTTCAACTCTTCTTTAAAGACAATAGTCTTAAGCTGGCGAGTGTGCTCAGTAATGTTGCTGATGATTACGTCATAATTTTGGCTTACAAGCAAGTCATACCAAAATGGAAGATCAAAATTCTGTCGAGCGTAAAACGCATCTATTGGCCCGTGAACAGTTACAAAATTAACGTTTGGACTGTCTACGATTTCTTCATATGAAGTTATGTCACGAAAATCTTCAACTGGAGCAATTACGACATCAACTTTCCAAGACGGACGAAGATCATTTAGAGCCTTAACGAAGCCTACCATCATGTTGATGTTACTGTCTGCGACTGACCAATAACCATCTTTAACAACGGACTGTTGGAGCGGATACAAGATTTTCATGATTCTTCCTTAATCGTATAGCTTATTACTTCAATTCGCTCTGCTAATTTAACATCTTCAAAAGTCAAGCTAAAATTCTCGTACAGCTCGTAATCTGCCCCATATGGCAACACGATATACGGAATAGCGAAATAAACAGTTTCTCCGTTTGCTACCATCTCATACACTGAGTATTCAACTACTTCGTACTTGCTAACAATCTGACCAATACCACTCTCAAGGTGACTGACAAAACTACAGTGTTCGTAAATCTCCTCAAGAAACTCTTTTTCATTTGTCTCATCATCTGGTAGCTCAGCTCGAGACAAATAATCAGAGTACATGTCAATCAGAATGTTTTTTAGCTTTCTGGCTTCCATGATAATGTCCAAAAGATCCTGTTAATCTGAGCATCCAAGTCTCGGTCAGAAGTATCTATCGCAACAATTCTCATTTTAGTTTTTGTGATGTATTCAAAATATCTGTCCAAGATCATATAGTATTTGCTAAATTCAACAAACTTATCGTCCCAATCTTCTAGCATTATGTTTGAATTGTAACATAGGACTAAAATCGCTCCAAGACTTGCAAGTTTAGCGTCAGCTTCAAAAATAACGTCTTCTTCGATTTCTCTCCCAAAGATAGGCCCATAAGCATACTCACATGGAACAAAGCGATCAAGAATAACGCCACCAGAAAAATCGCACTGTTCTAAAATTTGTGTCATATAAAGAGCGGTATACCTTGTCAGCCCCTTAAAATCAATTCCATCTTCTCGGAATGCAACTGATTCAAGGTTATTCTTGAAGTACTGCATCCCAAGACGATTAGCAAGCTCCTTTGCAATTGTTGTCTTTCCGCTCCTGTCAGGGCCAACGAAAACGAAGACATTCTTCTTCATCACATTTTTCCTTTAGAAACTTGTTCGGCGATCCACTTGTAAATCCCAGGAAGTTCTTCTTCTAAGTTTTTCTTTGGAGCCCAGCCAAGAATCTCTTTCGCTTTAGCTGAACTAGCAGATCTGTATTGGACATCGTATTCAAAAGGTGGGCTTGTGACATAGTCGAACGGAAGCCCAGCAATATCCAAAATCATACTTAAAAGCTCTAGTACGCTTGTGTTCCGCTCACTAGTGAAGTTAAAGTCCTGAAGCAAAGCGTGTGGGTTAGTTGAAGCCAGAAAAATACCATTTGCCAAGTCTGACCCATGAGTGAACTGCCGAACCTGGTTCCCATCTCCAAGAATTTGCACTGGGTATTGGCCACGAATTACTTTTTGCATTAAGTCTGGAATAACGTGAGAAAGAGACATCTTAACATCACCAACAAGAGTTTCTTCAGTTTCAAGTGCTCGAAGCTCTCCAGTGCCAAAACAATTAAATGGGCGAACAATTGTATATGGAAGCCCAAACTCATCGAATGCCGCTTTCGCCCAATACTCAGACGCTAGTTTTTGAAAGCCATAAGATGAAGGGGGCGGCGGATACTTAAAAACGTCTTCTTCGCGAACTGGCATCTTTTCGATCGGAACAGCTTCGTAGACCATTGAGCTGCTAATAACAACAACTCTCCCTTTTTCACTGAACAAAGTTTCTTGGTTCAAGAATGATTTAATTGCAGCACCAAAAGTAGTATTTAGAATCAACTCATTTGCACTAAGCAGAGTGTACGGCAAGTCGTGAAAGTACTTGATTCCGCCAATCTTTGCTGCTCCAGCAATGATAAGCTCTACATCATATTTCTTAATCAAATCAGAAAGAATATGATGTGTGTGGCCCATAGTCAAGTCTGCTTTAGCTCGAAGATAACCACTGGTTTTGTCATGAGCTTTAGCTGTTGGTCCATACTTCTCTTCGTTATCTACACCAAGCACCCGCCAGCCTTCTTTGAGAAACTTCGAAACAAGGTACGTGCCAATAAAGCCTCTGTCGCCAGTTATCATTACAGTTCGTTTATTGCTCATTTCTAAACTCCCATAAGCCACGGATCAATGACAATCTTCCCATCAAAAACATTTGTTGCTTTCATCCACTCAGCAGGTGTTGCAATGACAACAATTTTGGCACTACTTACTGCAGACTCCAAGTCTTCGATAACAATGCCATCAATTAAAGTTCCTTTCGGGAAAGCGCCATCAGCAAAATGCAAATTTGTATAGCCATGAAGCAACAACTTACGCATTAGCCTGAAAGTCAAAGAGTCTCTATAGTCGTCTGACCCAGGCTTCATACTTATTCCATAAATCATAATACTTGTAGAAGTGTCAAAAGCATTTTCAATAACTAAGTTAGCAACATAGTCAGCATAGCCTTCATTGACGTTATGGAATGCATCGAATAAACCAAATGTCATTTCCTTAGGAACCATGGCCCAATCCTTACGAAGGCAAGGGCCAGCAGTAAACCCAGGCTTTGGCAAATCGTCATTTCGCTCGTAGCCTGAAGTCATCGCTCGATAGACTTCATTAAAATTTGCTCCATAATCATTTGCAATCATAGAAAACAGGTTAACAATTGCAAACTTTCCATAGCGCCAAATATTAGAAAAAATCTTGCTCAGCTCAGCTTCTTCTCGAGTCAAGTAGAACGTCTCTGGCGCGTAGAAGAACAAGTCGTCCAAATCATTGTAGACATGTTGATTCATCGCACGAGATGGAATACCAATTACTTGGGGCAACTCCCAAAGCTCTTCAATAGCTTTACCTTCAGCTAGACGTTCTGGAGCTGAAATAACGAGATTGTCGAAATTGTACTTTCCCTCTAGATAATTCTGAATCACAGAGCAAGTGCCTGGAACTACAGTGGAACGTAAAACAATGTCACTATTCTTCAGCTTCTCGGGTCCAATAGCATCAAGCACGCTATAGAGTGGACGAATGTCGAATTCTTCGTGCAGCGCAATTGGAGTGCCAATTGTAATTACATAGTAGTCTGCTTGCGGGATATTGCTTAAATCGCAAGTCTTAATTTCCTCTGAAGCGAGCGTAGCGGAGAGCCCAGGCTCAAAAAATAGAGGAGAAGCCTCCTCAATAGACTTCAAGACAAGCGGATTCGTGTCACAAACAGTAACATTATGACCCTTTGCCAAAGTTGCTGCAAGAGGAAGTCCAACACGACCACCACCAATTACAACTACATCGAATTTTTTTGTTGCCATTTCTTTCTTGCTTCTCTCGTTATTTTTATAGATCATTACAGTCAGCCATTTCTTCCAAAAACATGGAGACAAAAGCCTGCAAAACTTGGTGAATTGGAATCTTCATCTTGAACGCTTCAACTTCAGCTTCAATCAAAGTTTTGATTGGCATCATCACTTGAGCAGATTCGTAAACAATTGGTACCGGAACCTCGAAGATGCTAACATCACGCTTGACGTCAGGGACTTCGTTGAAGAAGCCGGGAGTCTCGTTAACGAGATTAGCCAAAGCATATTCTCGCCCAATTTTCTTGACGAACTGCTCACTCTCTCGGCAAATAGTTACACCAAAGTTTCCTTCTTCGTCGATTGCAATTGTAGCAACTGGCCGACGAGAAGCATTCCTTACGTGCTTGAATCTTACGGTACTCATTTTTTAACCTTTCTGTCACTTTGTAATGATGGCGATAAAAGCGCCACTGATAACACCAACGATCACACAAATGAGTAAAAGTGCTAGTACTCCTTCCGGTCCCATTGAATTAAGCACATTAGGCTCCTATGCTAGATCTTGCTCTGCTTACGATATCTTTAACTTTGTTCAAACTGTCTTTATCACCAATAATAGACAGCAAAGGCGGAATTACAACAATAACACAATCTGAAGTCTTATACGTTTCAAACTCCTCTGCCTTCTTGATCAACGAAGAAGAAAATTGGCTCAACCCTACAAGAGTTGTGACAATAATCTTTCTTTCGCTGATCAACGCTCGAGTGAATATTGAACAGTAATCTAACTCTTCAGAAGATTGTTCAATTTCAGTCTCGAAATAACACCTAGTCGCAGTAGTAAAAAAAGCTTGATCAAAAACATCTAGCAAAACCTTGAGATCCTTTGCATAGATATTTGTTGCAAGCTTTTCAGAAGCACTATTCGTGCCAAATAACTTCTTCATTTCTTCAAAAGGAAATGCTGTTGGCGGAAGCTCTTGCAAACTATTCTCGAAAATAACTAAAACGTCAGAGTCAGCATTTCCAAAGCCAATAATTGATGGATAGTCTCCCATCTTTCTTGACTTACAAATCGAGCAATCAGCGCAATTAATCATTGTTGTGCCTTCCAGAAACCAATCACTTCAGCTGAAATAACAAGATTATGATTATAACTGCTAAAGTAATTTCAACTAAATTCTTAGTAAAGAAGCCAATTGCTTTAGCTAGATTCCTCTTAAACTTCTTGATCCGCAGTTTTCGAAAAGTTCGTGAATGAATCTTTTTAGACTCCTCTCTACTCAAGTAAACTTTTGGCAAAACTCGAAGCATTCTAGGAACGCCATCTTCATTAAGTTGCGACCTCATATTATGATCCCCTTTCTAAATTGATTTTAACATAAAATCGCAACTTAATAAATAGCATATCAAAAACGATTTTTAGTTATTCGTCATGTGGTGGTGAGTCAATCACGGCGAAGTGCGTGAATGGGAAAAGTGGCCCAACCCGTTCGAACCATGCAATCCGCCAGTCCCCGTCAATATTGTTTAGTTCTTGTGCGCCATCATCCGAAATATATTCGTCAAAAGTCCACGACTCTTGCCCGTCCCACACAATCAGCCGCCACGCCGATTCCACAATCTCGGGCGTCAATTCACTCACAGGTTGCCAATTTACATTTGACATGTGTGATTCCTCATTAATCGCCTAACTTCTTCACCCAATCTTCGATTTCTTTTGTGGTCATCTTAGAGGCCAATACTTTTGCAAAAGACAAAGTAAGACTAAGTAACTGTTCTTGAGAAAGCCCACTAATCTTTTTTTCCATCTTATTACCTAAAACGTTAATAACTTCTCTTTTTTTTGATCAGCTTTGCTAGCCATATTATTCCTCAAGCTTTCTATTTTGGCTGATTACTCATCTTCTCTTCAATACGCTTACGATTCTTGATATTCTTAGACATGTATTCGTCGAATACTTGTTGTGGCGAAACGCCAAGCAGAATCCAAAGCTCAAGTAAAAAGTGAAGCACGTCAATGCTTTCTTCGAACAAGTGTTCTACGTTAATAAACTCAAACTCTTTCCAGGGCTTAGTCTTGACTAGAAACATTGAAGACATTTCAGCAGCTTCCGAGCCAACACAATGAACCACTTCTTCGATGAGCTCATCATAACCCAAATCAAGGTTTGGAAAACCAATCTGCTTCATGAGCTTAACTTGCTCAGCGAATAACTTGCTAAATTCTGGCTTGTCGTGCCATTCGTTTTGCGAATATGAATCAAGCAGTTCTTTGCCAATAGGAATAACAACAGCTTTTGCCATTACGCTAACCTTTCGTAGATAGTCTTCTTGTTGATTACACCAAGCGCCCAAAGTAAAGCTAAAGCGTCTGACTCATCATTATTTATTTTAGGAAGATATTTCCTAAAGAACTTAAGTGCTTCACCCTTGCTTTTAACTCTTAGCGCTTTTCTAGCGTCAGTTGCGCTAACTTGCTCGACTTTTTTGATCAAGTAAGAATTCACAAGCGAATATTTCAAGAAACCAGATCTTTCAAGCAAAGACCTAATTGTTTTAGCGTTTCTGAAATAAGTTAAAGTTTCAATGACTAAAGAAAATTCATTGTTATCGCCTATAATTTCAACTAATCGATCTAGCTGTTGCTGTGGAGAGCCAACCACCGTAGTGACACGAACAACTCCATTACTATATAATATAGCAACTCCACAGCTTTTAGCTACATCTAACGCAATCCAATCAATTGTATTCCCCATATTCCTTTATGATCGCCTCTGCTTCGAGCTCTCCAGCAACAATTTCACTAAAAGCATCAGCCTCAAAATCGCGAGCGTAAGGCCCAAAAAGCTTAAAAGATTTTTTGTTGTCAAATACTTTGATGTACTCACGGACTACTCCTCTGTAACATTGACCCCTTAGAAGATTGTAATTGATAATCTCGAACTTCTTATCAAAAAACTTTTCAGCAATAGACTTAATTCTTTCCATTTGGCTCTGCATTTGAAAATTCTCTGCATGCAAAGTTTCACAATAGACTAAAGCTTTAGACTCTGGGTTGGGAAAAAGCGACATTTTCTTGACAAGATTCGTGTTCATGAAATAAGTCTGCGCGAAATCGTCTCTATCAACTTTTTCTTCGCTATACATGATGACGCTTCCTCCAAAGTTTGGAGTTCCTTCCAAAAAGATATCTCTAAAGCCATAGCTATGCAACAAATCGTCTGGATATTCTGTCCAAATGACTAAGTCGTATATTTTCTTCTTGTAGCTTGAGTTTGCATTGTCTTTGATGAATGCGATGCAGTACTCGCCAAAAATTTCTAAAGACACAACTCTGCCATTCACGAAATTTTCGTAAGCATTGACAAGCTTTTGCAGATACAACTCAGCTTTCCAATAGTCAGCAACAATCACAGTAGAATTTGGTTCACTCGTCCAAACGTTCTCATCGCTTAGAATCGCAGAATCTGGACTCATGTATTCGCTTGAATCTTTCTTGTTTTCAAACGTATGAAGAATCGAGCCATTATCTGGGATTCCAAAAAAGCGCTCCTCGTATGGCAAAATGATAATCGTTGGGTTGCTTGCATTTTTCATAGAGTACGACAAATCTCTAGCATCAGTAAAGTCGTTCGCAATCAAATCGACTAAGTACCCAGCGTCTGCAAGTTTCTTGCCAATTGCTGCTGAAGTTAAGTTTCTACCAACCAATAAGACTTTCATTTTTGTTCACTTTCTTTTAGGAACTTTTCTAAGTCTGTCGCAATTGGAAGATCAAGCCAGCCAATTATACTCCAGCCTTCTAAATCAGAATCGTACTTAGTGTCGTATTTCTTGCCACAAGCCCAGCCAAGATCCTCATAAAATCTCACATACTCGATATCGTCGTAAAATGGATGCTCAACTTCTAAATACACAATCGGCGGATCAGTGACTTGAACCTCACCAGCTTGATTGAACTCAACTTCTCTACGCATTTCAGCAAAATCATAGCTTCCCTTAGAAAACTTTGTCTCAACGAGAACAATGAAAAGCGGAAGATTATCGAAATTAAAGTTAGATGAATTTAACTGATTAATATCCTTAAAAGCGAATTGCATTTTGATTGTCCTCAATTGAGCTCGGGGGTCGCTGTTGCACTTAAATATAAAAGCTATATAATCTTATTAGCTATATAAAATAAGTGCAACAGCAACCCCCGTTTTAGCTTACAGTGTTTCTACATCATCGCTCTTGTAATGAGCGACAACATCTTCCCACTTGGAAGCTCCGTGGCGGTCCATCAAAAGTGCCTTAACTCCGCCAACGTCTTCGGGGCCAAGAAGCTCCGCGATTTCTTCGAAAGTAGGAAGAATCTCAGATACCTTTTCTTGCTTACCCAACGGAATTACAGTATATCGTGTTTCAAGACCTGTGCCGCTACGCCGAATACTAAGGATTTGGCCAGCAAGCTTTCCATACGCCATCCCAATATCTGCGATGTTTGCATGCATCTGCTTGCTTACGGGCCACAAACGAACTTCCTTCGTCCCATCGACTTCAACAGAGATAGGGATGAATGCCCGATAGCGGGGCTTCAATCCAAGCTCATAACCAGGGTCATTCTCAACAGCTACCCAAATAGGAGCTGGATTAACGCTCCAATCTGCAAACTGATAGCCACTAATAATCTCATCAGCTTCGACAAGAACCTTCACATTTGTTGCACCAGGTTCAGGCTTCCAAAACATTCCCTTCGTTGCACTACTAGGCGCACCAGTATTAAGCTTACGAGCCATCTTAGTTCTCCTTAAATTAACTGTTCAATAACTTTGTCTATGGCGTTAGGATCGTCATTGTGAATGTTAAAGTCCCTGCCATAAATGATATCGTTTGAAGCAATGGCATGTTTATCGATTGATATACAAATTACATTTACGCCTCTCTTTTTAAGTTTGAGCACTTCACGCTGCGTGTGTTCGACGGCTTGCATACCCGAATAGTCACTTCCAGCAGGCTGCCCATCTGAAATAACAATTAAGTACTTTTTACCGTTACCTTTAAACTCCTTTCCTACGGCTTGAATAGAATAGCCATCGTAATTATTGAACATCAGCTCATTAGTGTAAATGTTACTAATGCGCTGATCCATTACGCTTAGCGGCTCTTTTTCAACAATAAGCGGAAAAATAATCACGCTATCCCTGAACTTCGATTGCCCATAACTACAGTCTCCAGTAAAGCCATAAGCTGAAACTTGATGGCGAGACTTTTTGATAGCGGATACTGCGCCAACAACAGCTGAAAAAGCTCTATTGATTTTGCCGTAACTCATCATGCTACCACTACAATCGACGAGAATGATAAACTCTTTAGTTGAAGGCATTGAAGTTCTGCCTGGTTTGCTAGAGTTACCAATTTGCCTATTGAAAACTTTTCCGTCTGTAGCAATTCGGCTCAGGTCACCTAACTTTGAGCCACGCTTTGTCTTAATATAGTCAACTGGTTTACCCGTAGACAAAGCATAAGCGATCTGCTCAAGTCTTCCCCAACGCTCATCAACGTCAGGTTTCCATTCGTGTTCTCTAGGAAAGTACAAGGCATCGACATACTCGATGTTCTTATCAGACTCAGTAGAAACAAAACCTGGTTGCGACAAAACATCTAAGTAGTGGTCATGATACTCTTTCTTGCCGTCCAGCACATCTTGATACTCTTTAATAATTTTTTCAACAAGCTCTTTATCTACTTGGCCAAAAGTACCGAAAAAATCATCTGAGCTGTTAGAGTTGCCTTCACCTTCAGACCCTTCACTGCTATCATCATTTTCGCCAGATTCAAGGTCGTCAAGATCTTCAATTTCAGAGATCAAAAGATCTTCTATAGAAATTGCAACCGCAACTCTGTCGTGAATCCAATCACAGTATTTGGCATCTTCAAGTAGTTCGAAGATTTTAGCTTTTGCCGGAGTCGTCGGATTCAAGTTTTTTGGATTTTTAGCACTAATTATCCAATTGATAGCAGCAACAAGTTCTTCCTTAGTCTTGGGAAGTTCGCCATCCCAATCATTTTCATTTGGAAACCAAAAATCCCAAGCTGCTTCAATCATCCAAGCGATTTGCCCGAATGAAACAACGGCTTTATTTTCAATATAGACATCTTCGACAATGTTAATCAAGTTTTTGATAAGAACAGTCTTGCCAACTTTCTTTAGGGTGAAAAATTCCTTAGTCATGTCAATAGCAGACTTGATATCATCTGGGGAATACTTGATGTGCATAGCTTCATGCACAATTGCGCCTAGCGCTGCAGATACTCTATCATAAACATCACCAGTATCTAAGCCTTCAGGAACTTTAGAGGATTCATCGTAGCTAACTTCTGACAAGTATTTTGCAAGCAAAATAGTCTTTGGCGTAGTCGGCAAACAAGCTGCAGTATCTACATCTTCAGTAAACCTAATTTTAACATCAGAAGCTTCAGGTACAAGGCCTTTGATGATACCAGCTCCACTAGCAATAAATCCGCCAGGGCTTCTCTTAAAATTAGCATAAAAAGAGTTAACGCCAAAGCCTTGATACCAAGAAACTAAATTTTTGTTCATGATTTGTCCTCCATTGACAGTTGATATATTGAACTATAAATATTATAATCCAATAAAAAACAAAAGTACATAGCGTTACTGAGCTAAATAGTTGAGAGAAACTACTTTCTTCAGTAACGCTATGTACTTTCACTTACTAGTCATTCTTATTGTCAACAAAGAACATGCTGTCCTTGATATCAGAAACAGCGAATTGCCCAAGAGACATGTTGATGGTATCAATGACGACTTTTCTGTTACTCGTATAACCAGTGTCAAACACTCGATTAACTACAACCGACTGAAATGCAAAACGAACGTTAGCGCCAGCAGCAACAGCTTTGGCGATCTGGATGCTTGTGCGTGTAGAAAAGTCAGCGACATCTCCATGCTTATCACGAAGATTATTGATAGTCTTAATAATCTTGTGTGCATCATCGCGGCTAACACCAGTACGAGTAGAAAGAAGGCTTTCTTCTTCCTTACCGGGGATAGGGCCAACTTCCGAAATAAATTGGAAGCGATTAAGCTCCGCATAGTCCATCTCGTAAGTTCCGACGTACTGAGTGCCAATATTTACAGTCGCGAAGAAAGCAACATTGTCACCAACAACTACTTCTCTGCCGTGAACTTGAGTTCTTGCATCATCATCTAGCAAAGGATACAGAGTATTCTTGAGGTCTGGAGCAAGGCGATTCCACTCATCTAGAATTACGACACAATTGCCATTTTGGATAGCTTCAACAAACGGCGAGTCAACAAAGACTGTCTCTCCGCCAATGGCTTCGCGATAACCAAACCACTCTTCAGGGTCGCGGATTTGTGCGCAATTCATTCGGAGAACATCAAGCCCGAGGATATTCGCAAAAACAGTTGGTAGAGTTGTCTTGCCATACCCGCTTGGGCCAGTGATGAGAGTCTTTACTGGCTTTTCACCCAACGAGTTACTTACAGTCGTGAATACCATAGCAATCAGCGGGTCAATGTAGTAACCATTCGTCGCAGGGTGCGGAACTCTTTTTGGCTTTTCTGCTTCCTCAGCATCGTTAGTTGAGACAAAATCATGATCGCCAACAGAAACAGAAATGTTGGCCATATTAGCTACCCTAGAAAGAATATTGACTTCGTGCAAGCTAATATTTGCTTCTAGAGAAAGCCTCTTGCTTTTTTCAAGCCCTTCACAAATTGCGCTAAAGCTGCAATCCGTGCCAACACCAAGGTTAGCACCAAAGCTAGAAAGTCGCTTCAAAGTTGAGTCCCAATGCTTTGAAAAAGTACGGTTAATGGTGTCAATGTCTTCTGGAAGAGAGAAAATGAGAGTAGTCTTAATCCGAAAATAAACAGAGTGCTTATCTTCTTCGTACAACGCGCTGGAAAGAATAGTGCGACGCCCGCTAGCGCCAATGCTGTAGTTAACAAAAACGTGTTGACCAATTTCGAAATTTTCGAAGTGTGAACTGACATGATCACTGTAGCTTTCGATAAGTGAGTCATCAGTTACAGCCTCGAAAACTGCCTTATCTTTTGCGACAACTTTCATCTTAGCATAAGCTTGCTTGTTCATGATTTGCCTTTCATGTGTAGAATTTTGGTGAACAACTAATAAAATTATACACCAAAATTCTACACTTGTAAACTAGCTATCTCAACTAAATTTCGCAACTCCCAGCAATACATGCGAATTCTTTATATGAACTTACATTCATCATACTATCATAAGGCATAATAGAAATTGAGTTTGGTGAAATGTCTGGAAATGCGTCTAAAAGATCATAGTACTTTTCTTCCGTCAGCTCTTCCTTTGGCATTAGCTGGTAAGAAGAATCACTTGAAGGCAAAAAAGTAATTCCACCAGTAAACTCTTGGTTCTTATAGAGCCAATTCGCGATATCATCAAGCTCAAACTTTTTGTAGAAGACGGTGACACTTGGGTTGTGGGTTGTCCAATGCTTTTTCCACTTAAGCCAAACGTTCAGCTGGTCCAAAGCATTAAAACTTTCTTGAGTCTTTGCTCTATCGCCAGATTTAATTGGAAACTCAAAAACAAAAGTCGTAGCATCGTCAAACGTTTGCCCAACTTCTGGAGAATAAGGCACGCCATTCATCATGAGATATTGTGCGATTGGGCTTTTTGCATTAATGCGCATTCGACGAATATAATATTTATATAGTCTTGGGTGCAATCCGGAAGACGTGTTTAGCAACACACTGCTGTTTCCGCCAGGCTTAATACAAGTAGTTGATGCAGATGGGTTGATTCCAAGCTTTTTAGCCCAAATCAAATTCGTATCAATTACAACTTGCTTTAGTTCTTCTAGCTCATCCTTAGAGATATTCATTGCAGTCGGAGAGTCGAAGATTCCGGTGATATCTACGCCAAGCAAACGCTCTTTTTCAGAATTTTCTTGATACTCTTGGCTGATGTGCTTAAAATCAGTCAAGCAAGACTGAATTGTTCCAATGATTGCTGCAATGCGGACTTTTTCCTTTAGCGCCTTCAAGTTGTCGCTCTCTCGTGCAACAGCAATTGTCAAGTTACAGAATTGGCGAGGCTTAAGAATGATCTCGCCGCAAGGGTTAGTGCCAAAAACATCAGCTTCCCTGCTTCCAATATTTCTTACTGCAGAATAACGAGAAAAAATGCCAGGTTCGCCACTATTGTTTTTGTCCATAGTTTCAATAAATGACTTCCACCACGCCAAATCTTTATTGTGATTCACAACGACAGAAATATTTGCATAAGCGCGCTGAATGTTTTCTTTGAACCAAGAGCCACTCTTGCAATTAAGCATTTCAGTATCGTCTTCGTCGAACAAAGCGATCATGGCGCTACGGCGCTTTCCACCAGCAATAATGCTTTCAGCGACAAAACACATGATGTCATGAACTTCTAGCGGCTTAAGCTTTCTACCTCTAGCATTTTCCAAAATTCGTGTGACTTTTTCAAGCATGTTCTTGAGCGGCCCAGGACCACTAGCAATGCCACCACGAGTTTTAAGTGCTGAGCCTGCTGGACGAATCTGCGACAAGTCAAAGATCGGAGCAAAGCCATTATCCGAAAAGAAATAAAGCAAAAGCTTTAAGGCTTCGCCCCAACCCTCAAGCGAGTCTTCTACTACGTGTAGAAGCTTATAATATTTTTCTGTATCTAGAATAGCAATGCTGGGTAAACTATTTACATACATTTTTTCAACACTGTACCCAAAGCCAGTGCCATGGCCCAAAATAATAAGCCCATCAACAATATCATCAAACCGCTCGATTGGAGAGTAAGAGCAATTATAGATACTAATGTTGTTTACGTCTGCTGCTTTTCCAGCTGAGTTGAAGAGACGCATTGATGGCATAGCATCACCAGCAAGCATTGCATTTCGAATCTCGCTCTTAGTTTTTTCGTCCAAAGACCACTTAGTAGTCTTGTCGAGAAAACTTACCGTACGGTCTACTGCTTCTTCAAACGTTTCGCGCCGACCAAGAGTTTCATCCCATCGCGCATACTTATCGAGAAACTGAATATCGCTTAGAATTTTTGTTGTGTTTTTCATTTTTCCTCTCCAGAAAAAAATAGCCGCAGAAGCGGCTATAATATTTGTTGCAAAAAAAGTTTTAGTTAAAAACCGCTCTTGCCTTCGATGAGCTCAAACATCTTGTCACTAATTTGGTTCCCAACAGACTTCATGATTCGACCATTAGCCTCTTCGCGAAAGTCCCAGAAAGAATTAGCCTTCTTTTCTGCGATAGCCCAAAGCTCATTGTGCCCATCTTCGTCTAGCGTTTCGTAAACCATTTCAAAGTGAAAAGAATGGCATTCGTCTTTGAATGGACAGTACTTACACTCAGAAGACTTTCGAAAGCCACCAGCTTGATTTGGCAGAATACCGAGAGCTAGAGCTTCAAACGTATAGAACACTTGTTTTGTGACTGGAAACAGAGCTTCGTAAGAAGTGTCAATTACGAAATTTCGAACTTGCAGCTCCGTGTTAGGCCACTCAATAACGTCGCGAGAGAAGTAAATCAAATTAGCTCTATTGAATCCGCCAAAAATAGAATAGACTTGAACTTGCCGAAGGTGAGAAAGCTTAGGCTCTACTGGCAGCTTTCCGCAAGTCTTAACTTCCCAAATTGCAATTTCATCGTTATGATCTAAACCAACAATGTCAATCTTTCCGCCAATATCGATCTCGTTCCATTCAGGTCTCAAGTCAGGCAAATAAATATTGCTAGCCAACGCTTTATCGTTTTCTTCGAAACGACGATAAAGGAATTCTTCGACTCCATTGCCAATGCCCATGTAAATAGCATTAGGCGCGCTGAAATGATTCAGCTGTTTTTGTGGT